>SDBS01002525.1_pt1 | contig 18264 bp, 14 predicted proteins | sample 2277091 | NCBI WGS metagenome assembly SDBS01 (sample SAMN10404972, study PRJNA504765) | marine sediment metagenome | isolation source: marine sediment core GS10_PC15, 163 cmbsf | place: Arctic Ocean: Southern Knipovich Ridge | collected 2010 | reverse complement strand
AGGTTCCATGTTAATTAAAATTTGTTGATTTAAATTTAACATTTTAAGGAACCTCCCGGAAGAATCAGCTAATCAAAGGCTGATTCTTCCTTCTTAAATTTCAACTAAGTTTGGGACAACATCAGAAGGTATATTAACAGAACAGAATCAATTAAACAGTATTAATTTAGTGGGAAAGATCTTTGCCCCGGGTCTGATAATAACACGAGAAAAGACAGAAAGATGACTTTATCTGGAAAAATTTTGTGTTAAGACGGGGAGTAATTAATTTCGTTATTTGATTGGACTCATAAAATTGAATCAGTATGTCTTATAATAACAACCTGGCTAAGCAAATCTACGATCTTGTCCCCCATTTTATTAAGACTCTCATCACCTCATCATATGGTATATCACAGAGAACTCAGCGATATGGGAAGATATACAAAACTCAAATTGAATTTTTGAAGGATTCGCAATATTGGACAAATGACAAACTGGCAAATTATCAGTTGGAAAAGACCACTGCTTTTATTACTGATATCTATCAAAATGTTCCCTATTATATCAAGGCAGGATATGGTGATCTTTTTACCTCTGCTTCAGATTATGAGAGCTTACCCATTCTGACAAAAGAAGAGGTGAAGCAAAAAATACAGGAATTTTATAATATTGGGTCGGACAGGGTAATCTGGAGCCATACCAGTGGAACCACAGGCTCTGCTATGGTATTCCCGGTAAGTAGAGAAGCTTTCCAGAATGAATATGCTTTCCGGGGGTTACATTATAGCCTTGGTGGTGTTGGATTGCATAACCGGGAGAAAATAGCCTTTTGTGCAGGACATCCTGTAAGCGCCCCTGGCAGAAGTAAACCTCCATTCTGGGTTCATGACCTGATTAATAACCATATGTACTTCTCTTCCTATCACATGTCTGAAGATAACCTGAAGTTTTATATTAAGAAGCTTGAAAAATTTAATCCACAGTTATTACATGCCTATCCATCATCAATTTATTTGCTTGCCATTGCCTATCAAAATCATGGCAGAAAAAAGCTCGCCCTGAAATCAATTTTTACATCCTCCGAAAGCTTGCTGGATTACCAAAGGAAGAAGATTGAAGATACTTTTCAGGTAAAAGTCTATAATTATTATGGAACATCCGAGATGAGTGCCTATATTACTGAGTGCGAAGAAGGAGAATTGCATGTAAAGAGTGAGTATAGCCATATTGAGATCCTGAACAATGCTGATCAACCATGCAAACCGGGTGAAACCGGAAGAATTGTTTCCACCAATTTTACCAACAAAGCCTTTCCTTTGATCCGGTATGATGTCGGTGACATTGTAAAGATTTCTGAAAATCAGAATTCTAAATGTGGAAGGAATGGTTTATTAATTGATTCCATCTGGGGCCGTATTGAGAATTATATATATACCCCGGAAGGATTTATGGTGGGTAGATTGGACCATCTGTTCAAAGATACATTAAACGTCAAAGAGGCCCAGATTGAACAGAGGGATCTAACTGAAGTTATAATCAGAATTATACCTGGTAGTGGTTATGCGAAAGATGATGAAAAAGCCATTCTGAAAGAAGCACGAAAGCGATTAGGAAATTCAATAAACATCTTGTTTGAATATGTTGAGAATATTCCGAGGACAAAGAATGGTAAATTCCGGTTTATAATTTCAAGCCTTGCTGAATCAGATACTAATCTGAAAAATTCTGCCTTGCAACCTGATTTTTAAATATCCAGGACCCTTTTATAAAAAGAGACCAGTTTCTTGCTTTCATGGTCCCAGGATAGTTCTTTGATGACCCTTTCATATCCGAAATCAGACATTTTAGTCCTGAGATCCGGATTATCAACTAAGTGGATTATTTTCTCGGCAAAATCTTTCGTGCTGGTACATTCAGCATAAAGGGATGCCTCCTGGGCAGAAAATCTTCCTTCTTTAAGATCATATTGGACGATAGGTTTTTTGAGAGCCATATACTCCATAATCTTATTCATCGTAGAAAGATTATTCATCTCATTTGGTTTATCAGGATTAACACATACATCGGCTGAATTCAAAATGGCCAGCATTAAATCATCAGGAATCCTACCGTAAAAATCAACAAATTCATCCAAGCCCATATTTTCGGAAAGTTTAATATGCCTGTTAAGATCTGATCCCCCGCCTATGATCGCAAAATGAATATCCTGTCGTATGCTGGTGATATATTTTGCGCTTTCAAGCAACAGGTCAATTCCTTCCTGCTCACCAATGACTCCAACATAACCTACCAGATGTTTCCCCCCTTTTAAATATTGTTTGTCTTTCGGCAACAATTTCAACCGATCCAGGTTTGGTCCGCTCCTGATAATCTGGACTTTGTCCTCATTCATCTTACCCCGCAGGATAGCAATTTCTTTATATGACTTATTCGTAGCTATGCTGAAATTTGCAGATGCGAAAGTCAACCTCTCGCAAACGATCATCAGCTTATACAGAAATCCTTTCCTGTTAAATTTTGCATAGAATAATTCAGGATTGATATCATGATGATCAAATACATATTTTACACCAAAAAGCTTGAACCATATAGCCACGAGAAAGATCAGATCAGGTGGGTTACATCCATGAATAACATGAAATCTTTTCTTCAGAAAGATCTTCCAGCAAAGAAAAAACTCCCAGAACAATGCTACACTGTACTCGAGGAGATAGCCTATTGCTCCCCTTGCCTCAAATGGTAAGGTATGCCTGTATATTTTTATGCCATTAATTTCTTCAAACGAGCGTGTATAATTCTTCATTTTGGGGCATATGATACTAACATCTGCACCATTCTCATGAAGTGTATTTGCTTCCTGCCAAACTCTCCTGTCAAATGGGACCGGGAGATTTTCAACTATTATTAATATATGTTTATCGTTAAATATTGACATCTCTACCAATTGATACCGAAATAATTATCTCTTAAAAGCAGGCTATCATCCAACCTGGCCAGGTCAATAATGATCTTATTTCCTGCATTCTCTAAAAGTCGGATGAATTCATTTTCCTTATTATTGATAATAATTACATCACTTTCTGCAATTAAAGTTTCAGGATTATCAGTTAGCAGTGTTGCCAGGTGAGGAATCTTTGAATTAATGAATTCTTTATTGGTACCTGTCAGAAGAGACAGGTTGATGTTTTTATCATAGATATTGATGTTACAGCCTTTCCCAAGCAGTGACTCTATAACTGTTACGGCCGGACTGTTCCTTAAATCATCAGTCCCAGCTTTAAAACTCAGTCCAAGGAATCCAAGTTTCTTATCCCGGTATTTATAGATTAGTTCTATTGCTCTTTGTATTTGAATTTCATTTGTTTTGCTTATGCTTTCAATGACAGGTGTTTCCAGGTAAAGATCATGAGCCAGCGTTTGAAGGCCTTTCAAGTCCTTTGGCAAACAGGATCCCCCATATGCAAAACCTGGTTTAAAATAATAGGAGGATATATTCAATTGCCTGTCCTTACAGAATATTTCCATTACTTCATGAGAATCAATACCTATTTCTGAGCATATATTACCAACTTCGTTGGCAAATGAAATCTTAAGCGCATGATAAGTATTATTAATATATTTCATTATCTCTGCGGTCTTAAGATCAGTAATAATGGTCTCAGCCGGGAGATGCTTATAAAGATCGGCCATCGTTTCAGCTGCGTCCCTGTTATCAGAACCAATAAGTGTCAGGGGAGGATTGTTATAATCATGCACAGCGGTTCCTTCTCTTAAAAACTCAGGGTTATCGACAATCGCGAAATCTTTATTTCTTATTTTTCCCGAGGTATCCTCAACAATTGAAGCAATTTTATCACATGTTCCTGGTCTGATAGTTGATCTAATGGCAATTATATGATGGGTGCCCTTTTCTCTCAATGCAGAACCGATATCTTCAGCAACTTTGAAAATATATGTGAGGTCTAAATGGCCTTTACTGCTACTGGGTGTTCCAACAGCTATGATACTTATTTCAGTTTTTAATACTGCATCTTTAGCCTCCAGGGTAGCTTCAATATTACCATTTCTATGCTGCTCAGCGATGATTAAATCAACATCCTTCTCGATAATGGTCGACTTGCCGTTTTTGATCTGATCAACCTTGCTCTTATTTATATCTACGCCAATAACATGATGTCCGCTTTTAGCTAAACACCCCAGGCTTACACATCCAACATAGCCTAAACCAAAAATACTAATATGCATTGCTATTCTATATTTACAATTGATTCAAAATTAGTACTACCGGATATTCCAGATGAACAAAGTATGGTATTGCATGGTTCTTTTTTACTGAATGATTTTGAATACCATCCTAATTTCTCAGGTAGCACTTGACCCTTAATTAACTTTGTAGTGAAATTATTATCTGTTACAATATTCGCATTCCGTCCAATTGGAACACGAAGTGTAAAGTTCATATCATCTTTTGATTTTACAACTATAGACGGATGAAAATGAAAAGGAAGTTCCACCAGGTAACTTTTATTATTACTGGATTCAAGTTGGTCTTTTATAACCAGTTTAAGATCTCCTTTGTGAAATGTTATTTCGCGTGTATGTATGATACCATAACGACTGTACCCATCATGTTGCGCTAAAATCCTGTCATATTTTTCATTGGACTCAGCCTTGAGAATATTTGTAGAATAGTGATTTAACCATAAAGTTGGTCCGGCAATTGATGCTTGATTTAGCTTATTTATCCTAATGGTATTGTGTGCATAGGTACCCATAAAAAAATTGCGCCATTCGGGATCGGTATGGTATGTATAGGTGCCAGAGTCCACAAAGACAGGATGGCCGTCAATGTGCAGAATAAATGACAATGCATCTGAATGGCCATGAGCAGCAATTGATAAATAACCCAGGGGGGCAGCATTAAAATGAATATAAACTTCACGGGTTCCTTCCTGCTGGCGAATTATGAAATGACCTTCTTCAGGGAAAAACCTGGAATTTTGTCCAGGATTAATAGTTTCAATCTTATCATATTGTTTGTTACAAACATCTCCGAACAAAACCAAATTCTTTTGGTCCAATCCATGACATTTTGATTTTAGTACCGGATCATTAAACAATATGGCCCCTGATGTTAGTAATGACCTGAAGTTATTGAAGTGCTCATCCTGATCAAACAAGATACATTTGCCATCATCCTCGTCACCGTATTGTGGGAAATTACCATCGGCATCTAATAATTCATATATATAATATAATATTTTCTTCAATCTGGTTCTATACTCTTTGCTGAATGAATTATTTGTCTGTTCACCAACAACATATGAAATGAGGAAAAAATCAGTTATGAACTGGATATACTCTGCTGCCTCCTCTTTATTAATTCCATTTTTTGAGTGTTGCCTGATAATTTCTTTCTCTAATCCATTTTTAGCGTATTGATTCCATTTTTCTGATTCTTTGAATTGCCATAATGAACTAGCGATAAAAAGTCCGGCATATTCAGCAATTAAGTGATTATTTGAAGAAGAGTACCTGGATGGATTGGCATATGAATATCTACAGTGCTGGTAGATGACAGGGATCCATCTTTCATTTACAAAATCATTAAAGCCGGGATTTGTATTCACCAACTTGTCTGCATCCAATATTATCCAGCAGTAATACCAAACGATCAACCGTATATTAACTTCAATATTACTGTACCAATTTATACCAGTTAGATATGGGTTGTTATCAATCCATGAGTTAATAGTATTGACAAATTGGTCTAAATATGATGCTGAGCTGGTTTTCTTGTAATTCAGCACCAACCATGTAAGAAATTGTAAACGATTAATCTCCCAAACATTTTTGGCGGATAAATCTGGGATTTTAAGTATGTTGATATTCTTCGAAAAACTATGGGGAAAACATTTCCCGGAAAATATATCCTTATGCCAGTCTATATCCGGTTTGTTATAATTATATGATTTCCCAAATACACTGATCGTGTTGTGAAGAATATTATCATTGGATAGAAGGAAATTAAAATGGGGATGCAGGCTCGTAACTTGCACATCTTTAGGAAATTTTCCTATGCAGAATTGTTTTTCGTACTGCTTCTGTATTAATTGCCTTACCCTGTATGGAATTTCTGCAATTGATATGCTTCGCAATCTATTAAGGTACCAATTATTCATTTGAGATCCTTAGTGTACACCTTGAGAATGATTTTTAATGCGAATTTTCAATGGAGGAATCGTTAGAGCAATAACAATTTTTGAAGAAACAATATGTATATGGTTAATCTCGGTCTAATAGAGAGTAATTCAATTTGAACTACTCTTTGGGCAAAGCAACTTCATTATAAACACTTTCAAATTCTTTGCCCATTCTGTCAATTGAGAATTTATCGGCAATTATTTGTCTGCCTTTCGCTCCCATCGAGTCTCTTAACTCCTTATTATCTAACAATGAATTAATAGAATTCACTATTTCTTCAGCATTCCGATCTATGATATAACCGGTTTCACCATGAACTACAATTTCATTACTTCCACCTGTCAGGTCTGTCGTAATAACCGGTTTACTCAGACCCATATACTCTATGATAGAATTTGATATCCCTTCACTATAAGTGCATAATAGCCCGATATCAGATGCAGCGATGATTGACTCAACATTGTTTTTATAACCAGGAAGACAGATATTATTTATTTTTTCATCTTTAATTCTTTGTTGGATTCTGTGAAAATCAACACCGTTGCCAACACCTACAAAAGTTACATCATCTCTCATTTCGCCAATTTTCTTTGCGATCTCAACAAAAAGATCATAATCCTTAAGTGCTGAGAAAATGGCAACCATAACCACAGCATATGGCGTTTTTATTCCCAGTATTTCTTTCTCTTTCTGTATATCAAAACTCTGCTCAAATCTCTTAAGGTTAACTCCATTATATATTACTGATGCTTTAGGAGTTTTAATATTATAAGCCAACAGGCCTGCGTTTGAATTAGCGAGAATTGCACTTGAGTAATACATTCCTGCATTAAAGAAAAAAGAATCAATTGATAAAGGCTTAAATCTTTTATTGGTATCAGATATCAAATTTGACACCAAAGGAACTTTGCAGAAAATTCTCGCTGGAATAGCATAAAAAGATGTCATTTTCCCCCAGGTATGAATGATATCCGGGGAATATTCCTTGCAATATTTCGAAAAACTTATAAATAACCGGGGATCATATTTTAAGAATTTCCTTTTGAATATTTTTATGGTGATGCCTAAATCATAAACAGCAGTGTAATAAATCTCATGTTCTGTGAGCACTAACGATACTTCATGCTCAGTATGATGAGTTAAATAACTTATCAGCTCCAATATTCGTCGCTCCTTACCTCCTGATGTCAACGATTCAGCAAAGAAGAGTATCTTCATAATTAATTTTCTAGCTAATTATTGACTTTTTGAAAACCATCAGACATTTTTATCAATTTACAATGTATCTATAATAAACTTTCTTAACTGTTGAATTGGAGAAAATGCCCAGTGCTCCCCATCCACTACAATAATGTTATCTAAAGCATTAATCGTGTGAATGGTATGCATACCGCTATAATGTCTTTTATTTTTATGTACGCTAATATCCATATAGGACTTCTCGGAAACAACCGTTTTATTTAATTCAATAACTTTTTGTATGGTAATTGACTCACCATACCTATTTTCACAATTCTGAGTAGGGCGGTAAATATCCCCATCAACCTTAATAAAATCTCCGGCGGACCTGGTCCCATTTAATCCATTCTTTATTGGATTTCCAGAATGCGGCGTGTAGGGTCCTAATAAATCATCAGAATAAAATACATGTAATTTATATGTTCCGGATTGAGACAAGATACCAAAAATCCAATACTTTTCATTATAATTCAGAATAGTCGCATCCATCAAAGGAATATCTAAGATATCCTGTACAAAGGTCAAAGATTCATTTTTATTATCAAATTTATAGCATGAAAGTTTGCCAATTTTGCCTGATTCAGGGAATACGTAAGTAATATTGTTTTCTGTATAGATAAATGGATAGGAAAGATGACTTTTCGTATCCAGAAGCACTTTATATTTAATTTGTTTGAAAGCACTATCTGAGGTCATTAATGATAATTTGCCAGAATTTACTTCAGACGAGAATTCCTCCAGAAGAATATTGATCTTACCATTAATATTAGTTAGAAAAGGATCTGCATAGAATTTATTGAATGATTTTGGATGAAACCAATTGATATCTGGTTTAAACGATTTGGTTCTTATTATCTCTTTTATATCGATATGCTGTATTCCTATGATCCATTTTTTAAAAAATAGTTTATCTAAATATTTTGAGAGTACTTTATTCATTTTCTAAAATACGATATATCAACTAATTAGTTTCTTAATTTTCCCTTAATTTAAATTAAACCTTCTGCGCCTCCCTTACCCTTTGATAATATTTCCTCAAAACGGGCACTTATCTCTGCAATTTTATCGGAATTTAAAATATGGGTTTTTTCAACATATGTTTTTGCTCTAACTGCGAAATCACTATTGGTTTCAATATTATTCATAGCTTCTACCATTCTATTCAAATCACCATGAGCAACCTGTCCAAGTTTCCCTTTTTCTATTATACTTCCCGGATCAACATGCAATGAGATTACTGGTATCCCACAAGCCCAGGCTTCGATGAAAACATTTGGGAAACCCTCCAATGGGGAGGTTGAAATCAAGGCTCTGGAGTTCGCAATTTGATTTAATGTATCTGCATGACTAAGCCGTCCCAATAAGGTTACGTTCTCATACGACCCCAATTTATCATAGTAAGAACTACTTGATCTATCATTGGGCTGGCCTACAACTTTAAAAAAGTGATGAGGTGATTTATTAACAATTTCAAAAAAGTCATAAAATCCTTTTTGCATAATCAGTTCTCCAACATAAATAAACTCATTCCGGATATGATTGGTTGGTACAGATAAATTGGATGGATTTATAAGATTTGAGAATATCACTGATTCAATACCCCAATTAAGCAGTATATTTTTTTGTCCTTCATGTTGAACGAAAACTTTGTCTGCATTCCTGAGTAAGAAAGGATAGACTATTTCAATGAGGGTCCTGTTAAATATTCCCCATAATCCCTTGGATTGGATAAAACGGCGATGTTTGAATCTCATCGATGTAGACATTGCATCAAGATCATGCGCCATGCCAATAATAAATTTTGCATTTACTTTTCGGGCTGCCCAATATGGAAGAATATGTCGAAAATCTCGTATGCGACAATAATAAATATCAGCATTTTGAGCCTTTAAGCTTGAATATAATTGCGGTAACCGATGTGTAAATGTTCTGATGCCTGGAATTCCTTTATTATATCCCTTTATTTTTAACACTTTAATTCCTTCCTCTGTGACAAAATCTTCGGTTGTATTATAGTCTACTACAACCACTTCATGACCTGCATTTACCAGTGCCCTGGCCATTAACGAAAGTTGCAATTCTCCTCCTCCGTCAGTTTCTCCTTTTAAAGCTCTGGCTATATTCCCCCAAAAACAGACTTTCATGCTTTCCTAATTTATCATTGCCATTATATTGGTTTCAAATCATCCATTTGCAGGAAGTCGATTAATTGAAAATACTGGGGCCAATTTTTACTCTCATGCCAATTAAGATTTTCATCCCAGAAACCATTGCTGCCATAGAAAACCCAATCAACAAAACAGTAACTTATTTCACCTATGTAGGGTTTTTTATCGGTGTCATAGAGAAAATCATAGGTCATTGTGGTAAAATTCAGTTTCCGGGAAACTTCAAAGGCGATCTCGACACATCGTTTATCAATATTATTTTGATCATAATCAAAATCACCACTTCCCGAAGCCCTGAAATCATCCTTTCTTACCATTCTTCTGAATCCAAAAGCTTTTTCTCCAATCACGGTTATCCTGGTATCAAAAGGATTATCTGGTAAAAATCTCTGGAACAGAATAGAGTTTTTATGAATTTGCCACTGGTCAGGATTATATTGTTTTAATCCGATTTTTTGTAATTGGGATTTTAAAAACAGTTTTCCGTATTTAAGTGCACCAATATTTGAAAAGGAAGATAAATTCGATTTAGTATTTAATCCGCCAGATCTTACTCCTTTATGAAAGACTTGATGAATGATTTTTTTAGCCTCATTATATGATTGGGCGATAACAACGTTTCTTGATGCAGCCCCTTTTGGAAGTTTAATGACCAGAGGAAGAACTGCCTTGTTGAGATATGAGATGGCATGTTCATAATCCCAGTAAATATGAGAATCTATCACCGGGAATCCATGGCTTTTCAGCAAATAAAACTCCTTGATCTTATCATCATGGGGCCAGAAAGACTCATAATTTGGATAACATTTAATATTATATACATTATGCGCAACATGAAACAAAGTTTCATAAATTGACTTGTCAGTTTCAACCAATGTATGCCGGAATAGCAAATGTGTACAATCTTTTATGTCATTTAAAAGATTTTGGGAATTAGGATCTATTAGATCGAAGAGTATACTATTCTTCTCCAGGATCTCTCTATATTTTTCACTGTAATAAACTAGTTCATTGTTATGGTTTAAAAGCAGTCCTACTTTCATAATATTTTTTTGATTTTTTCGGGTACATGGGGAGAAATCATAAATTCAATAAACTTTCTATTAAACCTTCTCCTTTTAGAATGTTTATCTAAAATTTCATCATAATTGATTTTAAGAGGATCTTTTTTCAGTTTGATAAATTTATCAATTGGTGTAAATGGTAACTGGATTACCCTGTTCGATAAGAAAATGAATTTCATTACGCGAAATTCCATTGTATGCATATTGATCAACAGACCCCAGGAAATCCTATTCCATAACATCAGGTATTTAGTGAAGGAAGACTGAGACTCGCCTTCAGCATTATAATAGGTGGGATATTTCTTCAGATTTGGGGTAATAAAGTTCCCCAGGCTATATGCAATGATTCCGTTTTTATATTTTTCTATGGGTTGCGGAGCATGTGCATGATTACCTATGATAATATCCACGCCGTTATCTATTAGCTTTCTTGCCAAAATTACATCTTCTTTTTGAGGATATGAAGAATCTTCAATTCCCCAGTGTATGAAGACAACAACCTTGCTGACATCCTGCCTGATTTTAGCTACCTTGTTGATGATTAAATCAAAATCAAGCAACTCTAAATAATTTACATTATCAACATCAATTAAAGCTGATGTTGATTTGCAAACAAAAGCAAAAAGCGCAATTTTAATATTATTGAATTCGATTATTGAAGGATTAGCATTATACTCAGATGGACCATTTATTCCGAAATACGGTGTTTGAATCTTTTCTAATTCTCGCAGAGTAGACCTTAGCCCATCTATTCCATAATCCAACATATGATTATTCCCCAGGCAGACGGAAAGAAGATTGGTCTTGAATATTTCATACAAATAATTATTCTCCATTTTCAGGGCTATTTTATTCTCTGCCGGCTTACCTTTTTGAACCAATGGACCTTCCAAATTTATGATGGTCTTATAATGGTTTCTGAACTTTACAGGTTTAAACGTCAAAACATCACCCAGAAATAATATCGTATCATTCTTATTCATATTTAACAGTCTTCTTAATCACCTTCCAAATACTGAGGAATCTAAATATATAATTATTATATTCAAATGAATTATGTAAATATGGCACAAAAATCAATGAAAATAGCTATTTTATTGAATGAAGCCTATCCAGTTGGCATGGCCGCTACAAACAGGATTCATTTATATGCGAAAGGTTTGCTCGAGCTTGGAAATATTGTTCGGATTTTAATTCCCAGGGCAACTGAGAAGCCTGGTAAGGCTAAGAATAGTGAAAAAAAAGGAACATACGAAGGAGTGTATTTCAGGTATGCCTGTAATCCGACAATGAGTCGTAATTTCTTAAAAAGAAGAATACAAAATGTTCTGTCAGTTACAAATTTCCTGACTTTTTTTGTTAGATACAAACCCGATGTTGTACTCGTTGTTTCCAATGATTTTAGAGATATTTTTTATGCAAAAATTTGTTCCATAATTATACGATCGAAAATTGTCAGAGAGAAAAATGAAGTTCCGTTTCACAGGCTTAATGAAATTTCAGAAAAGAGAGAACGAAAAATAGTCAGGGAATTTAATCTCTTTCATGGGATCATTGTAATTTCAGATACTTTGAGAGATTTTTTTATTAAGGATTTATCCTTGAAGGTGAAAATAATAGAGGTGCCAATATTAATTGATAATAAAAAGCATAGTTTAGATAAAAGAAATATTTCTATTGAACCAAACCTGGTATATACCGGATCATTGATTGATCGTAAGGATGGTATTCTGATCATTATAAAAGCCTTTTCAAGGATTGCGAAGAGCTTTCCGCAAATAAGGTTGATTATGACCGGAGATATCAATGGTTCCCCGGATAAGGAGAAAGTATTCGAATATTTAGAAACTTATAAGATTAAAACAAGAGTTGATCTACCAGGATTTGTTTCAAAAGAAGAATTAATAAGATTGACATCAACGGCAACTGCCCTGTTATTAGCTAAACCTGATAACAGGCAAAATCGTTACAACATGGCCACCAAAATTGGTGAGTATCTGTTAACTGGCCGACCGGTAATTTTATCCTCAGTTGATCCGGTTTGCAACCATTTAACGAATAGAGTGGACGCATTTTTAGTAAATCCTGATGACAGTGAGATCGCTGATGAGTTAAGGTTTATCCTGGGCAATCCTGAGAAGGCAGTAGAAATAGGATCAAAGGGTCAGGAAAAAGCTAATCAATTGTTTAATTACAAAACGCATGCAGCAAGAATGAACGATTTCTTAAAAGAGTTATAAAATCACATGCAGGTAGCAAATAATAAAGTTCATTCTTAGAGATTTTTTATACTATATTAACGGTGAATTTCAGGTGGCAAGCAGATGCTGTTTAACTCCATACAATTTGTAATATTTCTTCCCATTGTAGTATTCCTGTACTTTATTATCCCTCATAAGTTTAGGATATACTTTTTACTGGTTGCCAGCTACTATTTCTATATGTGCTGGAAACCAGAATATATTTTTTTAATCATGGGTTCCACGATCATAGATTATTATGCAGGGATACAGATTGAAAAGTCTCAAACAAAAAAAAGAAAAAAAAGGTTTCTCATTTTAAGTATCATCACCAATCTCGGGATTCTCTTCAGTTTCAAATATTTCAATTTCATCAATGATTCCTTACGAACGGTTTTTGACCAGTTAAATATTTTTTATGGCGTTCCGGCATTCAGGGTTCTTCTGCCAGTGGGTATATCCTTTTACACTTTCCAGTCCCTGAGTTACAGTATAGATCTATATCGGGGAGTAAAGAAGAAAGCTGAACGTAACCTGGGATTGTTTGCCCTTTATGTATCCTTTTTTCCGCAGCTGGTAGCCGGACCAATAGAAAGGTCAACAAGGCTTATTCCTCAACTACATGAGAAAAAAATGCTTAGCTATGAAAATCTGGTTGAGGGATTGAAGCTTATTCTCTGGGGGATGTTTAAAAAGCTTGTTATAGCTGACAGGCTTGCTATTTATGTTAACGCAGTATTTAATAACCAGTCTGAACATAATGGGACAACCCTGATAGTCGCAACACTTTTCTTCACGTTCCAGGTATATTGTGATTTTTCTGCTTATTCCGATATTGCCATTGGCAGTGCACGAATGATGGGGTATGATTTAATGGTCAATTTCCGGAGGCCATTTTTCTCCAGGTCTTTCAGCGAATTTTGGAAAAGATGGCATATCAGTTTAATTACCTGGTTTAAAGATTATTTATATATCCCCCTGGGAGGTAACAGGGTCCCGAAATGGCGATGGTATCTTAACATTATCCTGGTTTGGGCAATAAGTGGATTATGGCATGGGGCAGGATGGAATTTTGTTCTCTGGGGAACTTTTAGCGGGCTATTCTTATTACTTGCGGTCTGGTTAAAACCAATCAGGGTGAAATTCTGGGAGTTGACGAAATGGAACCAGGATACAATATTGCACAGGGCGGTCCAGATCCTGCTGACATTTTTCCTGTTTTATTTCGTCCAGTTTTTCTTCAGGGCAAATTCTACCAGCGATGCGCTTCAAATTATACAAAAGGTGTTTTCCGATTTTGGACCAGTATTTGTCGGAAAGTTAACCACATTTGTATTTTCATGGTTTGGGATCATATCTCTGATAATCATTGAGTTCTGCCAGGAGTATTATCCAGAAAGTGTCAGATTAATTAATAGTAACAAAATTGTTGTCAGGTACTTGACATATGCTACCATTATTTTAATAATCCTTATGATAGGGGTTTTTGATGGCAGCCAGTTTATATATTTTCAATTCTAATATCAGGAAATTGCAAATTTTCAGAAATAATCATATTATCGTAAAATTCCTTGTTAAGCTTCTTATTCTGATCCTCCTGGTTGGAGCACTTGATTACCTTATAGGTTCCGTGATAGAGTACCTGTATTTTCACCAGGGGCATAACGTGTATACTACAACTACCTATATCATTAATGAAACTGAGGAAGATATTTTAATATTCGGAAGTTCTCGGGCGAACCACCACTATATCCCGGAGGAACTGACCTCCAGAACAGGATTGAGCTGTTATAATGCAGGTTGCGATGGCCGGAGTCTGTTTTATGATTATGCCCTTTTTAAAAGTGCTCTGTCCCGCAAAACACCTAAAAAGGTCATCTTAGACCTGAGCAGGACCTCTTTGTATTATGACCAGGCCGATTATGACCGCCTGTCACATCTCTATCCATATTACAGGGAAAATGAAGGCATAAGGGAGGTAGTTGGTTTAAAAGGGAAAGTAGGGATGTTTGTCAGGTTGTCAAAGCTGTATACTTATAATTCTACCATACTGATAATATTGAAATCCTTTTTCAGGCCAAGAACGGATTATAATGGCTATATTCCATATCCGGGGAATCGAACCATGGATCCTGGTGAAATCTCCTATGACAGCATTGACTATGGAGTATACCATGAATCAAATCCAACAATGAGACTTGATGAAAACAAAATAAATATCATATACAATTTTATAGATGATGCCCTGGCGGCAAATATTGATTTATATATCATTGATTCTCCATACTTCTATCTGCATAAAGACTCAAATAATATATCCCTCACAAAAATTAAGGAGATAGTTAAGGAAAAGGACCTCAGGTATATTAATTTTGCCAATGGTGATGAATTCACATTAGATCCCGGTTTATTTGGTGATCCGACACATATGAATCATTTTGGTGCAAAAAAATTCACCGCGTTGGTTGCTGATATTATTACAGAGGAGGTAAGAGAATGTCCCTAGGTGATCTTCAGCATAGACCTTTCAGATTTACTTTTTCTAAATAATTACTTTGTACAATATGAGACTAACACCACGGAGGATAATGGTTTTCATAAATAAAAAAAAAATGCATTTTTATTTAAAAAAGAAAAATATCATTCTGGGAGAAGGTTTGGTAATTGACAAAAAACCAATTATTGATATCCACAAAGACGCAAAGTTATTAATTGGAGATAATGTCACAATTAATTCAAACAATATTGGATATCATGTCAACATGTTTGCTGCCTGTAAGTTGATGGCAGATAAACCTAATGCAATTATTGAAATCGGGGACAATACACGTATTCATGGAAGTTGTATCCATGCACATAAAAAAATCACAATTGGAAAAAATTGTTTAATTGCTGCTAATTGTCAGATCATGGATGGCAATGCACACGATCTGTCTTTTCCGGATGTCAGTAACAGGATTAATACTCGAAGTGAAAGCAATGAAGTAATTATTGAAGATAGCGTCTGGTTAGGCACTGGTGTTGTGGTATTACCTGGAGTTAAAATTGGTGCCGGTAGTGTTATATCTGCAAATAGTGTTGTTCACAAGGATATTCCTCCTATGGTGGTTGCAGGTGGCAATCCAATAACCATCATAAAAGGATATGAGAAAAGATTGACGTAAGTTGAAAGTTTTACTCAAAAATAGTTGCGCCAATGAATAATATATTAATCAATTAAATACTTTTGTATGTGAAACAAAACACTCGATTAGTCGTTTATAGAAATGTATCGTTACCGTGTTGTGCTATTAAGATGCCAAGACATACTTTAATGGGCACAATTGTTCTGTTGTTAAATTAGTGACAAAATTCAATAGCCAACCTGTAGTTATAAAATATTTGCTTAGATTATCCAATAAAAGTACTGTTATGAAAAAGCTAGTAGGTCTATTCTCACTTTTTATATGTTTATCAGCTATGGGAGCAACATATTACGTGGCTCCAAATGGAAGTGATGGAAACAGTGGTAGTATTTCTCAACCTTTCGCCACCTTAAATAAAGCATGGACTGTTGTTAGCGCAGGTGATGTTATTTATTTGCGTGGAGGAACATATTATTTCAGATCGCAACAAATTTTGACAGGTGAGAACGGCTCTGCAGGGAATCTTATTAAAGTCTGGGCCTATCCCGGAGAAAAACCAACCCTGTCACGACATGATTCATATGACTTCGATTATAGCTGTGGAATTTTCTTTCGAGGAAATTATGTGCATTTCAAAGGAATTGAAATAACTGGATACAGACAATTAAATGTGCACGTTTGGTCTGGTTTGTGGGTTGAAAACTCAAGTAACAACATATTCGAAATGTTGGATATTCACCATAATGGGCATGGTTTGTTTATTCGTGGTAATTCCGATAATAACTTGGTTTTAAATTCTGACTTTCATCAAAATTCAGACCCATTAACCGACCCTGAATATGATAATGCAGATGGATTACAACTTGCATTTATTCCGGCTGGGAATACCAATACTGTAAGAGGCTGTCGTTTCTGGTGGAATAGCGATGATGGAGTAGATTTATGGCGAAATGAAGGAGAGGTAATATTTGAATCATGTTGGTCATGGTATAATGGTTATTTGCCTGATACTTATACTCATACAAGTGAGGGCCTAGGATTTAAATATGGAGTGCAAACTGAAAGCAGAGAAATTTTAAGAACGACTACTAACTGTTTGGCTTTTATGAATAGAGCAGCGGGATATGGGGATAATGGGGCTATCTGCAACATGGTATTTTATAATAATATAGCATATAAAAATGGTCGCTCTGGTGGCTGGGGTGGAGGATTTGAATTAAGAGGACATAATTCACCTTATTATATTAAGAATAATATTGCCTACGATAACATCCCCGATGAAGAAGATATTGATAATACTTCCAACGAGAGTCATAATAGCTGGAACGGAGGTGTGACTGTTACCAATGACGATTTTGTAAGTCTTGATGAAACACAACTTTTTCGAGCCAGAAATTCAGACGGAAGTTTACCGGATATTGATTTTTTACGCTTAAAAGAGAGTTCAGATTTAATTGATGCTGGGACCAATGTCGGGCTTCCTTATAATGGTGATAATCCTGATTTGGGTGCATTTGAATATGGTACCTACACTCCTCCCCCTATACACATACCCGTAAATACCGGTATTGATTTCGACGAGGTTTATCCCAAAACAATTGACCTATATTTTGATATTGCAATCAACTCACAGATAGTTCCCTCAGTCAGCAATTTTACTGTGGTATTTAATGGAAGTACAAATTTAGATGTAGCGTCTATTAATATTACCGAATTTGAAGTACGGGTGATATTGGAAAATCCTATTAATGCCAGCGGAACTCTCTCAGTGAGCTATTCAAAAACAGGAAGCAATCTCCTGCAATCCTGGGCAGGAGGAGAGGTGGAAAGTTTTACTGCCCAAACGAGTGTAAGTATCGATTCCCCCCCACCTCCAGAAGAGGAATTAACTGTCAGAATTTTCCCAAGCCCTGTAGGTGAGTATATTACAATTCATATTTTAGGCACGCCCATTACAACCTCACATTTTATTCGCTTCTATGATACATCCGGTGAACTCATTTATGAAGGCACTCTGAAAACAAATGCTTCTAATATCCCCATAAGTTTTCCAGCGGGAGTTTATCTGGTGGATATCGGACTTGGTAACGAAGTCTTGTATTCCCAGAGAATTGTGTTGAACTAGTACCCTGTCCTGAAAAAACAGCAATAGATATCGGCAATATAATGTTATAGCAATTTCGGAATTAAATCACACGTTAATTGTTAGATATCCCCCCATAAACACTTGTATATTCTAAAT
>SDBS01002524.1_pt1 | contig 18264 bp, 17 predicted proteins | sample 2277091 | NCBI WGS metagenome assembly SDBS01 (sample SAMN10404972, study PRJNA504765) | marine sediment metagenome | isolation source: marine sediment core GS10_PC15, 163 cmbsf | place: Arctic Ocean: Southern Knipovich Ridge | collected 2010 | reverse complement strand
ATAGAAAAAAATGCAAAACCTAATGTGATTAGAATAAATAAGGCTTGCAATATATCAGTATTTACAACGGCTTTTAATCCGCCCATGACAGTGTATGCTATTAGTATAGCCCAGAAAAGAATAAATATAATTGGCGATTGCAAATTCATACCGATAAAAAATTTTTGAGCAGCAATTCCTTGAGCTACCAAAATAAAAAACAATGCCACAATTGATAATCCAGAAGCTAAAAATCGTTGATGACGAGATTTATAAATTTTTTCAAAAATTTCAGCTATTGTAGAAATATTTAATTTTCGTAATTTTCCTCCAAAGCCCATGCCAAGAGCAAATAGACCCAGACATGCTCCTAGAGGATAAAAGAGGACAATCCAGCCTTTTTGATAAGCTTCTTGAGCAGCACCTAGAAGAGATCCTCCTCCAACCTGGGTTGCCAAAAGGGTTAAGCTCAGTTGAAAAAAATTAAGCTTTCTACCCATTAAAAAATAATCATCATTTGTCTCAACGTCTTTGGATGAACGCTTTCCTATCCAAATATAGATACTCCCCAATAGAGCTATCATTACTAAAAAAAATGGAATATTCATATAAAAATCCTGTATTTTTATGGTTAATTTAAATTTTTTATTTTTAGAAATAGATATTTAAGAAGTGATATAGATTCTATAAATCTACTTAAGCAAATAATATGCTACTTCTTTAACATCAAGTTTTCTAAACAACTTTGTTAAAAAATAAAATTTAATGAATTAAATGATGATGATGAGAATGTGAAAAAAAAGAATTAAATGAAAAAATAATAAATAAATTAGTAGAGTCTTTTGTTAAATCAAAAGACTTACTAGAAATGTTTGTCTTTGATACTTTCATGTTTTTTCTCCTTTGTGAGACATAGTGTCTCTGAAAACTACAGTTATTATATTTGTATTTCTAAATATTTGTCAAAGCTTAATATAGAAGAACAGTAGCTGTTGTAAAAAGTTTTTTTGAAAACAATTATTAACTATTCTTTTTTTTAATATATTTTATGTTCTTTAATAAACTTCAATTTCATATATAATAGTTAGCAAAAAGGTGGGAATATCATGGTTGCAGCTGTTCAAAATACCACTATAACTCCTCAAAAAGGTTTTATATCAAGTTCTTTAGATACCGTTGCGTGTAAAGTCAAATCTTTAATGCACCTTATTGTGAAAGTAGGTCAACACCTCGCTTCTTTAACATCTTTTGTATTTGTATTTGGAGCTATATCAACTTTTATAAGCGTAGGTGCAACGCCTTTAGCTTTTGGCCTGACAGCTAGTGCAATAGCAAGCTTTGGCGTCTCTAAACTTTTAAAAAGTGTCAGACAAAATTTTGGAATAATAAAAAATCCTAAATATAACACAGCTGATCTTGGGCTTTTAAAAGATAAGAATATGATAAAAACTCTAACTGATGAAATATTTCCCCTATATATCAAACATGAAAAGACTTTTGATGGACACCAAATCCATGGAAGAATGCATATCAGCCGATGTATAATATATACTATGGCGATGTTAAATTTTTATAAAAGACACAAAAAAGCTAATGTTGATGAGCTAGCCTCAATCTATAGTATCGCTTTTCATGATGCTGGAAGGAGAGGTAATGGTGTCGATGTCTGGGAAAAAGACAGCCAAAAGCTTTTATATAACTTTTTAAGAGATAAAGGTTATGGCCTTTTAAAAGCTTTAAAATTTTCTAGAATAGTTAATAAAGAGACAAAAGCTGATTCATTGGAGGCCAGAGCCATATTATCATCGGATTGTTTAGATATTATGCGTTGTAGACTAGGTGGAATAAAAAGCTTTAGAAGAAATCTTTTAACCTTTTTGAATCCAGCAAAAGATAAAGCTCCAAGCGGACTTACTAAAGATGAGTGTAAAAACATTCGAGAAAAGTTAATAGTTGAAGCTTCAGAATTTATCAAAATGACTGAAAACAAAAAAGTTGAACTAACAAATAGCAAAACTTATTTTGAAGATGTTTTATATCTTTTAGAATCTAATCAGAAAAAATTCCCAACTCTATTTGATTACTTGAAAAAATAAAAGGCGAAAAAAAATCACCTTTTATTTCTATGAAAGAAATAAATATTTTTAATCTGATCTATTTTAATCGAATGGTTATAAATTTAGTAATGTTTTGATATTTCACTAAAACCAAGAGATGTCGTCTTTTATCCATATCTTTTAAAGATTCATTAAAATCAGAAATGTTTCTTATTTTTTTATGATTGATTTGCATTATAAGCATACCCGGTTTCAAACCAGATCTTTGAGCTAAAGAGCTTTGCTTAATAGATGTGATCATCACTCCTTCGATATTGTCTGAATACTGCCATTTTTTTAAGATATCTGGCGATATATCTTTAATATCTGAGACTTCTAAACCGAGGTCTATAAATTTATTAGAAGCTAGATGAGCATCAGGAGAATCTCCTAGTTGAACAGTTAGATATTTCTTTTTACCATTTCTGATGATGGTTAATTTTACCTTGTCTCCAGGACTCATTAAAGAGATGTCTTTTCTAAAAGAGCTATCGGTTTTAATTTTAACATCGTTGTAAGCTATAATGATATCGCCTTGTTTAATTCCGGCTTTGTGGGCAGCAGAGTGTTTGGCTACTTCAGCGACTAATACAGCCTCAGTTGAATCTAAATCTAAAGCTTCGGCCATCTCTTTATCAATTGGTTGCAGATATATACCTAAGTGACCTCTTTTGACAGAACCATTATCTATTATCTGCTGCATAATATGTTTGGCCATATTAGAGGGGATAGAAAAACCTATTCCCATATACCCACCACTTTGAGAGACTATCGCAGTATTAATACCGATAATTTTTGCATCTATATCTAGAAGAGGACCGCCAGAGTTTCCAGGGTTTATAGCAGCATCAGTTTGAATAAAATCTTCTAAATCGGTAATTCTAAGATTTTGTCTACCAGTTGCCGAGACTACCCCAACTGTTAAAGAGGCTTGAAGTTGAAAAGGAGAGCCGATAGCTATTGCCCACTCGCCAATTTCAATCTGATCAGCGTTTGCAAACTCAAGATATGGTAAATTTTTTGCATCAATTTTAATAACAGCTAAATCTGTTTTTGGATCTGTGCCAATAGTTTTTGCATCATATTCTTGGCCATTGTTTAGGATAACTTTTATACTTGTCGCATCTTTGACGATATGATTATTGGTTAGAATATAACCATCTTGAGACACAATGCAACCAGAGCCTGCTGCATATCGCGGCTCTTGCTTTTTAAATTGATTAGGAGGCGAGCCAAAAAACTTTTTAAAAAAATCATCTTGGAAAAATTCAAAATCATCCATTTCGGAATCTCTAAATTGATTATTGGAAGCATCGTATTGTATTTTGATGAAAACAACGGCTGGAATCGCTTTTTTTCCAACATTTGAAAAGGCTTTTGAAGTGGCTCTTAAGGAAGAAGTGTTCTCAGCTTTTAGAGTTGTTTGATAAAACAGCAAAATTGATACTACAAAAAACAATCTAAAGATGTATCTCATAAAATCTCTCTCCTTTTTAAAAGGAGTTTTTTTAGCTAAATTATATGGTTAAAAAAAGTAAATTTCAAGTATAAATAATGGCTCAAATTTTTTTTAAATTATGAATCGGGAAAAAATATGTGTCTTAAAATTTTATCTTCCAGATCACAGATTGGTGGTTTTGATGAATTAGAGCCTTTATTTGAAAATCATAGAACTAGAAATATATTCACTTGTAGATGTTTATTTCATGATGAAGAAAATAAGAGTTTGAAAAGACATTTTGCAGAAGTGATAGGGGCAACTTTTTTAGGTGCTTTTTTTGTAACTACTCTAGCTGTTGGGCTACCTCTATTTATTTGTTAGCTGAGCATCAAAAAGACTTTTCAATTTTAAAAATTGTAGTCCTTGTCAGTGCGACGTTTGGGGCAAGTTTTTGCTGCCTTATGACAAGTGTTGGGAAAATAACTTGACCTATCTGCAGAGAGAGACATGATTATTTTGAATAGAAATATTTTTCTATTTTAAGTGGTTATTTTTAAATTTGGTTTTTCTTTTTCTAAAAGTTCTTTTGAGCAAAAAGAGATGGTAATTTCTTCATCAATATGATCTAAGAGATGCTCTTTAGTAGCTTTTATAATATCTTCTTTTGTAGCGCTTAAAATTGCATCTCTAAACTTTTGTCTCATTTCATCGGTTTTGTTCGCTCTATACCATGAATAAGCGGCTATAGCTCTCGTGCCTGGGGAGATTGGCACATCAGTTCTTTGAATAACGCCTAATTTCGCTTCATCTATATCATTATTAGTAAAATTGCCAAGAGATATATCTTGGATAGCTAGTTTAAAAGCTTCTATAGTTGAATTGATATGAGGATCTCTAAAACCATTAAAGGTAAAAATTCCGCTCGTTGGTGAATATTTTGCTCCAGAGCCGTAGGCTCCACCCTGCTCTCTTATTTTTTTATGAAGAATCTTATTTTCAAAAAGTCGCCCAGCTATTAAAAGATGAGGGGAATCTGTATGCGAAAAGCCGATAGTTTTATAAGAAGAGGCTGTAAATGCTACAGGTGATGAAATTAAATGAGCGCTCGATTTTATTGTTTCTTTTCTAAAGTTAGCTGCAAAAGGTTTAGCATCATTAAATTCAATATCTAAAAGATTGTAAAAATTATTTTTTTTGAGATCTGAATAGTGTTTTTCACAGGAACTAATAACCAGGTGGGCATTATTGATATTTAGTACTTTAGATTTCAAAGCATTTAATTGATCTATAACCTTTATTACATTTGTATCAATATCTTTCACAATATCTCTTAGCCTATTTAAGTAGTCTATTCCATCCCATTTTGCTGATAAAAAGGCTGCTTGAGAAAAAGAGCTTTGAGAGAGCATTGCTGAATATTTCATAGAACTTTGAACTATCGAATTTTCTAAAAAAGTATATTGTTGAAGTAAAATCTCTTTGATTCTTTTTACATCTGAAAAGATAGGGTTCGTTAAAATGTCTTTTAAAAGAGAGAAAACTTTATCTGATTTTTTATAAAGAGCTTTTGATCTGATAGCGATAGAGGGGACAAAGTTTTCAAAATTATTTGCATCGATGTGAAGGGCTAAATAAGAATCGATACCACCTGTATGAGCTTGGATATATCTCAAGTTTTCTGCGTAGTTTCTATTGTTGGCGCCAACTTCTGTTAAAATAGAAGAAAATAAAGAGAGTTCGATTAACTCTTCTTGCAGAAGATATGGAAGATCAAAGATAAGATCAACATACATGATCTCATTTGTGAAGACATCATGATGAAAAATTTTATACTTTTTTATTTCTTCAATCTTTAATGGATAATTTTTGGTCTCTTTAGGTATATCTTCAATTGCAATTTTTGGAAGACATTCTATCGATGTTCCTTCGAGCTTTTTTTGATATTCTTTAAGATCTAAAGACTCTTTTAAAATATTTTCAATTTCTATGGGGGTCAGATTTTTCTGGATTTTATTTAATTTTTTGGTTTCAAATTGAGCTTCCTGGGCCAAAAAATTAGGATCAGCATCTAAAGTCAGCTCGACCATATGAGAGTTGTCTAGAAGATATTTTTTAATAAGATTAGGAAGATAGTTTGGGTCTTGCAAGTATTTTTTGAGTGTTTTAAAAAGTGAATGGATAACCAAAGCATTTTCGGGTTTCTCACCATGTTGTTTTGCCAAAGCTGATCTAAAAAATAAAGTCAGACCATAAGGATAACTACCAGAGGCAATCTCCGTTCTTGCAAATTCTAATTGATGCAGAGCAGCTTCAATAATTTCTTCGGGAATCTTATCTTCGATTAATTTTTTTAAGGTATCATTGATTACTTTTAAAAGAGCATCTTTATCTTGGCTTTTACAACCTTTACAAATTATCATAAATGGAGCTTCACTCATATCTGTTTCAAATAAGCTCTCAACTTGCAAGCAAAGTTTAGACTGTATCAAGGCTTGATTTAGATAGGAGGCATCAGTCCCCATTAATATGGTATCTATAAGTTCAAGCGCAACTAGATCTATTTGATCTTCAATTGAGCAGGTTAAATAACCAAAAGCAATCATGGATTTGTTGCCCAGAGAGCCTCCCTCAGGGATAGGATAGCTATCTTGAACTATTTTTTTATCTTTAAAACGTTTTTGTTTTGAAAGATTAGGCAAAGGCTCTTTTTTTGTTACATTTGCTAAAGCATTTTTTTCAATAAAATCTAGCTCTTTTTCTAAATCAAAATTTCCATATAAAAAAAATATTGATCTCGATGGATGATAATATTTTTTATGAAAATCCTTTAAGCCTTCATAGGTCAAGTTTGGGATCTCATTCGGTTCCCCCCCTGAATTAAAAGCGTAAGGTAGATCAGGGATAAGATTCTCTAACATTTTTTGAATTAATATATGATCTGGGTTGGCCATGGCTCCTTTCATCTCATTGTAGACAACTCCTTTGTAGATCAAATCTGAGCTTGCATCATCATCTTTTGAAAATGCAAATCTATGTCCCTCTTGCTCAAAGCTGAGCTTATTTAACTTAGGATGGAAAACGGCATCTATATAAATTTCGAAAAGATTATAAAAATCTTTTTCAACCATGCTAGAGGCTGGATAACAAGTAAAATCAGAACCAGTCATAGCATTCATAAAAGTATTCAAACTTCTTTTAAGCATTGAAAAAAAAGGGTCTTTAACTGGGAATTTTTCAGATCCACAAAGTACAGTATGCTCAAGTATATGGGGCGCTCCACAAGAATCTGAGGGCCAGGTTTTAAAAGAAATACAAAATAAATTCTCATCATCATCATTTAAAATTTTGATAACTTCAGTGCCTAAAGTATTATGCTTTAGTTCAATAAGTTTAACTTGAATTTCTTCAATAGGGAGGTATTTGGTAACTGTAAAATTATTAATTTTTTGATTAACTGTATATGACATAAAAAAAAATCCTAAATCTACTTCAAACATACTAAATTAGAATAGATTAGGATTTTTGCCAACTCAAATTACTTTTTGGATTTTACATGCTCATGAAATTCTCTAACAAAATAATTGCATTCACCGAGTAACATAAGTAAATCATTGTTGTCTTTTTCAATAACCGCAAATGGAGCTTTTCTTTTAATATCTTTTTTCAATATACAAAGAGCCTTATCAATATCTTTTTGCATTTTAGCTACATGAGCTGTCCAAACCTTTTTTGGTTTTCTAGCTGTTTTTTTTCTTTTTCTAATGCTAGGTTTAGCCGCTTTTTTTACAGTTTTTCTAACTGTTTTTCTAACAGCTTTTTTTCTTTTTTTGATGGTTTTTTTCATAATAAACCCTTTATTAATATTTTACGTTTCTATAACTCATTATATTAAATTTGATATTTTATAATATTAATTTGTTTATTAATTAAAAAATAAAAGAATAAACTATTTGTAATAAATAGCTTAGATGCCCTTTGATTACTCTTCAGACTCAATGATATCTTCAATGTCCATCTCAAAGCCCTCATCAGCCTCTTCTGGATCAAACTCTTCATCTGTTAAGAGATGGGACTCTCGTATAAATCTATCCATTTGATTTTTCCCTTGTTATTGCTATGTATTATAGCAGAAAACGTCTTTTTTTTAAAGGGAAAAGGCAGTTTCAAGCCTTTTAAAATGAAAGGCTTATGAATAAAGATTAACTTTAGATTTCAAGGCGTTTTCACGAGATTTGAGCTCGTCTAAATGAATTTGATCCATCTCTCTTTGAGTGAAGAAGATAGCATACTCAGGATCGGTAGAAGGCATATTTTTAAATGTTTCATTTATTAGAGCTATTCTCTTTTTTACCAAAACCTGCTCTTGAAAATTGACATCTAATTCTTGTCTTAAGAGGTCAATTTTCTTGGATTTTTCATCTAAGCTGTTGATAGTAAAATCGTTAAGATCGTTTTCATCCATTAATGATAACCATTTTATTTTTATTATAGCATGAATTATTTTATGGATTTGAAAAAATATAAAATATATTAATTATATTAGGGGCTAAATTGTTTATTTAGTATAATTCTTAAAGGAAAAAATGTGATATGAGAAAAAAACAAATTCAGCTTATACCAAATGTTATTACCGCCTTTGGGCTTGTCTGTGGTCTATTTGTTATCTTTAAAGTTAATATGATAGAGGTGGGAAGTTGCAATTATGACTTAGTTCTAAAATCAGCCTTTCTTCTTTTACTTGTTGCTCTAGCTGATTTTGTCGATGGAGCTGTTGCTCGTGCTTTTAATGCTCATAGTGATTTTGGCGTTATGTTTGATTCCTTGGCTGATTCCATCTCTTTTGGGGTGGCCCCTTCTGTTCTTTTTTTGAAAACAATGGCTTTAGAACAAGGGTCTCTGCTCTCTTTTTTTGGAGCGGCTGGGGCTATGATTTATTCTCTTTGTGGTGTGCTGCGTCTTGTTAGATTTAATATCAAATCTACTGAAGCTAAAGGCAATATTGTTGAAATGACTATCCAAAAAAAGAATTTTACAGGCCTGCCTATTCCCGCTGCTGCTGCGGTTGCTATATCCACCAATCTATTTTTGCTCTCCCCACTTTTTTCAAATTATGTTCAAGTATCTAATACTGCTCGTTTAATCGTTTTATCGCTTGTGAATGTACTGCTTGGGTATTTAATGGTGAGTCGCTGGAAATTCCCATCTTTGAAAAGATTGAATTTTAGGATGCCATCTTTTTATTTGGCTTTTATAACAGTTGTTGTTGCTGTTTTTTTCCTTTATGGAATTTTTTATTATTTTTCTTTAGTCTTTATTCTCTTTTCTTGGGCTTACATCATAATTGCCTTAGTTCTGGCCATCATCAGAACCATTGCTGGTAAAAAATCTAAAACTTTAGAAGATTTTGAACCAGATGATGATGATGATGATGAAAAATTAAATTTTTAGTTTTTTTTAAATCCCTTGGCTATACTATCTAATAAAAAAAGGGTTGAAATCAGATGTATCTATTTATAGCTATTTATATTTTATTGATTGCATTGGCACTTATTTGGATGAAAATTAGTTTGAAAAAAACTAAAGACAGCCTTCAAGAAACCTTCAAGAGCATATCTTTCGATGTCATGCAGAAAAATAATCAAGCCTTCATGGATCTGGCTAATGCTAACTTTGACAAATATCACCAAGGCTTTAAATCTGATATTGAATTTAAACAAAAAGAGCTCGAAAAGGTTTTAGCGCCAGTCAAAGAATCAATAGATAAAATAGATGCATTTACCAAAGATGTCGAAAATAAAAGACATAGCGCTTACAGCGCTTTAAATGAACAAATCAAAATGTTACTTGAAAGTGAAAATTTTTTAAGACAAGAAACCGCAAATTTAAGCCGGGCTCTAAAATCTCCAAATATCAGAGGCTCATGGGGGCAAATGCATCTAAAAAGAGTAGTTGAGCTTGCAGGTCTTTTAAATAATTGTGATTTTTATGAGCAACAATCACAGGTTAAAGATGACAAAGTTTATAGACCCGATCTTGTTATCAAATTGCCAGGTAGTAGACAAATTATAGTTGATGCTAAAACGCCTATAGATGCCTATTTAGAATCTCAAGATCAAAGAGATGATAATAAAGTTTTAAAATTAAAATCCCATGCTTTAAATCTTAAAAAACATGTCAATGAGCTCTCTTCAAAAGAGTACTTTTCGAAATTTGATTCTACCCCTGAATTTGTGATTTTATTTTTGCCAGCTGAAGCTTTTTTAAGCTCAGCTATTCAAATCGATCCGACTATAATAGAGATGGCCGCTTCTAAAAATATAATAATCGCCACCCCTACAACTTTAATAGCTATTCTGAAAACTATTGCACATATTTGGAAAGAAGATTCTATTTCAAAAAATGTAGCGGACATTGCTAAAACAGGCAGAGATCTTTATGATAGATTACATACTATGAATACTCATTTTTTTAAACTTGGAAAAAATTTATCCACAAGTGTCGATGCTTATAATCAAGCTATAGCATCTCTCAACACAAGAGTCATGGTCAGTGCTGAAAAATTAAAAGATTTGAGTGTTTCTAATAAAGAGACTAAATTAGAGCAGATATCAAAAAATTGTAATATGAAATCAATTGAAAACGTATGAGGTTTTTATGAATGAAGTTTTATATAAAAAAAATGTGATAGTTAAAACTTTTTTTCTTGGAATTTTTTTAGCTTTAGCTATTTGCACCCCGCTTTTTTTGAAAAATAAATTTGTTATTTCAACTATTATTAATTTTATTTTGCTTCTATCGGTTGCATCTATTGGAATGTCAAGATCGATCATTGTTTGCATTGTTCCATCCATTGTTGCAATATCTGTAGGGATGCTGCCAAGTATGCTCTTGCCATTTATTCCATTAATTATGCTATCGAACATTTTATTGGTTGTAATTTTTAATGCTTTTCAAAAATATAGCCATTTTTTTGCACTTTTTCTAGCAGCCTTAATTAAATGCTCTTTTTTATATTCTCTTGGGTGGGGAGCTAAAAATCTCTTTCCAAATTCTTCTTATTTAAAACCAATCGTTGTTATTGTGAATACCCATCAAATTATCGGAGCTTTTTCGGCAGCAGCTATTGTCTTTGTAATTATTACTTTATTAAAATTAAAGTCGAAAACTAATGGATAATTTAAAGTCTCAAAAAGATGAATTTGAAAATCAAAAATTTGTAAAAAAAGATTTTTCAGATAAAAATTATGCTCATACATCTTTTTTAGATTGTAAATTCGAAAATTGTAATTTTTCAAACTCTAATTTTTCTAATGTTAAATTTCAAAACTGCATTTTCAAAAATTGTAATCTCAGTTTAGTAAAACTAGAAAAATCAAGACTAACTGATATTTTTTTTGAAGATTGCAAGTTAGTCGGTATTCAGTTCTTTAAATGTGATCAATTTTTGCTATCGATACAGTTTCAAAAATGCTTGATAGAGAGTTGTAATTTTTCTGATATGATATTGAAAAACAGTTCTTTTAAAGAAAGTGTCATTAGAAGATGTGATTTTATAAATACCAATTTGTTTAAAACAAATTTTGATAAAACTAATTTAGAGGGGACGAGATTTCATCAAGTAAATCTAAAAGAAGCTACCTTTTTAGAGGCTACAAATTATTCTATCGATCCTTTTGTTAACAAAATCCAAAAAGCCAGATTTTCTAAACCTGATGTCTATAAATTCTTAGATCATCTAGATATTGTTATTGAAGATTTTTAAAAAACTTTATAAGGCAAAAGAGGTGAATTTAAAAAACATCAATAGCTTTAGAATTTTTTTTAATTCTAAAGCTATTGAAAAAATTATTGAACTTCAACAGAGTTTACAAAATAAGCTGGAAAAGCAAAATTATTATTAGGTCTTGGTGAGACTGTTAGTTTTACTTTTTTACCAACATATTCATCTAGATTTACTTGAGTACTGTAAAGATAAGCTTTTTCACTACCTTCTTGTTTGACAATAAAATCACCAGGTTTATTCTTTATACTTTGAGAATAACTCTCAAGTATTCCAGCTACAGTGATAGCATTTATTTCTTGCTCTTTATAAAAATCATTTAATTTTTTCTCAGGATGAAAAGTTGTCCAAGTAGCATATAAAGAGTGCTCTAGAGTTTTCCAGAATGTCATTTTATCGGTTAGGTTTTTCGGAGATGATGCTTGTGGTAACACTTTTGGCTCATCGAAAGTACTTACATTTTCAACAGCCGTTAATAGTTCGTTTCTTTCCATATGAGAGATATTAGCTTTGGATTCCAAATAAGCAATTTTTTTCTGCAAGTAGTTGTCCTGTAATAAAGCTAAACCCTCTTTAGCTTGCTGGACATGTTGAGGGAAATCTGAATATTCTTGAATTATGGTATCGAATTGATGAATCGCTTCGTTTGGAACCATTTCATCATACGGTTTTTTACATTCACTTTGAGTAATGAAATATGCAGTATTTAATAACTCTTCAACATTGCTTTTTCTGTTTTTCATTTGAGCAAAATAATTATTGTTGCCTGCATAGGTAACATATTCTTTAGCAATGTAAAAACAAACATCATCAGGCGGAGTAATTTCCAGCCATTTGTTGTTTTGGGAACATATTATCCCTTGCACTGCATCCTTTTGTTTTAATTGCCCTATAATAGGGGAGTCAAGATTTGGTGCAAGCCGGACATTTACTTTATTCGCTTCAACAATATTATCAATTATATAATTTCTAAAAACATATGCTTTTATGTTAGCAATAGGTTTTACTGCCCAGAAATCTTTGGCATCTTTGACAACTAAAACAAGTTCATTTTTGTTTAGTTGAGAAATAATATGACCATCTAGATCTGGCCCTGAACGTAGTCTAACCTTACTAGCTGTAATCTTTCCTGTGAAAGACTTAAAATTTTGAGTAGCTTCTTTTTGATTTTTTTCTGCAATGAGATTAGTAGAAAAAAACACACTGATGATTACTAATAATAACCTAAGCATTATGACACTCCTTGAGCTTAGCGAAAGATGTATTTGCTTAAATTATTATAGTAAAATGAAAGATGAATTATTGCTACATTTTTTTTCTTTAAAAAAAAATTAGCTATTTAAAACAGCTTTGATGTGTTCACAGCTTTTCTTTCCACAAGTGCATCCCAAAGGTTTTCCTAAAAATACAGAGTAGTGTTCATTTTGATCTAAAGGGTTGGTAACACTATAAAGCTCTTTACCTTCTTCATGAATATCCCAAAGTCTAAACTTTAAATCTTCATCCGCAACGACTGCATCTAAATTTTCAGGATTTATGCCTTTTGCAATTTGCATAGCTTTTGCAATTTGACAATGCATACAATTACAATCTGGCTCTGGCTCAGGAATATCAATGTTGGCTTCTTCAGAGAAAAGCTTAGTAATATTGGCAATCTTGTTTAAGATTTCATTTGGAATATTTGGAGCATTTTTTTGCTCAGGATTATGCTGCATTGCACCAGCAAAATTTTCTAGGTTATCAGATCCTAGACCCATATTATTATTTAAAGATGGAAGGCCAAAACTAATAGATGTTTTAGGTTCTATCCTCTTTTCTAAAACCTTAATATGAGTAGAAAAAATTGTTTCTAATATATCAGAATCTAAGTTAGGAATAGCTATTTTTGAGCCATTTTTTAAGATTACAATAAGATTATTAGCTTGTGTAAAAAGGGAGACAATATTTTCCCAGGCTGTTGATATATAAGGAGGAAGGCTTAATATTTCTTTATTTATTTTCATTTTTCCCTCAAATATTGATTTTTCTACCTTTATTATACCAAATATTTATTTTTATAGTCAATTAATTTAGCGCATAAAGACTTGAATTGCTAACTCTTATGTATAAATGTCTAATTATAAATAACATATGGCCGGCAGCTGGCAGTCATTAAATATTTGTCGAAAAAACTATTTTACTTTAGAGGCTTACTTGGTTTATATGTGAATTTTTAAGGCTATAGATAAAAGGAGGTATTTTCAAAAAATTTTCAATTTTAAATGAAATTAATAATAGGAGAATACTAAATGAGTCGCAAAACTTTTGTTTTGGATACTAATGTTTTATTACATGATCCATCGTCAATAAAAAAATTCCGAGATAATGATGTTATTATTCCACTTGTTGTACTAGAGGAATTAGATGCGCTAAAGAAAAGATCTGATGAACTTGGCAAAAATGCAAGACAGGTAGTTAGATATATCGATTCTTTGAAATCTAAAAATAAAGGCGATTTTAATAAAGGAATTATTATTGATGAAGGCTCAAAAATCAAAATCTATTTAGGTACAAAATCAAAACAGATCAAAAATTTCCCGCTCCCTCTAGATAGAAACTCTAATAAAATACTCTATATTTCATCTTTTTTGAAAATGGAAGGTCAAAGAGTAGTTTTTGTTTCTAAAGATTTTGTCTCAAGAGTTAAAGCTGAAGCTATGGGCTTAGAAGCTCAAGATTATGAAAACTTGAAAGTGTCATACAAAAAGATTTATAAAGGCCTTAAAGTTGTTGAATCTTCCAAAAATGAGATCGATCTATTTTATAAAGATGGAAGTTTAGCAGTTGAAAATAGCACTTTTTTACCAAACGAATATTGTATTTTAAAAAGCTTAGAAAAATCATCCGCTATTTGTAAATACAATGCACACTCAAATAGGTTAGAGCCATTAATTGAATATAAAAAAGGTATTTGGGGTATCTATCCTTTAAATGTTGAACAAAGATGTTCGTTAGATCTTCTCTTAAGAGATGAAATAAAACTAGTCACTCTAGTTGGACCGGCTGGTACTGGTAAAACACTTTTAGCTCTTGCTTGTGGAATGAAAAAAGTATTCGATGAAGCTGTTTACGCAAAAATATTAGTTTCAAGACCCATAATCCCTCTTGGAAAAGATATCGGGTATTTACCAGGTACTAAAGAAGAAAAGCTCTTTCATTGGATGCAACCTATCTACGATAACCTAGAAGTTCTTTTAGGTTATACCAACGGACAGGGGAATGAAAAATCTGCTTTTGATTGGATTATGGAGAGTAATAAATTAGAAATGGAAGCGGTAACCTACATCAGAGGAAGAACTCTGCCTAAAGTCTATATGATAATTGATGAAGCTCAAAACTTAACTCCTCATGAAGTTAAAACCATTATCTCTAGAGCAGGAAAAGGCACAAAGGTAATTTTAACAGGGGATCCTAGTCAAATAGATAACCCATATTTAGATCAAGACTCGAACGGACTTACCTATACAATTTCAAGATTTCAAAATCAAAAGATGTATGGACATATACACCTAGACAAAACAGAAAGATCGGAGCTTGCAAAAATTGCTGCTGAAATAATGTAATATTTTAAAATATTACATAAGATAAACATCTCTTTTATAAAAATTAGCTCTATGTTTTAGAGCTAATTTTTTTTTGAATTAATATTTCTTGAGCAAAATCAAATATATTCTGATTTATATTTTATTCTTTGATAAGAGTTTTTAGATGAATTTATATTAAGTCTAAATATTTTAATTATTCTTGTTAAAATATAATTAAATTAATGCTGATAATTGATTATTTTAATGCTGGTTTAATTTGACTTTATTATATTTAATTACGATAATTGTGGCGCTTTGTAAGGAATTAGCCTTGGTAAAGTAAATAATTTTAATTAACTTAGGAGGACACATGTCTAAAGATTTTATTAGCCCAGTTAGTAATCAGGAAATAAAACCAATCGATCTATATTATCCGTCTATCAAAGTAGATAAAAATTTATTTAATGAAGCTGAGAAATCAGAACCTAAAAAAACAAAAAATTCAAAAGCTGCAATGAGGCTTAAAAAATCTGAAGCTTTTTTGCAACCAAATATCCAAAACTTAAAAGCAGCATGCAGTGATTGTTCTAATAAATCATTAAAGAGTTCTTTTTTGCCCGAAGATTTTAAAGTTTATACTAAAGGGACAACCGTTACAAATAATCCAATGAGTATGATGCTTGGTTTTGAGGAAAAAACCTTGCCGACCCATAATCATTATAAGGGTGAAGATGGAGGCTATGTAGCTATTTATACTCATGATGCAGAAAATAGTATTTATCCCGTATCGAAGACTATTTTTGTAGCTGGAATGATTAGAGTTAAAGGTGAATATCAAGACGGAATATTTGTTCCAAAAGGGTATAAAGTTCAACCTGATGATTTTATTAAGTATCCTGAAATCATAGAAGTTTGTGATAAACATTTTCCTGAACTGAAAGGTAAAATGTGGTTAGGTGGCGATACTGGTGGTTTTCTCGGTTTATAACAAAAAAGTAGATTTATAAAAAGCCTCTAAAAAGAGGCTTTTTATAAATCTCCGGATTGCAGAAAAATCAAGACTATTGTGCATTCCACTGCATAATAGTCAAGAGTAGAATCGATAAATATTTGCAAGTTAGTTATTTATAAAAAAAACAATTCTTTTTCAATTAATCTTATAAATTTGCTTGAGAGCGTCTTGACAACTGCTTCAAATTTTGATAATTAAAAAGATAAAAGAGTCTGTTTTAGCATGCTCAATAACATTTGCTAGGTATAAACTTTGGTTATTAGAAAACTGCCTTCTGGCAAATATCGACTTTATTCACGTAAAAAAGATCCAAAAACAAATAAGCGTAAGAATTTAGGAACATTCTCTACTCGAAAAGCTGCTATGAAACACGAAAAAGAAATTCAATTTTTTAAAAGACGTGGCCAAGTCCGTATTTTTCAATAAATTTTTTATAACTTGATCTACTAGCAGAGCTTAATTCTTCAGGTTTTATCTCTGAGATTTTTATCCACTTAAATCCAAGGCATTTTTGAGGTTCTGTAATTTGGGGGATGCCTTTAATATGTTTGGCTACAAATGAGGGAGACACCCAATGTTGTTTTTCATCTGGCAGTATATGATTAACAACTTCAAGAAATTCAACAACTTCTATCTGAATATCAAATTCTTCTTTTATTTCTCTTACAATAGCCCTTTCACAGGTTTCTCCAAATTCGACAGCACCTCCCGGAAACTCCCATTTTCCTACTTCATTTCTAGCTTTTGGCCCCCTTTGAGCTAAAAAAACTTCTCCTTGATCATTGAAGATGAGAGCTCCGGTGCCAACGCCTATAAAATCTATTCCTTTTTTCATAAATAAAATGGACCTTTTTTTAGCAAAAACTATATGAAATTTATAAATTTCTAGCAAATTGTTCTAATAGAAGAGATTCCAAAAAGCTAAAGTGCAAAGATATTTTTCAAGAGATGCCAATAATCTATCTTTGCAAAAATTATCCAATTAGTCGTAAGATTTTATGTTGTTTTATTAATAAGAAATAGGATCAATATGAAAAATGTATATTTTTTTACAGCCATGTTTTTTTGTTTCTTAAATAGGATTGTTTTTGCCGAAGGGATAGACAAGGCTGACATTTATAATAAGAATTCAGATCTTCAATGGCAGTGGGCGAATAGAGCGATTGAGAAATATGATTGGAAGGGAAACGAAAGAGTGCTCGATATTGGTTGTGGTGATGGGAAAATTACAGCTGCAATTTCAAATAGAACACCTAATGGGGATGTGATTGGATTAGATATATCGACTAACATGATAGATTTTGCGGCCTCTATGTTTAAATATAATAATTTATCTTTTATGTTGGGCAATGTCTTGTCAATGCCTTTTAAAGATCAATTTGATCTTGTCGTTTCTTTTTGCGCTCTTCATTGGGTTTTAGATCAAAAAACAGCCCTTTTTAATATAAGAGAGAGTCTTTTTGAGGATGGAAAAGCTCTGATTGTTATTCCTGCTCTTTCATCTAATAATTTATCAATTAAATGTGAAGAATTAGTTAATGATAAAAAGTGGGATTCTCATTTTCTAGATTTTAATTCCTCGAAAAAAGTCTATTTTGATCAAAATGAATATGAGAATATTTTGAAAAATGTAGGATTTGAGATTATCCATATTGAAACGACTTATAGTGAAACAAAATATCCTAATCTAGAATCTTTTAAAGAATGGTTAAAACCTTTAGTTCCATTTATTGGAGGCCTATCTGAAAAGCTTCAAGAAGAATTTTTAATAGATCTTGTTAATCTGTTGTCGTATGAGATAACTTCTGATGATTCAATTATATTCCCATGTTTTAGATTAGAAGCATTAGTTAAAAAGACTTCTTTGCCCTGAATCAATATGGAGACAAGTTTAAACCCACAGATAATGGCTATGGCGTGGACATTTCCAGCCAAAGACAGGACGAGCTTGATTTAAAGAATCTCGCTTTTATTCGTGAAGCCACTACTTCGGGAAAAAAAATCCAGGCTGTTGAATTAGAAGGAGGCCCTCTGTATATTCTTATCTAAAACTTTATGATTGAAAAGCTAACAATTTCCAAAATGCAAATAATTCGAATTGAAGGTGATCGAAAAATTATTCTATCAATTTTTGTAAATTATTATCAAAAATAGTCCTGTTATTTTTATCGAGGTGGAGAGACTCATTCAGAATTTTTGATTGGAATTCTTTTTCAAATGTTCTAAAAAAATCTTAAATTTTTTCAAGTGACCTTCATTTTTTGACCATCTCTTGATTTCATCGATGTCAATTTTTTGAGAAATTGTTTTGCAGACTATCAGAGCTTGATCTAGGCTTTGTTTATCATTCCAATGATAAAAAGCTGCGAGCCTGTCTTTGACACTATCTGTTG
>SDBS01002523.1_pt1 | contig 18265 bp, 10 predicted proteins | sample 2277091 | NCBI WGS metagenome assembly SDBS01 (sample SAMN10404972, study PRJNA504765) | marine sediment metagenome | isolation source: marine sediment core GS10_PC15, 163 cmbsf | place: Arctic Ocean: Southern Knipovich Ridge | collected 2010 | reverse complement strand
CGTTATTTTTATATGTAGCTCAACATTAGTGATTTATGAATAATCGGAGACTCTTATTTATGAAAATGTTGTCTTACAAAGGCCATAGACTAGCAAGCATCCACATTAATTTATATCATAGCCTTAATAATTAGTTTTTGTTATAGAAATAATCCGGATATTTCCACTCAAATTCAGGATCCCTTGCATAAGCATTTCCTTCATAAGCCCTGGCTACGGAATCCACTTCAGCAGTATACCTGGCAAGTTTGACAGGATCGGCAAGAGGATCGTCCGTTTCTTTCTGCCAATCTTCGAGAGCAATGATCAGCGTTGCCTTGATATCCTGATAATCGGGATCAGCGGAAAGATTATGGAATTCCAGCGGATCCTCCTCCAGGTCATATAATTCATATTCAGGGGGCTTCCTCCAAGTCTGGTATGCTCTCTGGACCTCCGGGCTGGAAGATTCAATTTCTGATAATTTTGTTCCCCCTGCAAAATGAGGATTCATCTGATATGCATACCACTCGAACATTGGATTTTCCCTATCCTGTATTGGGTTATGTATTAGTTTATAGTGATCATCACGCGCGGATCTTTTCGGGAAATAAAAGAATGCAGCCGAACCGGATCCGTCCGCAAATATGTACTCATGTCCCTCTGCACCCTCCTCATTCGCCAGTAAAGGAACAAGGGAAATTCCCGGAAGATCATCAGGTAATTCGATTCCGCACACATCAAGGATGGTTGGAAGCAGATCGATCATGGATACAAGATCCCGTCTCCTCGTCCCCCGGGTCGTGGTACCAGGCCATTTGATAATGAAAGGAACCTTCAGGGCTGCTTCATAATTACTGCTTTTTCCCCTTGAAAACTGGGCTCCGTGATCTCCCAGGTATAGAATGATCGTATTATCAGCCTTGCGCGAGGCTTCGAGTTTATCAAGGAGCATACCGGTTACCGCATCCAGGCGGTTAATGCAGTTATAGTAATTGGCTGTGAATTCCCGTAATCTCTCGCTGTCAGCACCTATAAATGAGATTGGCTCGACATCTTCCGGTTCCAATGGTTTTTCAGGCAGTCCTTCCACCTGTTTCTGTACCGGGTAGTGTGCATCCGGAAAATTCACCATCAGGAAGAACGGTTCGTCCGATGCGTTCATGAAAGTATCTGCGTGCATTGCATAGGAGGGGAGTTTCAACTTTGTAAAATTTGAACTTTTAATAGGATGAAAGTCGAATGGAATGGCGGACTGGGGATTGACATGGATCTTGCCAAGGCATCCTGTACGGTATCCTGCTTCTTTCATGTAAACCGGAAGTGTTTTGAATGGTTTATGCATCCGGAATTTATGGGTTGCCAGGCCGATCTGTCCGTTCTGGTGGGGGAACAGTCCCGTGTAGATCGTACTTCTTGAGGGACTGCAAACCGAGTATGTTACAAATGCGTTTTCAAACAGTACCCCTTCGGCTGCCAGTCCGTCGAGGTGAGGTGTGGTTACGTAAGAATTACCATAACAACCCAGGTCGGGACCATTGTCTTCGGATACGATCAGAAGGATATTGGGTTTTTGGGGTTCGACAGAAACCTTGCAGGAGGCCAATGCCAGCGATGCTAGCACAAATAGTATGATCTGAGATGTTTTCATTTATACATTAATTAATTTCATTTTCATTAAAAAGCAAGTCCACCGTAAATTTCACCAGCCTAATATCCTTATGCTCTCTTGTTTCATAAAACAGGCCTATTGTCCCGTCCGGAAGTTCCATAAGGCTTGAATAGGCGAATTGGTCGGGCACGATAAGCTTACGAACCGGCCAGGTATTTCCTCCGTCATAGCTGGCAAATACTACCCCGTTTCTTCGTTTTTCAACGGAACTCATTTTTTTACCTCCATATGCCTCTAGGCTGTTTTTCACATCAGGATTTGGGCCTACAGGACCGGCATAAAGGATCAATTCAGCTTTTTTATGTTCTACGGTGATAATGCTTGCGTTGCAGCTGATGGAAGGCAGGTCGGCGACCGGTTCAAAGGATGACCATGTTTCACCTCCATCCTTGCTCCTGGATTGCCATCTCTGTCCGATACCAGAGTTTCTTTCATTCATGAGCAAGGTTCCATCTTCCAGCTCAGCTATTGAGTTCTCACATGGGGTCAGCCTGTTATGGGGATTTGGAACTGCTTCACTGGTCTGCCATGTTTCACCCTGGTCATCACTGAACCAGACAAATACCCTTTTATTGGGAGGCATAAAATCTCCTCCTGGTACGATGAGCCTTCCTTTATTCGGTCCGTTTTCCAACTGAATCCCTTCTCCGGAACCGAATACCTGGGCTACTGTATCTACTTTTACCATATGTGTGATCTCACGTGGTTCACTCCATGTCAGGCCCTCGTCATCGCTGTATATCGCATATTGCCTGTTTTTCAATCCTTCCCAGGATTTGCGGCTGTCCGGGTCTGTGAATGGCCATTGAAATACCGAGTAAAGGCAGATGATCCTGCCATTATTCCTGTCGTATACAGAAGCATTAGGGCAAATGGATTTCTCACCCTGTGCAACCATCATGATAGATTCCGACCAGGTTTCACCGTTGTCCTCGCTGATCTTGCAAACAAGGTCCTGTCCCGATCGGTCTGACCAGGGACTGGCATTTCTTCCCTGTACGATCACAACGATCTTTCCCGAATTTGTAACGATTATATTCTGTTCCCTGAACTGGGAGTATTTTTCCGAATTATATCCAAGAATGGGTTCTTCACCCTCAATGAAAACAGGATGAGTTTGGGGATCTTTATTTCCATGTTCCGGGCCATCACAACCTGTTAAATGCAGGGTAGCTAGGATCAGGAACCATAGAACCTTACCGGGAAGTCTCTGGTTAAACTTTGCAACCTTCATTATATTATTGTTTGGCTAATTCATCGATTTCTTCAAGATTTAGGCGGACACTTAGAATGTAGGGTTCCTCACCTTCGTCCCAGTGCCCGTAGGTAGTTATCACAAAGGTCCCGTCGGGCAGAAGTTCAATTGCGGGGTAGGTTGTATCCCAGCCGTTTTTATTGTCCTTGATCCGGATCCGGTATTGTCCCTCGGTCCCTTCAATGATGTCCTGGTAGGTGCCGACCCAGGCAACCCAGTCTCCTTCAGTAGGACTCCCGAGCTGGTATTTCGAGGTAATTTCATCCATATTGGAGATACCTTCCTGGCGGCCAAGCATGGCGATTTCAGACCGGTCCGCACTGATATCACGGAAGGAAGCCAGGATCCTTCCATCCGGAGCATATCGCAGGACATGCCTGTCCCCGGTTAGGGCATTCGGCAGCTCCCTTGGCCGGGTCCATGTTTTTCCTTCATCGTCGGAGAATATCACGTGTGAGTTTTTTACCCTGGCGTTTTCCCTCAGGAAAACTGCAATCTGGTCCCCATCGGGGGAACGGATATACCCGGGTTCACAGAGGTGTATCTCATCGGAACTGTATATTCCTTCCGGGTATGACCAGGTTAGTCCCCCGTCCTCAGAAATGGTTTTATAAAGGGTAAAATAGCTGGATTTATGTTCCTCTCTCCAGGCGTTGTACTTATCCCTTCCATCGTCGGTAAAAAACCGGAGATCATCGTGGAATAATGCCATATAATGGCCTGGTCCCGTATTAAGTGGGATCATACAACCCATTACCACGATACCACCCCAGTCCCCTACTGGTTCCAGTTCGCTCCATGATTCACCATCATCCTCTGAGACGGCCATCCTGGTGGGGTATAGTCCTGAGAACATGATCAGGCGCTTTTTCCCTTCCGGATCAACAACCCTGAAAATAGTGGGTACTTCTTTCGATGTTTCCCATGATTCTGGAGTTGGAAGTCGTCCACTCCAGGTCAGTCCAGCGTCATCACTGCGTTTCATCACAATTGCTCCCCTTCCGTGACCTTTGGGATATACACAGATCAGGGTTTTATTATCCTCCAGAAGTACCGTAGTCGGGTGACCCAGGTACTGGCCCTTTTCCCGGTCGACAATCACCTGTCTGCTGGCATCCTTATCCAAATCTATTACGGGTATGTTCAGATATGAAGATTTGACTGGTTCACTATTCTCGATCCAATCGGTGCTGAAAGATATAAAATTGATTTTCCTGTATCTGTCAGTTTCATAGAGCAAGCCGATCTGCCCGTTCCTAAGGCTGGTTAAACAACTGTATGCATAACCTTCGGGGACAACTTCTCGTGAATGCTTCCAGGTTTCACCCATATCCTCACTGATCCTGACAGTACCATTTGTCCGCTGCTTTTTGTTTGCTGGTCCCGCATATAATATAGCTCTATCATGAGTAATAATGGAGCCCATGCAGTTTACCCCGGGCAGACCCGGGTCCAGTTTCATATTTTCCCAGTTTATTCCGCCGTCCCGGCTCCTGGAGACCTTTCTGTACTGGCCTCCCTGGTTCCTGGCATTAAACAGGAGTGTTCCATCTGATAATTCCACCACCTGAGCTTCGTTCCCATAACCCAACAGACCCTCGTGTGGTATCAGTTCACTCAACTCCCAGGTTTCTCCATTATCATCGCTATAGGCAATCCTGTTTCTCCAAGTCCTTCCGCCTTCTCCATCCGGAATTGTTTCATACAGAGGAAAAACAATACGGCCATTATGCTCGGGACTTTTCAGTTGTATTCCCCTGCCTGGGCTCCCAACACTTACCCTGTCTTCCTGCCGGACCATTCGGGTGATTTCTCTTGGATCTGACCAGTTCTCTCCTTCGTCATCACTGTAAACCAGGAGGGATTTGGTGGTCCTGGGATCCTCGTAACCAGAATCAGCCATTTTAATCCATCCTGCATTTCTTGCATGAAAACCGTATGCAAATCTCTGGTACATCAGAAGGATTTTGCCGGATTCCAATACAACCGCACAGGGATCGTTAAGCGAATTTTTGCCGTCCTCCGCGATCATCTGTTCCGGTTGCCAGCTTATTCCGTTATCGAAACTTCTGCGAAGTACGATATCATTCTGGGCATGATCATGCAGGCCTACTCTACTTTCTGCAAAAGCCAATACGGTACCTTTTTGAGTGGTTACCATTGAAGGGATCCGGTAACCGAATGTATCTGTCGGAGTTTCGGTATACTCGAATACTGTTATAGGTACTGTGCTCTTTTCAATTTGGGTGCACATTGTCAGGACAGTGAATGCCAGAAGCAACGCTGCCGGTAAGATAAGTTTCTTAGTCATGAGGAATTTTTTTATAATGTTCAACAATAATATTTGAAAGGATTACAGACAGTTGTTCATGCCACATATCGTTCGGATGCATTCCATCCAGGAGCAGGTCATCGATTTCCTGTCCCTCATCCGAACCATATTCTTCAAAAAGTTTCCATTGATCAATTAGTGGAATTTTTTCCTTTTGAGCCAGGCTGCAGACGATCCCGGAATACCGGGACGTTTTTTCATAGCGCCATTCTTCATATTTATCTCCAATTGCATTTGGTGTCATAAGAATCGTCAGAATGTTGTTTTCTTTAAGCACTCTGATCATATACGACAGGTTTTCCTGGTAATTTTCAAGTGATATCCTGGGATTAATCTGCCCTTCATCGATCCATGAATCATTTAATCCAAAACAGATGATCACAACATCCGGATCCTTTGACAGCACTGAACTCTCAAAGCGGTCAAGTCCATGGGTTACATTATGACGATGGTTATCGCTCAGATGCCCGGTATGGCTGCCGGGGATTCCTTCATTAAATACAATATTAGCAATTCCAGCCTTGAATAGCATGTCTGGAAGTCTTTGGGTGTACACTCCGGTAATGGAGCTGCGAAAAGCCGTTGTGGAGTTTCCAAATGCCACAATGCGGATCCGTTCGTCAGAAAATTTGTTCCCAACGATGTCTGACCTGGTAAATAATATATTCAGGCTCGAACTATCCGGACGATTTGACATGTTTTTTATAGTTATTCTGTTAATGGTGAGAATTTTGTCGGTTTCTGCCAGCCTGATGGTTTGGAGACTCGAATCCAGGAAAACCTGCAAACGGGCATTTAAAAGATCCCACTTAAGCTTCAGATCATGTTCTTTACCCGGGATAAGCACATTCGGGTAATACTGTCGGCGAAGATCGAAGGGATAATTAAATACCATTGCTATTGAATCAGATCCGGATTGGCCATAGAATGAAATCGTTCCCCGGCTGTATTTCCGGCATTCCATCCTGAGGTTTACAGATCCACTTGCAGATGCAGGAAAATCGATACTGAGGGCTCTACCCCCGGCTTCTGCTCTGAGCTCCTGATAATCTTCCGGGAATGTGCTATTTTGCTGACAGTCCGGTAGGCAAATGATCAAGGGTACCCTTGTGTCCAATTCAAAATTGGTGATTTTGCACCAGAGGTTGTGTTCGCCAAGGTGATAACCGTGGTCCGCCCAAAGCACGATTACCGTATTTTTCTCAAGATTTAGTTGTTTTAATTCAAGTACAAGTTTTCCTATCTGAGCATCAATATAGCTGACAGCGGCATAATAGCCCCATCTCAGCCTGAGAGCTTCTTCCGGGCCAACATCCCTAATTAGCGGCATATCCGTATAACCTCTAAGTTCTTTCCAGTTATGTAGGGCTATCTCAGGAACCCCTGCTGGGGAAGCTGGATTTTTTATGGGTGGTAATTCTTCCGGCTTGTACAAATCCCAGTATTTTGCCGGGGAACTGAAAGGCAGATGCGGGCGGCGAAAACCCACAGCAAGGAAAAAGGTTGAATCCTTGATCTCATTCAGTATCTCAATGGCTGCATGGCATACCTTACCGTCAATATAGGATGTGTCGGGAACATCCGCCATTTCAGTCGCTGCTGCTTTCATTTTCCCGGTGCAGTTCTCATCAAGCACATATTTTTGTCCGTGGCCGTTCTTTGTAACATGCAGGCTGGATGGCGCCGACCAGGACAGGGGGTCTTTTGCCTTTAAAGGGTCATGGTAAATTTTGCCTACCTCACGGGAATGATAACCCAGCTTTTTAAAGTATTGAGGCAGGGTAACCACATCCGGGATGTTTTCCCTGAAATGGGTTTGAAGATCCCATACACGAATATTGTCAGGTCCTAAACCGGTCATAATAGAAGCCCTGGAAGGGGCACAAACAGCTTGCTGGCAATAAGCTCTTAAAAATACCATGCCATTGGATGCCAGCCCGTCAATATTTGGCGTTACAGCCACCGGATCACCATAGCAGCCGAGAACGGGTCTCAGGTCATCAATGGCGATGAAAAGGACATTATACTTCTGTCCCTTTTCCTTTTCAGCATATGGCGGTGTACAATCAGATATCAGCAAGGGAATGACCAGCATTACAGCCAGGTATTTCTTTATAAAACTTGTATGATGAACTTTCAATTTTTAAGTGGTATTAATACATCAATCCTTATACACCCATTCTCTTGCTACCTGCTACATCCAACAATGTTTTCCGTTGGAATATCGGCCTGGAAATTATGGGCAGGTCCCACAAGATACCCACCGTCCTTGACCGCATAATCCATATGTTGCCGGACAACAATCCTAAAGTTCTAATATATATCCTTATGCTCATCCGTTTTAAAACTTATAAATTGGTACAACAACTTAAGGCTGAATTGGCTCGAGGTTCCTTTTTTGTGTGATTATTATTGGATCCGAGACCTTAGCCTGAACCGATTCAATGAGAAATCCTGCGTTGTCAATTTTATCTGCAGTTGAACGTACTAACAAATAAGATAAGCCAAGGTGTGTTGAATGGAGCATATTCAATATGCCTTCTTTTCTGCCATCAATTATTATAACAAGCTCATTATTTGAAACACTCCACTGAAGTTCCAGCGAATACCATTGCTCCGGATTCAGATTTACTTTGGTTCCGCCTACTCGTCCATCTGCATCGATTGGCACATGATAGATTCGTTTAGTAATTGCAGCGATATCAGTCGGTTGAAAATAGCGGTCGGCCAGATCGATCGCTCCTCCCGCGAAACCATCTTTCAACATCAAACGTACAGTAACCGAGCCGCTTCGTCCTGCTGGAAAGTTCCACTCTGCGACATCAGGAGGTTTTTCGTCCGGATGTCGAACCTGCAACACGCTTTCCCCGGTTTGCGTAGGATGAGGGATTAACTGGCAACCTGGCACGCGGCTAACTTTCTCACCATCAAGAAATCGTTTAAAAACAGACCATTTTTTCAAACTGTCAGAAAAGTCGCTCTCTTGGCTGGTCTGGTAAAGCCATTGAGGATCAAGTAGAATTTGTACCCGCCGGTCTTCACCCTGACCTGATATGAGTAGTATTTTATTGTCATCTGTGGTGACAGCCCTGGGATACGCCGTACCTCTGTCGCCCCTTTCCGGAGGTGGACTATTGCGATAGGGATCCAGGTAAACCTCGCGGAATCCCCTCCATGTTTGGCCTTCATCTTCGGAGATAGCTGCATGAAGGGCATCACGGCAGGTGTAAACGGGCCGGCCTTTAAAAGGTGTCGTGTTTTCACAATTGTTCCAGAAAACAACGATTCTACCGTCGTCCATTCGGATGGCCTGACCTGGAGAGTTCGTGCAATAAAAAATTGATGGTTTTGGCTCGGACCATGTTGCCCCCTCATCCTTAGAAAATGATTCATACAGGAATCCCGCCTGTGTGCGAATAAGCATCCAGATACTAGCGTCATTCATGACAAGTAGTCTTGGTTCGCAGGCACCGAAATTATTACCATTATATCCCTCAAAACACGGAGCAGAAAGCTTTGAATCACTCTGGACCCAGGTCTCTCCATTGTCATCCGAATAGACCACTGTGGTAATATTTGATCCGGTTGGGGGTTTACGTTCACGGACGCGATAGTGCAAGGGGACAAGAATCCGGCCTGATTCTAGGCATAAGGCATCGAATAAAGCTCCGATAAATACATCAGGTACAATTATTTGTGAAGGATCCCATGTCGTTCCATCTTCAGATGATCTGAGATGGTACAATTCATGGAATCTTCGGCCATCCCTAAATTGTAAATAAAACAGGTGTAAACGACCGTCATTGCCCCAAACCGACGCACCCGGTCTAATTGGGATGTCGGTTGCAGGGAATAATTGTTCGGGCGCAGACCATGTCTTTCCATTATCCCTCGTTTCACGACTACCGACTCCACCATCCGGTATTGAAGTGAATCCGATGATCCGGCCATCGGTTAAGCGAATCGGGGTAGTGGATACTTCTGATTCAGGGTTGATGACAAACGGAGGTTCCGCCGTTTGTTGATTCTGCTTTTCAGACGTATAGCATCCCAATAAACAGATGTTGCAGATTAGGACTAATAAAAAATAGCGCAGGAAAGAGACTCGATTCCTCATAGACATAACTGATTATTCAATTCGAATTGCATTTATTAACATCAGGTTAATTGTATTCTTCAGGATAAACACCCAGCTCGTCGAAAAAACGTTTCACATCTCCCATCTCGTCAGGTGTAAAAGTTTGTAAAGGTTTACGTTGATACCGTTGAGCCACATTGAAATATTCCAGACAGGCACTCCAGAAAGCAAATTTACCTACCGGGTTTTCGAGAAGATATTTTCCCCAGGGATTGTCATATTTTTTAATTATTTCAGATGCTTGTTCAAGATCATTATTTTGTGTGGCATTCCAAAAAAGCATAGGTATTTTGGGAGCAAAGGTGGAAAATGCACTAAAAAAGGCTTTCGCACCGTAGGGATACCCAACCAGAAATCTGGCTTTCGCACCTCCTGAAAAAATGTTTAGTCTGCCACCATATGTAATTATCCGGTCAATATAATATGTCAGAGGCCCGTCTTCCTTCATGGCAACGATGGTATCGATCTCCAGTAATCTTTCCACGAGACTTTCCGAATACATTCCGTGAAGAACAATGGGAAGTGATGAGGCTTTCGATATTGCCTTAAAATTCTCAACAATACTATCCTCACCGCCATTATTTTTTGGTAAAAGTACCTGTAACGCATCTGCACCAATTGATTCGGCATACATGGCATAATCAACAGAACGTTTGGTCCACCAATCACCTGTAGCAGCAATTGTCAATGCCTTTCCTTCTGATGTTTCCACCATTACTTTTGCTATTTCCTTTACCTCATCATAAGATAGCATGGAATAACGAGTATTTCCTGCGGTTAATTCAATAACGGGTATACCATATCTGATTGCCCGTTTTATCATGCTCCTGAGTCCAGGGAAATCTACTTCATATTTTGAATTGAACGGAGTAGGGACAGATAGGATCGGCCCTTCAAGCCTTTGTTTAAACTCCTCGGGTGAAATGTATTTTTTATTTTTGTTCAGCTTGTCTTTCTTAATTTGTTTAATATGTACATTATTCATGCTTGCTCCAAGAGAGGAAATACCGAAGGCAGAAGCCAATCCCATAGTTCTAATAAAAGACCTTCTATTGAATTGTTCTTTATTAAGACTTTGATTTTTCATATTATATGGTTTCGATTTATTAAAGAGTAAATTAATATTTAGTAAGAATCTTTGATTTATTAATCAATTTCTGTTGAGTACAAATTCAGATTGAAGTTCATCACTATTGGTCAATAAACTCTCGCCAATCACGTTCCTTTGTGATCCAGGCGAGGTTGAATCGGGCTACCTTAATACCATTATGTGCTACATCTCCGATTCCTTCCTTCAGAAGGTAGATCAAACCTTCACTGGGTGTACCGCTGCGGCCCGCTGCCAAGGATGAGTAAGCGCTACCCCCCTCATCGACCGATCGTTTGACAGGCCAGGTCTTGCCACCGTCGAAACTGGCCCAAACGGTGCTATTTCTTCGTCCAGAGGGTGAATCCACATTACTGAAAATCAGAATGTCGTGATCATCGAGCGGTAACCTTACCAGCCCGCCCTTCAATCCGTACTCCCTATCGCGAGGGCCATCGGGCAGATCACTACACTCTTCATAATCTTCCCAGGTCTCGCCACCGTCGTAACTCCAGGCTGCAAAGCGATTTATACTATGGAGATGTCGGCGTGAATTATAATAAATACGACCATCCGACAGTTCGGTCAGTGCCGCTTCACCTGTTGCGGCTACCGGGAAGGGGGCACTTGCATGCCAGGTCTTTCCGTGGTCATCGCTATAAATTGCACTGCTATAATGTTTATTGAAGTTATCACCGTAATTCGAGTACTCAACAAAAACACGTGTTGCTCTCAAGAGCCGGTCTTTCTTCTCACCATAGCGAATAGTAATTCCCGTTTCACAACCACCTTCCCATGAGTGCCAGCCATTAATATCCTTTTCTCGCTCAATTTCTTCCTTTGCCCAGGTCTTTCCATGATCCTTGCTGCGCCACATGAAGAATTCTTCAGGTGCGAATCCAGGTTCATCATTCCTGATCGTAAAGTCACTGTCAAATTTGAGCACGTCGCCTGTTGCTTCATCTACCTGCAAGCCCCAGGAACCGTTGCTGGAGATGGGGTATGTCGCATCGGCAGTCCATGTTTCCCCTCCATCCCCACTTCGCCAAAGCGGAATGTTTTCACCTTCCTGTAATGGTCTTGTTCTGAGATACGATCTGTCACCGCCTCCAAACAGGACAGTTCCATCCATAGCTACTTCAATGTTTACGCTGTGGGCACGATACCCGCTGTCAATAACCTGCATATCAAAAAATTCTTTACCGTCACCCCAGAAAGGGTTTGGTTCCTCCTGATTACATGCAAACAGGCTGGCCAGAACCAATAGAATAATTACAAATGGATTTTTAATCATAATCGTTTTATTTATTGAATCATTTAATTTCAGGTCAATGCTTCTCAAGATTTTCAAACATAACAGCTATAAAAGCATTTATTAAGTAGACCAGTCAGTCCTTTATATATATTTAACAAATTCAGATAAATCTTCCTGTATCTGGTTTTCTTTTTGGAAACCGCCACCTAAATGTTGACAGAAAACTTCTCCATATTCTACTCCTGCCATTTTCCCCAGATCGGCACTATGGCTTTTCATATGGTCAAAGAAATTATCTACTTTGTGCATAACACGCATTAAATCCATTTGCGACTTGTGGAAAGAAAGCATTTTGATTTTAGTATCTATTGTCGTTGTGATATCAACGAAAAAGTGTGGAGGTGCTATTTCAGTTCCTATTGGGTCAGACAGTGTTAGCGGAGCCGTATGATACAGTAAGGGTGTTATTTCTAATGGATCTTCATCGTAGGGAACATTCGGTAAACTGGCCACGATTGTTGCGGTCTCAACAATATTACAAGTTGTCCTGTGATCGCTATGGTAATCCATGTGTAAATGTGTCATCACTATACCTGCCTTGACTTTGCGTATTAGAGATGTTACATTAATTCTTAATTCCTCTTTATCTAGTACATATGCATCTCTCTGGTTAAAACTATAATACTCGGCATCCAGAACCGAAGCAGCATTTGCTGCCTCCTCCTGACGAACTTTAACAGTTTCTTCCTCTGTCATGTTTATACCACCCATGCCCCCACCAGTCATGGTTGCAATAATAATCTTATAACCCTTATTTTTTAACAATTTCAGAGTCCCCGAGCAATATGCTTCTGCATCATCAGGATGAGCATGAATACTAATCACTGTTTCATTAAATCTGTACGGTATTTTCATATGTCTCCGGAATTGCCGGTATTATTTAAAACATCATTCATCTCGTCCATCATAAATAAGCTTCATTCAGGAATCCTAATTGAATCTCGGTCAAAATGGTAGAATAATTAAATCCATCATAATTGTGCATAGAGATTTGAATGGTATTGATTCCTTCGTTAAGAATTGATCTGTCTACAATAGGTATTTGTACATAGCAACCTGTAGGTGGCGTTATATACTGATTTACAGGATTATTCCCTTGTATGTTTAATGCAAATTTATCGAACGGCCCATTATAGAAATCTTTGCCATTGATATTAATAATCAGTCTGGTTCCTTCTAATGAATGTGATGTAAAGCCTAGCCTCAATCCAACATATTCTGAATCAAAGATTTTACCAATATAAAGTTTGAGGTTTACTGGTTGGCCGAACCGGATATTTACAGGTATCTGTTTAGGATACAATATTGTTCCTTCCCGGCAAAACCAATTTGGAGGTGTTACTTGATAAATGAAATCATTATTGCCTGTCCCAGCCCAGGCTTTTTCAACTGCATCAAAATAGTCTATCTCATATTGTCGGACCGGGAAAAATAAATTAAACATCTGTATTCCGTCTGCACCCTTGTGTTTGTAATTAACAACTGCGGCACCTGCTTGTGCGGGACTGATTCTCCGGTTTGCTTCCTCCGAATATATTTTTTCCGTCGGGGATATAAGAAGAGGCCATGTGTATTGTGTCCGGGTATATAGCCCCGCATAAACCCGGCACCCTGATCCTTCGGCAATTCCTTTAAATTCATCAATTGGCATATCAAAAGCAACTGTCATCATTTGTGATGGAATTATAACATCGACCAGGTGATGGTTCATCCATTTTTCAATCTCTATACCTGCCCATCTGCACGTTTCCATACTTGGAGGGATCCGGCAAGTTATAGACAGGATTTTTCCCTTTGAAGTAGCTATTGAATCTGTAAAATGGCGAATCTCGCTTACAAATTCGGTTAACAGACCTGCATATTGCGGTCCAGTTCCCGGTGGAAATAGAAAAGGTATTCTGCTGAAATCAAGTTCAATACCATCACTGATATCTGAATACCTGACAATCATTTCCTTAACGATTGCAAGTCTGTATTCACGAACGATTGTTTTTGAATAATCAGGTAATCCACTAAAGTTGGATATATGCACTGGTGAAGTACCTATTGTTATACTGTCCCTATGTTTTAGCCAGAATTCTCCGGTCAGGACGCTTGTATAGGGATTGCGGAGAAAATGATTATCATTCATCCGGTGTGATGGGAAAAACAATAATCCGTTGCTTTTTGCTGCTTCTCCGGCAACTCGAACCATATCTATTCCTTTATCTGCGGCTTCAATATGTTTGTTGTACCTGTTACTCTCATCATCCTTCCAATTGAAACTATTTGCGACCCGGGAAGGGTAGTATACCACATCCGAAACGCCCGTGCAAAACATAAATGTTTTAGTGGCAGTTTTATTCGCAAGCTCTGAAATCCATTCCTTTATTAATGTAACGGATTCAGAAGGGGTATCACCCCTAAATGCAGCATTTCCATCGCAATTAAACATTAGACCGAAGTCCGGCACCTCGGTATGTTGTCCCGTAGAAAAAGAACATATTATAGGTAGTAATAATACTAACGTAAAAAATCCTCTTGATTGTTTCATACTTATGGAATGCTTTATCTAATTATAGTTTTACAGTGTAAACCAAATCGAGCCTGCATCATTCTTGATGATATTCTTATCTGTACTGTATAATGATTATTCGAAATCAGTTATTATAATTGACTTTGGCTTTAATATCGTCTATAAGTACTCCCTGGGAACCATTCGTTTCAGATGTCGATATAATATGCAAATAACTTATTCCATTTACCGTTTCGAACTCAAGGGGTAAGTTTAATCCTGTTTCTCTTCCGTCAATAATTACCTTGCATAAATCTTTCTCAACAATATCCCATTTAAGCTCAATGAGATACCACTTGTTTATTTCCAGATTAACTGATTCAGATAGCTTTTTATAAGGGGAGATTTCGAGATTGAACATAGAGAAATACTGTGCCACTGTATCAATTGGATTAAACCAACGATCTGTAAGGCTGAACCTTACACTATTTGATCTCTCTGTAAAACGCAACCGGAACGATAGAATCCCATTAAATCCTGCTGGAAAGTTCCATACAGCACCATCGTTCTGGTAAAGAAGGTCTGTATCTTTGGCAACCCGTACATTTAGAACCTTGTCATCCGGATTTTCAGGATCAGGGATAATTTCTGTTCCCAGTATTCTGTTATATGCACAGTGACCTTTAATACCTTTCAAATATTTAAAGGTGCTTAATCCGGACAGGTTTTTCGAAAAATCTTCACTTCTTTCGGTTTCATAGAGCCAATCTACATCAAATAATACCAGGGACCGGCATAAGGGATGTTGCCCAAGGGAAACAAGAATCTTTCCAGGTTCAGGTTCAATAAACTCAGATTGCTGAACACTTCTGTCATTGCTTCCCATTTTTCCACCTCTGACTGCAAACAGGGAGTCGTTCCTTGCTGGATTTAAATAGAGTTCTCTGAAACCGATCCAGGTCTTTCCCTCATCATCTGAAATAGCAGCATGTAATGCATCCCTGTTTGTGAAAACATCTTCCCAATTTCCTGTAGCTGTCTCCATTTCGGGAAGTGGGGTAGTATTATTCCAGATTATCAATAGTCTCCCGTCTACCAGCCTGCCCGCATTTGGGTTGGTAATCGTACCGTAAAACCGGGATGGAACAGGAGTACTCCAACTCTCTCCAAAATCATCAGAGAAGGACTCCCAGTGGTTATCAAGAGAGTTACGAATTAACATCCATAACCGGCCATCCCTGAGCTCAACTATAACTGGTTCAACACCGCCATGGTTCCACCTGTAGCCCTTATGGAATCTTTCAGGACTGTGGAATGGCACCTGTATAAGGTTGGATTTTTTCCATGATAAGCCATCATCATCTGAATAATATGTCCCACAGCCTTCACGTCTGCTGGTATGAAAACCTGTCAGTGCCCTGGATTTATTATTTACCCAGATTACCGGCCTTAGCATAATAGCAAAATTACTGTCAATCCTGGTATGGATCCAGTCTCCATCAATTCCTCCATGGGAACGGGCAACTGATACTTCACCTCTTCGAGGACCTGTGTAGACTCTTAAAAATTCACCTGAAAGCGGGCTTTTCCTACCGTAGCTTTTTGTAATGTCACATATTACAGTATCCCAGGTTAATCCATAGTCCAGACTGTGTATATAAAAGCCGGGTTTACCATAGTGCCTTATCTCACCGCTTTCCAGCTCAACCAGTCCATTATAAGCATTCCTTGGAGGAACAGCAACCTTAACAGGTTCATATATACCATCCAGGAATGATTCTCTGCCATCCTGAATGCAGGCAGAAACAACGACCATTAAGAGGATGTAAGTGAAATTTATAAAAATCTGATCTCTATATACCATGGATATAGATTTAACGCAGGAAGAAATAATCCTTCTGTTCAAGCCCCTGCTGATTTGGGTTTTACCATCAGTACTCCTCGCCTTCAAGCAACCATTTGAGGTTGAATACGGCTACATTTATCTCGTCATATAACTTCTTATCTCCTCCCTCATATAGAAGATATATCGTACCATCCTTACCTGCTGCTAGGGAAGAATAAGCACCATGTCCCTGATCAATTAAGCGTTTTATTGGCCACGTAGCCGTACCGTTAAATGATGCCCAAACCGTTGTCTGGAAACGCCATCCACCCTTCCAGTCCGGACAACTGTATAACAAGACATCCCGGGCACCTGTTACCCCATCGGGAACCCGGACCAGGCCGGCACACATGCCGTAGCTCGGTTTGCTTCCATACTTATAGTAAAATGGTTCACCCGTCTCATATAAGTCATCAGAAACATACCAGTCGACATACATATTCCCTCCATCATAACTCCAGGCTATCCGTCGTCTGTGGTCAATTGACATGTGCGACCTGGAATTATAGTAGATCCGGCCATCAGCCAATTCGGCAAGAGTTCCTTCCCCTGTACCGGTCATAATTCCGTCACTGATCTGCCAGGTCTTCCCCCTGTCATCACTGTATATTGAAGTATTGTAGTTATACATCCAGTATTCCTGTGCATTATCGCCAGCAGGAGGCTGAATCCTTCCAGGTTGAAGCAGACGGCCTTTGTGCTCTCCGTATTTCAGGGTTATACCGGTTGACATTGCTCCTATATTGATAGGGGAATTACCGGTAGCGCCATGGCCCATTGCGTTGGGTTTAATAACAATTTCCTCTCTTACCCAAGTATTGCCGTTATCTTTACTTCTGTATAAACCGAGATCAGTTTTTGTAGTAGACAGGATAATAATATCTCCAGTTACTTCATCTACTATAACATTACCAAATCCCTTAAGATCTTCTTCAGGCGACCATGTTTTTCCGTTGTCTTTGCTTCTGCGAAGCAATTTTCTGCCACGGGAAAAAGCCAAAACAGTTCCGTCCGGAGCAACTATAATATGGGGTCCCCTTACATTCCTGTCACCCGGTTTCACTTTAAACAGTGTCTGTTTCTGAAAATATGCCGGCACATCTGTCACGTTGCTGTTTTCTACAAGATAATTTGCCATCTTGACATCGGTCTCCTGTATCCTGAAACGTGTACTTACAATGGAGTGTTTGTTTTGATCATCCTGGTATTTAATGTATGTGGTTGCAGCGATAGTTCCGTCAGGTAATATTTCTATTCCCGGATATCCACAATCACTTCCGGCATAACTATTCAACAGCTTAATACGATATTCTCCCGGATTATCGTTGCGAATATCATCGTAGGTGCCAACCCATGCTACAAAATGCCCGCGTGTCGGACTATCAGGAGCCATGTCACGAAATGCAATGACAAGACGGCCATCCTTTGTATATATGCCCTGATGCCTGTCTCCTGATAGTCCCCATGGTGTCGGCACCGGATCACTCCAAGTTTTAGCTTCATCTCTGCTGAACATCATGAGACTCCGACCCTTATGGGTATTTTCCCTCATTATGCAGCACAGTTCTTTCTGGCTGGGAGATCTGAAAACATATGGTTCACACGGCTTTTTACCTTCAACATCAGCAATTACATGCGGTTCAGACCAGGTCATGCCACCATCTTCCGTCCTGGACTGTAAAACTTCAAGGGTTTCTTCCTTCCGTCGATGATAGAATCCCATATAATTACCGTCTGACAATCTTACAATACTGCTGAATGTCATTACGCAGTCAAATCCAAGAGGAGTTTTCTCAACCCAGGTTTTGCCGCCATCCTCACTCATAATACGCGGCATATCAGGTCTCGCAGAGAAAATCCATAACCATACCTTGCCGGTCTTCATATCCATTATCCGGTAAATACTCGGGCAGTTAATATGGGTCTTAAAACCATCAGGTAACATGTCATCCATTCTTTTCCAGTTTAGTCCGCCATCATGGCTTACTGCCATTGGACCGGCAGGTCCTCCATGGCCGATGGACCAGACACAGAGCATTGTTTTATTATCAGCCAACAATACAGTAGTTGGGTGTCCCTGGTAAACATCTTCTGTACCTGCTGCAATA
>SDBS01002522.1_pt1 | contig 18267 bp, 15 predicted proteins | sample 2277091 | NCBI WGS metagenome assembly SDBS01 (sample SAMN10404972, study PRJNA504765) | marine sediment metagenome | isolation source: marine sediment core GS10_PC15, 163 cmbsf | place: Arctic Ocean: Southern Knipovich Ridge | collected 2010 | reverse complement strand
GTCCGTGGCCCAGCCCTTGCTGAACGACTCCCACACGAAGACGTCCACGCCCCGGGGGCCCAGCAGGGACCACATGGCCATCTCGAAGGCCCCGGTGTCCGAGGCCGGCACGATGCCCACCCTATAGTCGGGCGGCAGGTCGAGGATCTGCTTGGTCTTGTCGATGGCTTCCGCCAGCTTGCCTTTGCCCAACTTGCTGCGGTGGGATCGCCCGAAGGGCGCATCCTTGAGCTCATCCAGGGAGAATCCGGGGTGCTTGGCGCAGGGCCCTGAGGAATAATTGGGATTTTTTGGTTTAAAGGTTGGTTTCATGGCTGTCCTCCAAAAGTGATAAATTTATGATATTAATAAAAAATAATCCAATTGCACACTGAAAATACAAGAGTATCGAAATCAGTCCCTTGATGTCAACTTGATCAGCCGGCCTGCCACGCCTTCATGATCTCTCCGAAACACTGCAGCCCGCTGGGGAGGCAGGCGCCGTAGCCGCCGCCGGGCATCAGGGTTTTTTCCACCTGCTGGATCAGGATGTCGGCCATGCGCTCCTTTTCAGCCCGGTAGGCATCCTTGTTTCCCTTGAAGTAGTCGGCCTCGTACTTCTTCCAGGGATCATATCCCTGCCGGGCAAAGGCCGCGGCGCAGCTCAAGCCGCCCAGCCCCGCACCGATGATCACGGCGTCGTATCCCTCTTGAGCCTCCTTCCGGGTCTTGCGCGGGAAAGAATCCCAATCCAGGGCAAAGGCCGGCAGGCCGGCCAGGAGTGTCTTCAGAAAATTGCGTCGTGGTATGAGCTCCATGTTGTGTCCCTCCCAATTTTTCATTGTAATTCCGCTTTCCCTTTGATGCAAACGGAATTTCCCCGGCATAAGCTGGACTCTGTGACCTCCCCGAGTATAGTTTCGGCAACTCTATCGCGGGGCAAGGCGTATTAAGTATATGAACCGGTACACTTTTGTTGTTACTCGCAAAGAGATCGCTTCACACCCCTGGCATTCGCGATGACAGCGGGAGGCCTGTACTGTCGGTGGTCATGGCGTATTGCTCCATGTTGCTTTCTGAGGTGTCGGTGTTTTACAATAGGGGTGAGATGCGACGTATCCTGAGATGCACCATGCCGGCCGGCCTGCTGCTTGTCCTGGGATTCCTGTGGGGCTGCGTCAACCCGGTCCCGGAAAGAAAGGGCCTTGAGGCACTGCTGCCGGATGAGGTGGGCGGCTGGAAGAAACACGGGGCGGCCCAGGGCTATGCGGGGGAGGACCTGTTCACGTACATAAACGGCGGTGCGGAGATCTACCGGGAGTTCGGGTTCGAGGAGGTCGTTGTCCAGGATTACCGGACGGATCAGGGCGGGACCATCTCGCTCGAGGTGTACAAGATGGCGGGGCCGGAGAGTGCCTACGGCATCTTCACCTTCAAGCGCAGCGCGAACGGCCGGGCTATGGACTATCACGGCGCCGAGGCCCAGCTGGAGGACTACTATATCAACCTCTGGAAGGGATCGTACCTGGTGACACTCACCGGATTCGACGAGGAAGACACCACGATCCAGGGGCTCCAGGACCTGGCCCGCTCCCTGGCATTCCGCATCACCGAGATCGGGGAGGCCCCGGGGCTCGTGAGCCTGCTGCCCGATCAAGATAGGGTTCTGGGCAGCGTCCGGTACTTCAACGGCCCGCTGGCACTCTTCAACAGCCACAGCTTCGCCCGGGAGGATGTCTTCTCCCTCGAACAGGGCGTGAGGGGTGACTACGCGGGCGGTGAGAGCTTGTTCATCTTCGCCTATGAGACTCCGGAAGGGGGGGAGGCCGCCTTCCGGAGGGCGGAGGAGTTTTTCGCTTCGGCTCCGGATCATGCGGTGGTCAGGGGCCCGGGGGAGGCTTGTTTCCGCATGCAGGGCCCGCGGGAAGGCTTTTTCCAGCTCAAGCGTGTGCAGGGTTTTATCCTGGTCTTGAAGGAGCTTGGGCCTTCGGAGAGTCCCTCCCCGCTGCTGGCTGAGGCCCAGGCACGGATCGATGGGAAGAGATCTTCGCGGCCTGCAGGCCCGGGGATCCATGCCTCTTGGTTTTGACAATGTCGGGATTCTCTGGTAAAAAATAGAGCATAGGTCCATGAAAAAGATCGTTATACTCGCTGTTTCCGTGCTTCTGTCGCTGTCGCTCTTTGCCCAGCAGGTGGCGGAAGAGTCCATGGTCATCAACATCGAAGTCCCTGTGCGTGTTTTCCAGGGTGATGAGTTCGTGGATACCCTCACCATCAAGGACTTCGAGATCCTCGAGGACGGGGTGCCGCAGACCCTGGAAGCCGTCTACCTCGTCAACAAGCGCAGCATCGAGCGCAGCGAGGAAAAGCGCAGGTTCGTGCCCGACACGGAGCGGAATTTCTACCTCTTTTTCGAGATCAGTGAATATACGGCCAGGCTGGGCAGGGCGGTGGAGTACTTCGTACAGAACGTGCTGTTCCCGGGCGATGTCCTCACCATCGTGACCCCGGTCAAGACTTACCGGATGCGGAGCTCGGCCCTGGAGCACAAGACCCGTAGGGAGATCGTGGAGCAGCTCAAGGGCATACTGAGGAAAGACACACTGATAGGGGGCTCCGAGTACCGCAGCACCATCCGCGAGCTGTCCTCCCTGTCCCGTGGCCTGTCCGTCGCCTTCAACCCCGACACTGAAGAGACACGGCAGAAGGACGGATTCGAGAGCATAGAGACGGTCGGGCGCTCCCTGGATGAACAGCTCAACATGTATTACGAGCTGCTCACGCGCCTGGAAACGCTGCGCCATGTGGATGAGGGTCTCCTGCTGGATTTCTCGGATTACCTGCAGGATGAAACAGGCCAGAAGTATGTGTTCCTCTTCTACCAGCGCGAGTACATCCCCCAGATCGAACCCCGCATTTTGAACCAGTACATCGGTCTCTACCAGGACCAGCCCAATGTCCTGCACACCGTGACCACCATCTTCGATTTCTACCGGCGGGAGATATCCTTCGACGTGGACAAGGTCAAACGGGCCTATGCGGACGCCTCGGTCGCCATACACTTCCTGTTTCTGACGGAACCCCTGGCCCCGGTGCTCGGTGTCCGTTTCGTGGAATCCTCCGATGACATCTACAGCGCCTTCGCGCAGATGGCTTTCGCGACCGGCGGTTTCATCACCAGCTCGGCAGATCCCGCCCGGGCATTCCAGGATGCCCTGACCGCGGCCGAGAACTACTACCTGGTCTACTACTCTCCCAAGAACCGCAACCTGGATGGGCAATTCCGCAGCATTCAGGTTCGGGTCAAGACCGGCTCTTTCCGCGTCATCCACCGGGTCGGCTATTTCGCGGATTAGCCCCCTGCCGAACCACCCACCGTGAGGAGATCTCCCACCCCTTCGCCGGGATCATTTCAAATAAAACAGAAACCCCAGATCGAACGTGAAGTAAAAATCCTGGGGCAGCCATTCCCAGTCTGTGAGGGCGTAGGCCGCGCCTACCGCCGCGTTCAGCTTGAGCGGGCCCAGATGGAACTCTCCTCCTAGCAGCGCCTGGGGGCCGAACAGGGCCCTCTGTTCGTTCCGGTAGATGAACTCGTATTCCCAGATGCCTTCGATGATCTGCACGGCTTCCACCCTGAACCCTCCGTACTGGATGTTCAGGTACCCGCGGATGCTCTGGGACACGATGGGGATGTAGTACTTGAGCCCGAAGCTGTAGAGGACCTGGTTTTCCACCCAGTCGGTCTCGGAATAGATGAGGGAGGTGGGGTAGTAACCGACACCGCCGTGCAGGGCCAGGTTGGGGCTGACGCTGTACTGGACGAATCCCCCGAACCCGCCCGTGGAGGAGCCGTATCCCAGTCCCAGGCTCAGCCGGGCGGGGAGTGTCACCTGTGGCTGGGTGTAGGGAGCCTGGGTAGGAGGCTTTATCTGTTCGGGCGGCTTGATGACCTGATCCTTTGTTTCGGTATCCTCTTCTTTGGCCTCGACTGGCGGGGATTTTGTTACCAGTTCTGCCTGCGGCGGCGGGATATCGAGGAGCTTGGCCTTGGGCTTCGGTTGGGCCTTCACCGGTTCGGTCCGGATCACTTCCCAGTAGGCTTCCTGCGTCGGGGGATAATAGGCTGGCAGGTTCGCGATCGTACGGCGGGGAATCATCGTCTCGACCGTTTCTCCCTCGATCCACAGGAACAGCCGCTCACGGCGCGGGTAGATGGGCTCTGCCAGGGTGAATCGGCTGCTGAACGGTATCGCGGTCGCCTGCAGGACCTCCTCAGTGGATATGACCGGCTCGGGTTCCGGCTCGATCTCCTTTTCGGGCGGCTGGATCGGTTGTGTTTCCGGTTTTACGGCTGGGGGCTGCGCCGTTTCCGCCAGCCAGAACAGGATCTTGATGCCCCCTTCGGTCTGCTCGATCTGGTAGGCCGGGATTTCCCGCCTGAAATCGAAGACCACACGGGCGATGTTGTCCTGGAACATAGCCACCCGGATGGCTGTGACTCCCAGGTCGTTGACCGCATAGCGGTGGAAGCCGGCGCTTTCCTCGACGTCCTGGAAATCGACCACCATGCGGACGGGATCCGGGATCTCGAAGGAGCGGAAGGAGGAGAAGGGAGAGAAAGCGAGGCGGACTTCGAAGGAGTCCGGGCCTTTGGACAGCGTGACCTGGTCGGAAAAGGCGGAGGTGGACAGGACGGGGCCTGGTTCTGCGGGAGGACGCACGGGCTGCGCCCTTTTTACGAAGGGCGGTTCCGCGGGAGGCTTGTCGGCTGGCCGGCGGGCCTCTTCTTTGGGGGGCGGAGCGGGTTTGGGGGGCGGGGGTTGCACGACTTCATACACCCGGCTCTCCAGCAGGCTGTGCGGGGCGGGGGCCTGGATGAACCGGTATGAGGGAATCGGGGTCGGTGCCGTCCCCAGCTCCGTGCGGACCCAGCTCCTTTCCGGAAAGCTGTCCGCCGCTTCAGCCAGGGCCGGGTCGAGGCGCAGATGTCCCGTCAGCACGGTCTCCATGGAAACCTCTTCGGTTGTGATGGGCGGCGGCGCGGCCTCTTTGGTCTCTCCGGCGTAGGGTTCGACGTCCGTGTCCTTGACGAATCCCATGGCAGGACCGCCGTACCTTTGGGAATGGAAGCGGACGTAGTACCAGCTGTCATTGACCTTGGTCTTCTGGAACAGGGCGAGCACCGTCCCTCTGGTGACGGTGTCGATCCGGTAGCTGTAGGTACTGGGCTCGGCGTAGACATCGGCTTTCGCGACCGTGACGATAACCTGGTCGGGCTGGGAGAACAGGGTTGCGGGGAAGACGATCAAGAGGAGGATGTAGAGATGGTGTTTTAATTCCTTCACTCCCCAGCTCCTCTCAAGATACAAAAACCTCTACTCTTTAGTCGTTCATCGCCGGCGCAATCCCCCCTCTCCCCGCGATTATTTATTATACACCAATCGAAACCAGATAGTGAAATTATTCTAAGTATTGGTAGGCCTTTCAAAGACTGTGTTGATTTTTAGATCAGTCGGGCAAGCTGATATGGAAGCCATGGCGCTTTGAGTAACGCCTGCCCTGGTCTGCCCGAAGTCCATGGGGATGGTGGGGGGGTCTTCGACGAGGGCAGATCAGGGCAGGCAGGCCGTCACTTTTTCTTTTTCTTCTCGTGCCACTTGGAGCGGTCGGGCTCGGCGGGCTTGCGGACCTTCTTCGGGGGATTCTGCTCGAGTTCCTCGAGCAGAACCTCCACGGCCTTCTCGAGGCTGGGGTCCTTACCCTGGGCCACCAGCTCCGGGCGATCCCAGATCTCGATGTCCGGGGCGATGCCGAGACCTTCCACGGCCCACTCTCCCTCCGTGCTGATGACTCCGAAGGTGGGAACCGCCAGGTAGCCGCCGTCCACCAGGCCGGCGTTTCCAGACATGCCGACCAGCCCACCCCAGGTCGTGGTGCCGATCAGGGTCCCCAGGTTCAGCTTGCGGAAGTAGTAGGGGAAGGCATCCCCGCCCGAGGAGCCGTAGTGGTTGATGAGCATGGCCTTGGGCCCCTCGTTGGCCACACCGGGCGTCTGGTTTGGCACCAGGCCCCGGCGGCCCCAGTAGCTCAGGATGGTGCGGCCCAGCAGGCTGATCATGACATCGGGGATGAAGCCGCCGCCGTTGTAGCGCTCGTCGATGATGAGGGCGTCTTTGTGGCCGAAGGCATACATGCCTTTGTAGAGTTCGCGGTTGCCCGACATGGAAGTGTCGGGAACGTGGAAGTAGCCGATGCGGCCGCCCGAGAGCTTGTCCACCATGGCGCGCCGGGTATTTACCCAGTCGAGGTAGAAGAGGTTCAGCTCGCTGCGGATGGGTTTGACCTCATATTCCCGGGCCCCGTCTGCGCTGGGCTTGGCATTGACCTTGAGTGAGATCCTCTTGCCTACGGTGTTCTCCAGGAACCGGTAGGGATTGTCCTTGAGAGTCACGTCGTGGCCATTGAGGCTTATCAGGTAGTCGCCTTCCTTGACGTTGATGCCCTGCTCGGTGAGGGGAGAACGCGTGCCTTCGTTCCAATTCTCTCCCGGGTAGATCTTGCTGATGACGTAGCGGCCGGCCTCTGCATCCGCCGTGAACTGGGCGCCCAGCAGGCCGGTATCGACACGCTCGACCCGGGGGAAGTCGCCCCAGTTGACATAGGCGTGGCCCACGTTCAGCTCTCCCACCATCTCACCGAAGATATAGTCCAGGTCTCCGCGGTGGGATACGTAGGGGACCAGCTTGGCGTACTTGGCTTTCATGCCGGGCCAGTCCACCCCGTGCATGTTCTTGACGTAGAACCAGTCGCGGTAGATCTTCCAGCCGTCGTTGTAGATCTGCTTCCACTCCTTGCGGGGATCGATCTTCATCTCCAGGGCTTCGAGCTTGAGCTCGCCGTCTCCGGGTTTCTGGTCGGGCTTGTCGAGGGCGATGATCCCGTATCTCTGTCCCGACCGGTAGAGGAACTTTTTCCCATCCGCGGAGAGTGAGCCGTTCTGGATTTCCTTGATGACCACGGTGTCTTTCTTATCCTTGAAGGTGAACTTGTGCAGGTCGCCTTCCGAGAAATAGAGGATGCCGCCTTCCACCGCGGCCAGGCCGCCATAGCTGCCCGCCTTGGGAGGCAGAGCGATGATGCGGTTGTTTATCCCGTCGAAATCGATCTTGACCGCCTCCTCGGGCTTTTTCTTTTCCTCTTCCGGTTTTTTCTTGTCCTCGCTTTTTTTCTCGGCGGCTTCTTTCTCTTCCGACTCCTTCTTTACCTCTTCGACGTCGTTCTCATCCTTGAACAGGGGAGGGGTGTCTTTTGTGAGCGCGATGGCATGGATGCGGGTGGCCCGGTTGTACACGTAATCGAACTCGAAGCTCGAGAAGGCCAGGTTGAAGTCGCGGTCGGAGAGGAACAACAGGTATTTGCCGTCTTGGGAGAAGACCGGGGAGTAGTCGGAGTACATGTCTTCGGTCAACTGGCGGGCGTTCGTGCTAGCCAGAGAATAGACCCACACCGCCGGCTGCCCATTCTCGCCGTCCTTGGTGTAGACCACCCACTGCGAGTCGGGGGACCAGCCGTAGTCCGTGATGTCGAAGCGCCTGGCCGTGGCCACGACGGTGATCTTCCTGGTCTTCACGTCGAGGATCTGGAGGTCCAGGTTCTTGTCTGAAAACAGCAGCTTGCCGCTGTCCGGAGACCACCGGGCCGGGTAGCGCCAGGAGTCCGAGTTTGTGGTGAGCTGGATGAGGGTGTCGTTCTCGGCCCGGTCGATGACATAGAGCTCGTACTCGCCGGTCTTGTCCGAATCGAAGGCCACGTAGCGGCCGTCGGGCGACCAGGTGGGGTTCATCTCACGGATGCCTTGGGTCTGGGTCAGGTTGTAGGTGATGCCGTTCTCGGCCGGCACCGTGAATATGTCGCCCCGGGCCTCGAAGACGGCACGCTTGCCGGTGGCGGAGATGTCGAAGCTGGCGATGTTGTCCTTGACGTTCTTGAAGTAGGGGAGCACGCCGGGGAAGTCGTATCTGATGTTGGCCGTGACCTTTTGGCTCTGACCCGTCTCCAGATCGAGTTTGAAGAGGTATCCGCCGTTCTCGTAGACAATGACCCCGTTCTCGCCGGAAGGCCACAGCACATCGTATTCCGTGTGTCGTGTGACCTGGGCGATCTTCTCCGAAGCCAGGTCATAGGAATAGATGTTGAGCACCAGGTCCTGGTCCGAGACGTAGAAGATCTTGTCCTTGTGCCAGATGGGGTGGTGGTCGGTCCCCTCGAAGGTAGTAAGCCGCCGTGAGGCGTCGTTGACCAGGTCGTAGATCCAGACGTCCTGGGCGCGTCCTCCCTTATAGCGCTTCCAGGTGCGGAACTCCCGGGAGATGGGTGTATAGACGATCTCCTTGCCCGTGGGGGAAAATGTCCCGCCGCCTGCCTCCGGGATCTGGAGCGAGGTCTCGAGCCCACCGTCGAGCTTGACCAGGAAGTATTTCCCCATGCGGCGGCCGTAGGGAGTCCGGTTGGCCCGGAAAAGGATGGCCTTGCTGTCGGGTGTCCAGTCCATGGCCATGTTGTCGAATCCGCCGCGGGGGGGCATCATGCCCACGTCGTTGTAGAAGGTGAGCTGGTGGGGAGAGCCGCCCGCGGCCGGCATGACATAGATCTGCCTCGAGCCGGAATATTCGGCCGAGAATGCGATCCACCGGCCGTCCGGGGAGATCTTGGGATAGATCTCCATGCCCAGGTGGGAGGTGAGCTTGCGGGTGTCGCCGCCGTTCGCCGGGACCGACCAGATGTCTCCGGCGTACACGAAGACGATCAGGTCGCCGTTTATGTCGGGCATGCGCAGCAGGCGGGCGTCGTCGATGGCCAGCCCGGAAACCGTCAGCCCCAGGATCAGGGAAAACAGCACGAGTGTCTTTTTCATGGATATCTCCTCTTTTATTTCTGCTGGAGTTTCTTCTCGATCTTGGCCCAGGTGTCGCGCAGGGTGACGGTGCGGTTGAAGACCGGCCTACCGTCGGTCGAGTCGGGGTCGACGCAGAAGTAGCCCTGGCGCAGGAACTGGAAGCGGTCGCCCGGTTCGGTCTTAGCCAGTGAGGGCTCCACCAGGCAGCCGCTCAGGATCTCCAGCGAATCCGGGTTGATGTAGTCCTTGAAGTCCCCCTCGGTCTGGTCGAGCGGGTTCTCCACGGTGAAGAGGTGTCCGTAAAGCCTCACCTCTGCATCGAGCGCGTGCGCGGCCGAGACCCAGTGCAGCGTGCCCATGACACGCCGGCCGTCTTCGGACCAGCCGCCGCGGGTCTCCGGGTCGTAGGTGCAGTGGAGCTCCGTGATCTCGCCCGTGGCCTCGTCTTTTATCACCTCGTCGCAGGTGATGTAGTAGCCGTGCTTGAGCCGTACCTCCCGTCCCGGTGCCAGGCGGAAGAACTTCTTGGGCGGATCTTCTCTGAAATCGTCCCGATCTATAAAGATCTCCCGCGAGAAGGGGATCTGGCGGGTCCCCATGCTCTCATCTTCCGGGTTGTTGACGGCGTCCAACATCTCCACCTTGCCTTCGGGGTAGTCGGTGATGATGACCTTGAGGGGATGAAGCACGGCCATCACCCTCTGCGCCCTCCGGTTGAGGTCTTCCCGCAGGCAGTGCTCGAGCAGGACCATGTCCACCATGCTGTCGCGCTTGGCCACGCCGATGCGGTCGCAGAAGTCGCGGATGGACTCGGGTGTATAGCCGCGCCTCCGGATGCCCGAGATGGAGGGCATGCGGGGGTCGTCCCAGCCGTGCACAAAGCCCTCGTTGACAAGCTGCAGCAGCCGGCGCTTGCTCATCACCGTGTAGTTGAGGTTGAGGCGCGCGAATTCGATCTGGCGGGAGGGGAAGATCTCGAGTTCGCGGATGAACCAGTCGTAGAGCGGGCGGTGGTCTTCGAACTCCAGGGTGCAGATGGAATGGGTGATCCCCTCGATGGAGTCGCTCTGGCCGTGTGCCCAGTCGTACATGGGGTAGATGCACCAGGCGTCTCCTGTCCGGGGGTGGGCCGCGTGCAGGATGCGGTATATGACCGGGTCACGCAGGTTGAGGTTGCCCGAGGCCATGTCGATCTTGGCGCGTAGGGTGCGGGAGCCGTCCGGGAACTCTCCCTTACGCATGCGCTCGAAGAGGTCGAGGCTTTCCTCGTTAGAGCGGTCCCGGTAGGGGCTGTTCTTTCCCGGTTCGGTCAAAGTGCCCCGCGTCTCACGGATCTCGTCCGCCGTCAGGTCGCATACGAAGGCCTTGCCCTTCTGGATGAGCTTCACGGCGTATTCGTAGAGCTGCTCGAAGTAGTCGGAGGCGTAGTATTCACGGTCCTCCCAGTCGAATCCCAGCCAGCGCACGTCGCGCTTTATGGAGTCGATGTATTCCTGCTCCTCTTTGGTGGGATTGGTGTCGTCGAAGCGCAGGTTGCAGAGCCCGTTGTACTGCAGGGCCAGCCCGAAGTTGAGGCAAATGGACTTGGCGTGCCCGATGTGCAGGTAGCCGTTGGGCTCCGGTGGGAAGCGCGTGTGCACGCGCCCGTCGTTCTTGTGGCTGCGGATGTCCTCCTCGATGATGGTCCGGATAAAATCGAGGGACCCGCCTTCTTTGCCGGTGTTGTCACGGTTATCTTTCATGTTCCTGCCTTTCGGGTGCTTTTCGACAGAGACATTTATACACTGCCCCCTGTTTTTTATCAATAAACCTATGCTCTCATCGCAATAATGAGTACCTGGAGATCGCTTCGTCGCTATGCTCCTCGCGATGACATAGAGCCGTAATGGTATCTCCAGGCACAGTTTTCGAGGAAATTTATCAATTTTGTAGGCTTACGGCTTGAGATATTTCCCTCTTTATGTATGATAGGGGGCAGGAGGACGACATGAAAGTACGTCTCAGTTTCATCGTCGCCGTGATGTGCCTCCTGGTTCTCGCCTGCTCGACCGGTGAAAAGGCCGTTTCCGCCGGTGCGGAAATGACCGCGGGCGTCGCCTGGGCCAAGCTGAGCCTGGATGATGCCAAGGTCGAGGCTGCGAACCAGAACAAGCTCATCATGGTCGACGTCTTCTCACCTACGTGAGGCAGCTGCGTTGAGCTGGACCGGTCGGTCTGGCAAGATTCAGCCGTGGGAGAGTTTATGGGGGAAAAATTCGTCAACCTGCGAATCGATACGGGGGACGAGGTCTATCCTGATTTCAGGAAAGAGTTCACCGTCATGGGTACGCCCACCGTCCTGTTCCTGGATGCCGACGGTGAAGAGATCGACCGTATCGTGGGATACGGCGGCGAAAAGGACGAATATTTCCAGAAAGTAAAGGACTACGCTGCCGGGAAGAACACACTCAAGGCGCTGCTGGCCGATTTCGCGGGCAAAGAGGACGATGTGGATGCCAACTTTGCCATGGCCGAGAAATATCTCGACCGCTACGAGACCGCTAAGTCAGTGCCGTACTTTGAGAAGGTCCTGGAGCTTGATCCCGACGACACCAAAGGACACAAGGTCGAAGCCACCTACCAGGTGGCCCTGAACCAGGCCCGCGCCAATCAGGATGTGGAGCCCTTGAAGGCCTTCATCGCCACGAATCCAGACGAGAAATACCTGGTCAATTCCTATTCCACGCTGGCGTCGGTCTATCAGCGGAAAAAAGAGACCGACAACATGGTGGCCGTCTGGGAGGAAGCGCTCCAGAAGTTTCCCGAGAATGCGCGTGTGAATTATATGTTCGCGTCCGCGATCTTCCGCGCCCGGGTCGAGGATCAGTATCCGAGAGCCCTGGAACTCAACCAGAAGGCCAAGACCCTCGATCCCGAGATGGAGCTGGCCACGAACTACAACCTGATCAGCTACTACACCAACACCAAGAACACGGACAAGCTGATCGAGACCTTCGAGGCGCTCATCGCCAAAGATCCGGAGGCGGGCGGCATGATGAGCTACTACGCCCAGACCATCAATTCGCAGAAGATCGAGAGTCACTATGACCGGGGGATCGAGATGGCCCAAAAGGCCGTCGAGATAAACGAGAAAGCCTCCGGCTCCTGGTACACCCTGGCCCAGCTCTACGAGAAGAAGGGCGAGAAGGACAAGGCCATCGAAGCCGTGAAAAAGGCCATCGAGCTCAGAGAAGGCTTCAAGTCGTATCAGACATTCCTGGATAAGCTGGAAGGGAACCAGTAGGCTTCATACCGCAGAATCACGGAGGCCCGCTCCCCGAGCGGGCCCTTTTTTTGTGCAGGAGTCCCTCTATGGACGACGGGATTTGCGAAAGATCTTCTTTTCCATGGGTTCGTGAAAGACCAGTATGTTGTCGTGGGCCATTACCGGCGGGCGGAGGATTTCTTCTTTTTGGAATCGGGCTCTTCCTGCCCTGGTTCTGTGGGGACCTGCCAGACGTGGATGACGGGTTTCTCTCCATCAGCATGCGGCTCGAAGACATACAGAAATCCTTGATGTGCATCGAAACAGGCCGCACCCACATGATGTTTCTGCTGGTTGGATGTGATATGGAAGAGAAACTCGTCGATCTCCAACACGGCATAGGGCTGAGGTTCCCAGGGCTGTCGGATGCCTGTGGCCACCTCTGCCAGGTCTTTGGAATCGTAAAACAATATCCGGCCGCTGAATTCATCGCTCCACCACCCACGGTCTTCACAGTCCAGGCACGGCCGGTGGCAAAGATCGAGCCGGGGAAGCCGTCCTCCGGCCCGTATGAGTCTCCGTTGGGGAAGCAAGCCATGGCGTGCCCGCCCCACTCCCAGGTCTCCACCACAGACGCCCCCGTCGTTTCAGGAAGCCTGAAGGCGCCCCGGTAGGTCAGGTCTTCGGGAAGTATCCTCCCGGTATCCTGCGTCAGGATCGGGCCGCAGGTCAGTGCGATCGCCAAACAAGTCAAGAAAATATTTCTCATATCCCACCGTTGCTTTAGTCGGCTAAGCGATGTTCTCATCGGTTTTCGCATAGATGTTTTTCCGATGGCCGATCCGGATGATGAGGATGATGAGCTCGGCCTGTTCTTTCTTAAATATGACCCGGTAAGTGCCGACGCGCAGACGGAAGATCATCTCCCCCGTACCCGAGAGCCTCCCGATATTGTTTTTCAAAGCCAGGGGATTATCGGCCAGGATCTTTAGCTTGGCCTTGATGATCTTCTGATGGGCCCGGTCGATGCGCTTCAGGTCGTCGACCGCCTGTCCCAGGAGCTTCAAGCTATACATCGTTCCCGCTCGGTTCGAGAATTATCCGGGCTAGATATCGAGCTCCTCCCAGACATCCTCGGCCGTTCGGATGCGGTCGCGCCCCTCGTCCAGGTCTTTGAGGCGTTTTTGAGCCAGCTTGAGGTCCAGGAGGTCGAAGTATACGGTGAGAGCTTTTTCGATGATGTGGCTTTTTTTCTCCCCTAATTCCCGGGCGATGATCTCCAGTTCATCGGACACGTCTTTATCCATAGTGATGTTGTATCTGACCTGCATGCTGACCTCCGCTTGATACGAATACACATATTATACACATAAATAGTGTATAGCCAAGTGGAAGATACGAGCTGGCCACTGCCTCAGGTTGACATTCTTTCCTGCTTACATTTCAATAGCAGGGACGAAAATGAGGGGAAACACATGAAACGTATGCTGACTGTGGGTTTCATTTTGACGCTGGTTTTATTTAGTCTTTTCTGTTCAGGGGAGAAGGCCGAGACCGGAGAGGAGGAAACTATGTCTCAGCTCAAGATCCAGGCCAACCTGGTGTTTCTCTACTACCCGGATCTGGACGCGGCAGAGCTGTTCTATACCAGTCTCCTGGGGCTCGAGAAGGTGCTGGATTACGGATTCGCCCGGATCTGCCGGATCTCGCAGACGACCTATATCGGGCTGGTGGATGAGACCAAGGGTATGCACGATCCCGGTGAGCCCAAGACCGTGACCCTTGCCTTGGTGACCGACGAGATCGACGGGTGGTACGACTACCTGGTCGAACAGGGGGTCGAGATGCGGGGGCCGCTAGGTGACGCTGCCCGCCATCCCACGCGGGGCTTCGTGGCCTATGACCCGGCCGGCTATTTCCTGGAATTCGAGCGCTTCCTGGACCATCCCCAGAACGTGAAGCTCCATGCACATCTTCAGGGTGTCGAATCCGTGTATCCGCCCGCGGGGCAGGAAACCACACGCCCGGCCGAGCTGGGAATCCGGGCCAGCGTTTTCTGGCTCTATTATAAAGATGTCCCCGAGGCCGAGAGCTTCTATGAAGACGTGTTCGGGGCATCCCAGCTCGTGGACCAGGGCTTTACCAAGGTGTATTCGTCATAGAAGTCCGGGTTCATCGGCCTGGTGGACGAGGCCCAGGGGCTGCACCGCTTTTCGGAAAAAAAGGCCGTGAACGTCTCCTTTTTGACCGATCGGGTCGATGAATGGTATGCCCGCTTCCAGGAGAAGGGCGTCTCCATCAAGGACCCGCTGGAGGACGCCTCCTCCTTCCCGGTCCGGGCCTTTGTCGGCTATGACCCGGCCGGCTACTTCATCGAATTCGACACGTTTCTGGATGATCCCAGGAACATAAGAATCCTGGAACTTTTGAGGCAATAGCGAAACTCGACTCGCGCTTTTTTATTTGCTCTTCCTATGCGTTTGGCTACATTTTTATTGATTTATTCGGCACCATCGTATTATGGTAGCAGGCATGAAGGCCCCAATTAAGGAGGGGGAAATGCAAAATCAAAAGAAGTATGTCTGGGTTCTAGCACTGGTGATGGTCCTGGGTTTTTCAGGCCGGGCAGCGGCCGAGGGGACCTTTACGCTGGAACAGGTGCTGAGCCCGCCCTATCCCTGGGGCCTGGTTTCGGCCAAGAACGCCGACCGCATCGCCTGGGTCTTTTATGAGAAGGGCGAACGGAACGTGTGGACCGCGGCCGCCCCGGATTTCAAGCCCGTGAACCTCACGGGGTATGCCAAGGACGAGGTGTTCGAGCTCCCCGATGTCTACATCACGGACGACGGCAGGACCGTCATCTACGTCAAGAACGGACGACCCAACAGCGCGGGCTGGGTGACCAACTCTGACAGCAGCCCGGACGGCAGGGAGCAGGAGATCTGGGTGGTGAGGACCGATGGGGGGAAACCCTGGAAGCTCGCCGTGGGCGCCAACCCGGTGCTCTCTCCGGACGGCAAATGGGCCCTTATCGTCCAGGAGGGATTGATCTACCGCCTGCCTTTGAAGCCCCCCGCAAATCCCGGAGATGTACCCGAACCAGAGCTCCTGTTCCGAGCGGCCGGCCGTAACGGCTCGCCCCGCTGGTCCCCGGACAGCACCCGGGTGGCCTTCGTGACGATGCGGAACGACCACAGCTTCATCGGTATCTTCGACCTCGCGAAGCGGAAGATCACCTGGATCGCACCCAACGTGGACCGGGACAGCGACCCCCACTGGTCGGCCGACGGCTCGCAGATCCTGTTCATTCGGCGTCCGGGCTTACAGTACGGGGCCACCGCACAATCCGGCTTTCGCAGCCGTGGCTCCCTGGTCCAGGCCTTCTGGCTGGGCGACGCCAAGACCGGCGAGGCCAAAGAGATCTGGGCCATGCCGCGGGAGAAGCCCAGGTTCTATACCTTCCGCAATTTCCAGCTCACGGCTAATGGCCGGATCCTGTTCTCGGCCGAGCGGGAAAACTGGCACCATGTGTTTTCGCTGCCCTTGAGTGGCGGGGAGCCCGTGGACCTCACTCCCGGCGAGGCGTTCGTGGAGCACATCGGGCTCTCGAATGACGGCAAGACCTTGTTCTTCTCGAGCAACCTGGCCGACATACACGGCCGGCACATCTGGAAGGTGCCCACGGCAGGCGGAAAGGCGGTGCAGCTGACCAAGGGGGCCACCATCGGGACCTATCCCGTGGCCCTGGCCTCCGGCAACAAGGCCGCCTTCCTGTATGCCACGGCCGTGCATCCCACCTCCATCGCCACCGTGCCCGCCAACGGGGGAGAGATTGAGGTCGTGGCGCCTGCGGCGCTGCCAGCCGAATACCCCAAGGACGAGCTGGTGCTCCCCCAGCTGATCGTGGTCAAGGCCCCGGACGGGCTCGAGATCCCCTGCCAGCTCTTCCTGCCCAAGGGCGCCAAGGCCGGGGACAACCGGCCGGGCGTGGTCTACACCCACGGCGGCCCCATCCGGCAGATGCTCCTGGGGTGGCACTACATGGAGTTCTATTCCGAGGCCTACGGCATCAACCAGTACTTCGCCAACCGCGGCTACGTGGTGATCTCCATAAACTACCGCAGCGGCATCGGCTACGGCCGCTCCTTCCGCAACGCCTCCAAAACCGGCATGCGTGGGGCCTCCGAGTACCAGGACATCCTGGCCGGGGCCAAGTATCTGCAGGGCCGGCCTGAGGTCGACCCGGAGCGGATCGGGAAGTGGGGCCTCTCCTATGGGGGGCTGCTCACGGCCATGGCACTGGCCCGCAATTCCGACATCTTCAAGGTGGGGGTGGACATGGCCGGTGTGCACGACTGGTCCCAGCAGCGCTGGGGGCGCCTCAACGAAGCCCAGACCAAGCTGGCGCGTGAGTCCTCGCCGGTGGCCGATTACAAGACTTGGAAGTCTCCGGTGCTCTTCATCCACGGAGACGACGACCGCAACGTAGACTTCCAGCAGACCACCGACCTCGTGCAGAAGCTGCGCGCCAAGGGGGATGTGCACATCGAGCTCATGATCGCCCCTGACGAGCCGCACGAGTTTATGCTGTTCAAGAACCGCATGGAGGCCTACCAACGGACGTTTGAATTTATAAACCGTTTCCTGGTTGAGAAGTAATTGGGGACAGGCCCCAAAAAGAATTGGGGCCTGTCCCCAATTTTTCATCGGATTGACCTTTTTAAGGTCCGGACGTATGATGATTGAATAAGGAAACAACCATGTTCAAGGCAACCACCATCATATGTGTACGGCGCAACAACAAGTTGGCCATGGCCGGGGACGGCCAGGTCACAGTCGGCGAGACCGTGCTCAAGCAGAGCGCTAACAAGATCCGGCGCCTCTACAGCGGCGCTGTCCTGGCAGGTTTCGCCGGGGCCACCTCCGACGCCTTCGCCCTGTTTTCCCGCTTCGAGGCCAAGCTGGAGGAGTACCGCGGCAACCTCTCCCGGGCCGCGATCGAGCTGGCCAAGGACTGGCGCATGGACCGGGCGCTGCGCCGGCTGGAGGCGCTCCTCATCGTGGCGGACAAGGACGATTCCTTCATCATCTCCGGCACGGGTGATGTCGTGGAACCGGATGACGGGATCATCGCCATCGGCTCGGGAGGCCCCTACGCCCTGGCCGCGGCCCGGGCGCTCCTGGCCCACACCAAACTTCCCGCCAAGGAGATCGCGGCCCAGGCCATGAAGATCAGCGCAGACATCTGCATCTACACCAACCAGCATATCACTGTCGAGGAATTATAAATGCCTATCGCACTGCCCGAATCATTAGCCCTGAGCAAGGTGCTCGGCCAAGACACGGAACTGACTCCCAGGCAGATCGTGGCCGAGCTGGACAAGTACATCATCGGACAGAAGGACGCCAAGAAGGCGGTGGCCGTCGCCCTGCGCAACCGCTACCGCCGCCAGAAGCTCCCTCCCGATCTGGCCGACGAGGTCGTCCCCAAGAACATCCTCATGATCGGCCCCACCGGGGTGGGCAAGACCGAGATCTCCCGGCGCCTGGCCCGCCTGACCTCCTCGCCTTTCCTCAAGATCGAGGCCAGCAAGTTCACCGAAGTGGGATACGTGGGCCGGGACGTCGAGTCCATGATCCGGGACCTGGTCCAGATCTCGGTGGGCCTCATCAAGGCCGAGAAGATCAAGGAGGTGCGCGCCAAGGCCGAAATAAACGCGGAGGAGAAGCTCCTGGACCTCCTCCTGCCTCCGCCCCCGCGCAAGCCGGGTTTGCCCGAGGAAGACGCCGAGGCCAGGTTCAAGGAAACCCGCGAAAAACTGCGGCGCCAACTGCAGGCTGGTCTCTTGGAAGAACGCATGATCGAGATCGATGTCAAGGAGCGTTTCTCCTCCCCCTTCGAGATCTTCTCCAGCCAGGGGGTGGAGGAGATCGGGATCCAGATCCAGGAGATCTTCCCCGGATTGGGCGGGAAGACCAAACGGCGCAAGGTCAAGCTCAAGGAGGCCCGCGAGTATCTCATCGAGGACGAGCAGCAGCGCCTGATCGACATGGATCAGATCAACCGGCTGGCCATCGATCGCGTCGAGCACTCCGGCATCGTCTTCCTGGATGAGATCGACAAGATCTCGGGCCGGGAATCCGG
>SDBS01002521.1_pt1 | contig 18268 bp, 15 predicted proteins | sample 2277091 | NCBI WGS metagenome assembly SDBS01 (sample SAMN10404972, study PRJNA504765) | marine sediment metagenome | isolation source: marine sediment core GS10_PC15, 163 cmbsf | place: Arctic Ocean: Southern Knipovich Ridge | collected 2010 | reverse complement strand
ATTTCGAGTTTACTTTATTCATTATTTCACATTCATATTTGGTTTTCTTCTAAGAATCGAAGGGTTACTTTAATATATATTGGTTATTCCTTTTTATTGGGATTATTTAACGGTTTTATTCTTCTTACTTTAGGTATTTTTCCATGTATTTTAATTCATTATTTTTTAGTTTCTTTTCTCTACTATAATATCTACAGAAGATATTTCAAAAATAAAATAGAAAATGATTGATATAATTTTTAATTAGCTTGGTAAAGAAGGAAAAGGAAAAAAATTTTAAAATTCCAAAAAAGAATACCAGAAGGGCGATTATATTTCAATTACTTAGTATGGAATTTTTTTAATTTCTCCAATAGAGAAATCTGTCGAAATAGTATATAAATATTTTCTATTTAAAATATAAAATCCATTCTCTTCATAGCAAAAATAGCACACAATTGAATTTTAATTTTATAATTTGTTCGTAGAGATTTTGTAAATTGTTTTTAAACCAATAAAAGATCCTAAAACATAGAGAATTAATGGTGGAATAGTTATCAATTGATTAAATATGTTTAAATCTCGTAAAATAACATTAATATAAAAATTAGCTAACTATTACTAGGAATATTAAAAAAGGATAAATATGATATATAATTAAATTTAATATTATTTACAAAATCAAGTTAAAGGAAAGTTATCATGATGTTTGGAAAAAACTTAAACTTAAATGATTCCACCTCACCTTGGTTTTGGGTTTGGCGTTGGCACGCATAGAACGTGCGCAATGGCTTAACTTTAGTTTAGAATTTCTTTTTTTAATTTCTTTACAGTTCACAAGATTTTATATTTGAATCGTAAAGATAAAAAAGTGGCTATAAAACCCTAGAAATTCTAATCTTATTTATAATTTTAAATTTTTTTAAAAAAGAAATCAAAAATAAGTGTTTAAAGTGTCAGAAGAAAAAATAATTGAAGGATTAAAAAAAATTAGTCAAAATGTAAATTTGAACACTGAAGAATCAGAAGATATTATGAGAGAAATAATGTCTGGAAAAGTTACGAATGCTCAACTAGGTGCTTTTTTGACAGCTTTAACTATGAAAGGCGAAACTATTGGAGAAATTACTGGATTTGCAAGAATTATGCGAGAATTCGCGACTAAAATTCAACCAAATGTTAGTGGTGAATTATTGGACACATGTGGTACTGGAGGAAATAAAATTAAGACATTCAATATTAGCACAATTTCAGCTTTAATTGTTGCCGGAGCGGGGGTTCCAGTAGCAAAACATGGAAATAGAGGAGTGACTAGCAAATGTGGTAGTGCAGATTTGTTGGAAGGTTTAGGAGTAAACATTAATTTAGATCCTGAAGGTGTTAAAAATTGTATTGAAGAAGCAGGGATAGGTTTCATGTATGCACCTTTATTTCATCCAGCCATGAAGCACGCGATGCCGACGCGACGAGAATTAAAAATCCGTACTGTATTTAATATACTCGGTCCTTTAACAAATCCAGCAAATGCAAAATGTCATACCCTAGGAGTTTTTAAGAAAGAATTAGCATTGGTTATGGCAAAAGTTTTGAAGGATTTAGATGCGAATCATGTTTTTACGGTTTATAATTCATACGGAATCGATGAATTAGCCCCTATTGGAATAAATTATATAACAGAACTCTATAATGGAACTATTGAAAGTTATGCCGTAACAAACAAGGATTTTAAAATTCCAGATTGCTCTATTAATGATATTTTGGCAGGAAATCTTGATGAAAACTTGAAGATCACTATAAATATATTAAAAAACCGTACGAATGGAGGGAAATATAATACTGTCTTAATGAACGCGGCATTAGCTTTAAAGAGTGTTAATATGGCCAGTGATTTTCAAGAGGGAGTGTCTATCGCAAAAGAAGTTGTTGAATCTGGTAAAGCATATGAGAAATTAGAGAGATTTATTGAAATTTCTGGTGGAAATAAAGAAAAATTAAAAAGTTTATTGTAAAAATGGTTTCAGATAAGATTAAGGAAATTGTAAAACAGAGGAAAAAAGTGATATCTGACGATATCGAGTTTAAGAAATCATTAATTAGAAACAAGATTTACAACAAAACTAGAAAACCGTTAAGTGAAGCGATAAGGAATAATCCAGAGATATCTATAATCTCAGAAATCAAGCCAGCATCTCCCACCTTAGGAGAAATCAGAACAAATGTTAATGTAGGAGAAATCGCGAAAATTATGGAGAATTCAGGAGTAGTTGGTTTAAGCATTTTAACAGAACCTAATTATTTTAATGGATCCTACGATAACCTCAAAACAGCTGTAGAAACCACTAAATTGCCATGCTTAATGAAAGATTTTGTTATCGATAATGTTCAATTTTATATTGCACATCTATTAGGAGCTACTAATATATTAATAATAAATTCACTCGGAAAAAATAAATTAGAAGAATTATACATCACAGCTTTGAAATTTAACCTCGAACCTTTAATTGAGATTCATGATATTGGAGAAATTAAAGATATAAAGCAATTAATTGAGGTTGGTTATGAGCCAAAATTAATTGGAGTAAATAATCGTAATCTTAAAACATTAAAAATTGATTTGAATACTTCAAAATCTATTATTCCTAAATTAAAAGAAGAATTCGGTGAAAAAATTTTGGTCGTTAGTGAAAGTGGAATAAATACTATTGATGACATAAATTCTATTCGAACTTATCAAGCAGATGCCTTTTTAATTGGTTCTTCAATAATGAAATCGAACAATATAAAAGAAAAAATTTTATCATTAAGAGGGGTGAATTTAAACAGTTGATTCAAGCTATAAAATATAAGATTGATTTTAAAACCATTAAATGGAATAACCCTTCGATTGGTGTAAAAATTAAATCCTATATCCATGACAACAAGCAAATACGTTTAGTGGAATTTACTAAAGAATTTATAGAACCTGACTGGTGTTTGAAAGGTCATATAGGATATGTATTGGAAGGGGAATTAGAAATAAATTTTAGTGGTAATAAAATTAGATATAATGCAGGAAATGGCATTTTTATTCCACCCGGTTCAGAACATAAGCATATGGCAGAGGTAATCTCTGATACAGTAAGATTAATCTTAATAGAAGATGTTTAGATTGGTAATATTTATTTTTAGAGGGTATAACTAATGGAATTTGTAAAGATTTGCGGATTGAAGAATATAAAAGATATTAAACTGTGTGCAGATAAAGGTTCCACCGCTATAGGGTTTATATATAATGTGCCGGAATCCCCAAGAAATTTATCAAGATCAGAAATATATAAGTTAATGAAAAAAATCCCTAAAAAAATTGTAACTGTTATAGTATCCAAGCCCTCTAATATTTCTGATATTGAAAATATAATAAGAGATATAAGGGCTGATTACTATCAGATACATATTAATTTCAATAGTGAAGAATTAGATAAACTCTCGAGTGAATCAAAAAGAAAAATCATATTTGCTCTTAAAGCAACTGAGTCTAATAAAGAATTAATTATTAAGATGATAGAGAAGAAATCTAATCAATTTTTCGCATTTTTAATTGATAATAGCGAAGGTCATGGTGCTCAATTTAATTTTAATATCATAAGCGAGATATTGAGTCAAGTTAAAAAGAAAAACATTATTCTTGCAGGTGGAATCGATATTGAAAATGTTGAAAAAATAATAAGGATTTTACAACCATTTGGGATAGACGTTAGCAGCTCTTTAGAAAGGGAGAGAGGTGTGAAAGACACTTTAAAAATCAAAGAATTTTTAGAAAAAGTTAGTGAAATTAAATTGAATATAGGTGAATAAAGTAAAATGGATTATATCGGTAAATATCCTAATAAATTAGGAAAATTTGGAGAGTTTGGAGGGATTTTCGCACCCGAAATTTTAATGCCCGCTCTTAACGAGCTTACCAAAGCATATCAAGTTTATATGTCGGATGATTCATTTCGAGAAGAACTTTCTCAGATTCTCAAGAATTATAGCGGAAGACCTACGCCTTTATACTACGCAGCAAGATTAAGCGAAGATATTGGATGTAAAGTTTATTTAAAACGAGAGGACTTAAACCATGGAGGTGCTCATAAAATAAATAACGTCATGGGGCAAGCCCTTCTTGCTAAGAAAATGGGAAAAACAAAACTTGTAGCCGAAACAGGAGCAGGTCAACATGGATTCGCGACAGCTATTGCTGGAGCTTATTTTGGAATGCCTACAAAGGTTTTCATGGGGGAGGTCGATGTCAAGCGTCAATCTTACAATGTATATCGTATGCAATTGTTAGGGGCAGAGGTAATCCCTGTAAAGTCTGGATCTAAAACATTGAAAGATGCTGTTAATGAGGGTCTTAGGTATTGGATCTCTAATGTTCATGACACCCATTACTTGATGGGAAGCGTCGTAGGACCCCATCCTTATCCGCTTATTGTGCGCGAATTCCAAAGAGTTATTGGAAGAGAAACTAGAGATCAATTAATAGAGGAAGAAGGTGAGTTGCCGAAACAACTCCATCTGATTGCATGTATTGGAGGGGGATCTAATGCTGTAGGCTTGTTCTATGATTTTATCAATGATGAGAACGTTGAATTGATAGGAGTTGAGGCCGCAGGGGAAGGAAAAGATACTGAAAAACATTCAATAGCATTAGGTTTAGGGCGAAAGGGGGTTCTGCATGGTGCTTTGAGCTATCTTCTTCAAGATGAATATGGTCAGATTATGGAGACATACAGTATTTCTGCTGGCTTGGATTATCCGGGAGTTGGTCCAGAACATTGTTATTTAAAAGATCTTGGTAGATTAAGAGTTGGAGAAGCCACAGATAAAGAGACTCTTGAAGCATTTAAAAAATTGTCAGTTCTGGAAGGTATTATTCCAGCTCTGGAGTCATCTCATGCATTAGCATATTTAGAAAAAATAAAAAACGAATTTAAAAAAGATGACACTGTCGTGGTAAATTTATCTGGAAGTGGATCGAAGGACTTAGATATTATCAAAGAACACGTGGAGTTTAAAATAAAATGAATGGTTCAAATAGACTATTAGAATTATTTAACGATGAGAAAAGAAAGAATGAGAAATTCTTCATGCCATTTTTAGTTGTTGGTGATCCTAATGTTGACGATTTTAAAAAACTAGCTTTAAAAATAGAGCCTCATATTGATATTCTAGAATTAGGAGTACCATTTAGCGATCCAATTGCTGACGGGCCTACTATCCAAGAGGCTAATGTAAGGGCTTTTAATGCTGGAATTAACACAAAAATAGCACTAGATGCTATAAAAGATATTCGATTGAAAACTAAGAAGCCTATCGTTATTCTCACTTATTATAATATCTTAATTCAAGGTGCTGATACAATTGAGGATTCGCTAGATAAAACCTTTGAAAATTTAAGGGATAGCGGTGTTGATGGGGTTGTAATTGGAGACCTTCCAATTGAAGAGGCTGGATTGGCACTAAAAATATGTAAAAAGTATAATATTTGTTTGATTTTTTTAATTGCACCTTCAACAACAGAAGACAGATTAGAGAAGATTTTAAAGGAGGCAAGGGGATTCATCTATTTAATATCAGTAATGGGTGTTACTGGAGCAAGAGAAACGATTGCTGAAATTACAAAAGACACCATTAAAAGAATGAAGCAAAAAACTGAAAAAGTGCTCCCTGTATTCGTTGGTTTTGGAATCTCCAAACCTGAACATGCTAAAGCGATTATTGCTGCTGGAGCTGATGGAGTCATTATAGGCTCTGCTATCGTTAATATCATTAAAAAAAATCTTAATGATTATGAAAAGATGGAATTAGAAATAGTAGAATTTGTTTCAAGTATTAAAAATGCTATAAAATAAGGATTTTGAAGTTTTATAAGTTTTATTAAGGTGAATGATTAACAGTTTCAGAAGAAACGATGAAAGATGAAGAATATTATAATTTGTTGAAATCTTTGGACAGCCCTGGTTATGAAGCCTCTATAGATTTTGATTATGGCCTTGCACATCATAAATTTTTAAATTTTGTTAAAGAATTAGAAGAAGAACTTCAACAATCAATAAAAAGCTATACTGGTGATGAAATTCAAGATGCTAAATTTCATAGCAGTTTTGAATTACCTAAAGATTTTTTAGTGGATATGGTGGATATCAATACCAAACCTCCAACATTAGTATTCAGTAATTTTGGGGAACTTGTGACACTTAATAATGAAGAAATAGTAAAATCAGAAAAATTTTCCTGGTTAAAAAAGAAACTCTTGAATGCAGGTTATATTTATATCCCTACACATATATCAAAGGAATGGTGGTTAAATTTTTTTGATTACACTTAATGCAAAAGAAGGAATATGATGGGTAAGAAGAGAATAATTATAAATAATATTAATGAGAACAAACTAAATAGAACTGCTTTCTTTGATCTATTTGAAAAAGAAAAGATTTAATTTAGTATATTATATGAGATTGTAAAATATTAGGTTTTATAAAAATGGATTTTAATCTGAATTAAAACGCGATAAAGAGGTGAAATTAAAACTATGATTGATTATGGTCATACATGTCTGTTAATATTTGCTCAGGGTATCTGGAAAGAAAATTTCAAAAAGAGGTTCTTAAAGGAAATTAAAAGCAAGTTTATGGCTGGGATGAATATTGATGCAAATGATCTTTGGGGTGAATATGAGCAGATTCCTTTGTTTGATCCTAATAAACCTAAGATAAATGATAAGCCCTGTGAATTATGTAATCCTTTAGGTAAAGTTTTTTTAAAAAAGATGGGACAAAACAAAGGTCTTATCCTATTCTCTCATAACATTCTTGGATGGAAAGGAATGAAAGATTTTCTTCTTTATCTCTTAGGTGATTTAAATGTGAAAAAGATTCATTACTTAGAGTTGGATCATTCTTCTTACTTAACTAGTACAAAGAAAAGAATTCCCCAGATTATAAATAATATTAGTGAGAAGAAACTAAATAAAACTGCTTTCTTTGATCTATTTGAAAAGGAAAAGATTGAATTTAGTAGATTATATGAGATTGTAAAATATTAGGTTTTAGTTACCAATTAAATTTTTTGAATTATTTTTCTTACCCATCTTATAACAAAACTAATTTTAATTAAAAATCTTTAATTTTTAATAGTTTATAATTATTAGTTAAAAATAGAGTTTGATTCTGACTTTAGTAAAATTAAATAATAATTTAAAGGATTTCTGATAATGTAAAATCTTGATTGAAAAGATAAAATAAAGATTAGAGCAATGTTTATATTTAAATTATTAGAATTTTAATCTATCTCCTTAGCATTAATGAAAGATTCAAGAATTTTATTTGATTCTATTAATAATTCTTTTGCTTGTTTTCTAAGCTCGTAGCTTTTTTTTATTTTATCTGATATGATTTTAATTATTTTATTATCCAGTAATAATACTAAGACTTTTTTAATATTTTCATCACTAACAGCTGGAATAGCAGCACCTGTTCTAAATTGTAACATTTGTGATAAAAAATAATCCGATTTAAAATAACACAATAAGTAATAAGGGTCAATATTAATAGGTCTTAAAACTTTTAAACCGTTTGTACAGATACAACCATCAAAATCGTTAGTAACAAATGCGGATGCGTGTTTTTGAGTTCCTGTAGAAATTCCTGAAACTGCTGTGACAATATCTCCAGTTTTAATTTCATATGATGCTCTACTTGGTAAATCGTGTACTTTTGTTTGAGTATATGAATGAATCTCACTAAATTCAGAATTAATATTACTAATTTCAACATAATTTACAACGGCTTCTTTATCAGCTAATTTTTCCGCTTTTTTCGAAACTATTCTAACTAACCTATTAAGAGGAACTGCACCTTTAGATTTCAATTCTGCTCTCAGTTTTTTAAATTCTGGCTTATAATACTCTGGATCTATCCTATCTTCTAATTCTGAATATTTCCTTATAAAAGCTTTATTATCTTCAACATCCAATTCATTATTGAGAAATTTCTCATAAGCTTTAAAAACATAAGAAATATCCTCATCTGTAACAAGATTTCCAGATTTATCTTTAATATATTCTCCTTTAATATCCTTTATATATATCGGAGTTCCATTTTTATTGCCTTCGTATCCCACTTTTTTAATTATAGAGAAAAAAATTTCGTAGTCTTTGTTTATTTCTTCTTTCAATTCATTTTGATTTTTTTTTTTTAAAAGTAACAATCCGGTTTTTATACCAGTTCCATGTGGAATAAATGTAGTAGATGGTAATGAGATTACCGCCAATATTTTCATATTCTTGAAGATATAATCTCTTACATACTTTAAAGTAGTATTTTGAAAGTCTCCCCACGGTAATATGATGGCTAATCTTCCTTCGTCCTTTAAAAAATCTATACATCTTTCTATAAATAAAATATTAGGTACTTGAGAATTTTGTAATTGTGATGTTATTGCAAAATCTGAGCCGTCTTTTTTCTTCCATTTATATCCGAATTGAAATCTTTTAAGATAGCTTTTATCTTTAATTTTTCCTTGGGTACCAAACGGGGGATTCGTAAATATTATATCAAAAGATCGAGGTTTGATAGAACCTATAATTTTATTCTTTTTTGCTTCATGGTCAATAAATTTCCATTCTTTTAATGAATCAATGCACATAATCCCTGCAAGATTAATCTCTTTAAGAATCATTCTCATTTTCGTAACTCTAGTCATAGTCTTATTAATATCTAATCCTCTTAACATATCTCTTCCATAAGTTTCCTCAATAATCTTTCTTTCATCTATATTTTTAATGTTAACGAATTCATTTTCTCTAATATAATTCATTATTTCATCCAAAAAACCCCCAGTTCCACATGCCGGATCCATAATCTTTTCATGAGATTTTGGTTTTAGCATATTGACAGCTAAACTAATAATCGGCTCAGGAGTAAAAAACTGACCGCGGTTTCCTCTTTGATGATTATAAATAAATTTTTGAAAAGCTAAACCTTTCACATCTCGTTTTGATTTACTTAAATTGAAATGTTGTAGTTGGCCTACTACAAAAGCCAATGTGGTTAGTTTCAACTTAATAATTTCATATTTATGAAAAACTTCAAAAAATTGCATTCTTGTTTTTTCAAAGAGGTCTCCTATTCGTGATTCAAAAGTGCTCTTTTTTCCTCTCATTATTTGATTGTATTCAGTTTCAGAAATACCGAAAATTACCTGGACTCCCCGAGGATAGGTTTCATCATAAATTTTTACGAATAGAATTTTTAAAATTTCCTCAAATGTTTCTGCACCTGATAATCCATCATTTGCAAAAATATAGTCATGTATTTTTCTGAATTTCTTACCTATTTCTATATTATCTTTTAATTCTGACCTCTTAGGTAAATTTAACGAACGATCTTTTATTGAAATATCAGAATCTTCAATTAAATTCATATTTTTTCCTTTTTATATAGTGTCAGTCAAAAAATATCTTCCTTTTCTCTATTTACTCAAATTCTCAATATATGTTTAAAACTATTTAATTTAAATCCATATGGAAAAATATCTTTTATTAATCCGAAATTATTGATTTAGAACAAAATATAAATAACACAACACCTTTTTTTATTTATAATTATCAAAATCAAGTTGAATATAAGTTATGAACAAAATAAACTTTTTTATCGGTTCTTGGAAAGTTACTTGGTTTTGGAACTGGCGTTGGCACGCATAGAACGTGCACAATGGTCCTTATAATCTAAAAATTTCTTTAATTTATTTGAATAATTAATTTTTTTTTGAATTCAAATAATTTGTTTTTATAATTTTAAATAATGATATGAAGAAAATAGAAGAGAAAATTAATAATAATAAATAGTGAAAAACATAATGGAATTTGATATACATATTGAAAAAATAGGTCAGTTAGATGACATTTTTGGTTTTTATAAGTATTTAGTGAAAAAATACGATTTAAAAAAGCATGCCTTATTAGAATCTGCTTCAGAAAATACAAAAGAAACACTTTATAGTTTTATTGCTCTGGATCCGGATTTTATGTTAGAAATTAACGAAGATAAATTCAAGATTTATGATATCACTACCGCAAGAGGCGAAACCATTAAAAATTTTGTGGAATCTAAAGACCATGCGAAGGATAGACCGCATAATCCGCTTCCCTTCAAAGATAATGTGGATTATAATATGGTCGCTCTCGATACTCTCAGCCATCTTACACCTTACTCCAACCTTCCTTTCACAGAATTATTCCCAAGGAATATTTTTTATGGAGGAATGTTAGGTATGATTTCTTATGATGTAGTTGCACCCTTTGTTGGCTATAAATCTATGAGTGATTTTCCCGATATTTTAATGGGATTATATACGAAAGTCCTTGTTTACTCTCACAAGTCTAACTCTCTTTTTATGATTGACAATAGTCTAGATGATTATTCTAAGGATAAAGATATTAGGTATCAGCTCAGCCTCTTTAATAGAAACTGTGATCCAGATGCTTATAAGAAGTTTGAAACAAATATTGAAGAGATTGATGAGTCTTCATTTAAGTCTAATACTTCAAAGTCTGCTCATGCCCGAATGATTGAGAAAATTAAAGATCATATTTATGCGGGTGATATTATTCAAGCAGTAATCTCTCGTAGACTATATTCAGAGAGTAAAGTTGATTCAATGGCAATTTATGATGTCTTACGACAGTTAAATCCAAGCCCTTATATGTACAGTATAAATTTTGATGATGTGAAAATCATAGGTAGTAGCCCTGAAGCACTTGTTTCTAAAAATAAAGATATTTTAACCACAGTGCCTATCGCGGGGACGATAAGAAGAGGCAAGACACCTGAAGAAGACTTGAAATTGGAGAGAGAATTGCTTAATGATCCAAAAGAGCAAAGTGAACATCTCCAATTAGTGGATCTTGCGAGAAATGACTTGGCTAAAGTCTCATATCCAGGTACTGTTGATACTTATGAGCTCATGACGATTCAGAAATACCAAAAAGTGCAGCACATAGTAAGTAAGGTAAGGAGTAGAACGCCACTAGATGGTTTTGCTGTATTAAAAAGTATGACGCCGGCCGGTACTCTTTCTGGCGCACCCAAAAAACGAGCAATGGAAATAATCCAAGGATTAGAAGCAGAATCGAGGGGACCGTATGGAGGTTCGATAGGATACTTTAGTTTCAATGGTGATATGGCATTCGCTATTGCGATTAGAACCATGTTTGGAAAGGGAGATAAATTTTTTGCCCAAGCGGGAGGTGGAATTGTCGCTGATAGCCAACCAGACGATGAATTTCGCGAAACTTACAACAAATTATATAGCGTACTTAAATCAATAAAAATAGCGGAGGCGGAAGCACAATGAATATTCTATTCATTAATAATTTCGATAGTTTTGTATATAATCTAGTTAATTACATCTGCCAGTTAAAGCCTGAAGCAAACGTACTTATTGAGGATAATAAAGTTTCAATAGATAAAATCAAACTTATGGATATTGGCATTATAATAATCTCACCCGGTCCAGGACACCCGAAATATGATGCTGGAAATGCAATACCAATAATAAAAGAATTTTATTCTAAAATTCCAATTTTAGGCATTTGCCTTGGGCATCAAGCAATTATAGAAGCTTTTGGAGAATTACAAAACCCTAAGGATGATATTGAATATGTAATGCGTGCTAAAGTCGGTCCTATGCATGGTAAAATATCTAAAATATTCCACGATCAAGAAGCTATTTTTGAAAATGTGCCTAACCCACTTATGAGTGTGAGGTATCATTCTTTAGCTGCTAAATCAGATATTTTACCAAATGTTTTAAAAATTAGTGCGACAGCGGATGATGGTACAATTATGGCAGTTCGGCATAAAAAATATCCTATTGAAGGGCTGCAATTCCATCCAGAATCGATTAAAATGAAACCTTATGGCATGAAAATACTAAAAAATTTCTTAGAATTATAAAAAAAATCTAAATATAAAATTTTTCGAAAAAGGTTTTACTCTCCATAAAACTTAGCTTTTTCAAGGATTGCTGCAACATTTGCAGGATAATGCTTGGAATATTTTTTAATCCTTTCTATGGAAATGGAATTCTTATATTTCATTATTTCGGTAATAATTTTTCCTTCTCTCACTTGATTAGAATTATAAAGATAGACATAATCTAATATAGTTTTCTCTAAGTTTGAATATCGATATTTACCATTGTCCTTTATCCCAAAGTTTAAGAGCTCTTCTTTAAAAATCAAAAATGAAAATTTATCTCCGTTAATTATAAGTTTATTTCCCGAAAATCGGTTGTTTATTACATAATTTATATTCTTGTTGTTTTCAAAAAACACATCGTTTTTCTCGCTTAAATCGAATGTTAATGCCGTATTCAGGCCAAAATACCAAGTATTAATATTCTTAAACGCAAGCGCCTTCGAGATGAGTTCGTATTGAGAATATTTTAACTCTTTTTTTTGGAATTCATCAACATCTGTAAGATAAAATATGTCGTTAAGAACTTCAAAAATATATTTTTGAGATGTAAAGTAATTCATTACATCCCCGACTTTATAATTCAATTTATTACTATAATCCTTTACGGAATTTGAAGTAATAAATTCACTTTCATTACTCCTTAGTTCATTTAATATACGATTCATTGACATAAAAATATACTCAAATTTACGATAAATATCATTTTCAATTTATTTATTTACATAAACGTTCACATTAGAACCTAAAGCATAAACATGTAATAAAACTCTTAACAAAACTTAGATCTTGAGTCATATAAGGGCTATAATTTCTGTTCCGTGGAATTCTTACTTCTATCTAGTATTAAAATCAGATAATCTAATAATGTAAGGGAGAATCAAATAATATTGTACCCAATATAATAGAAGTATCAATACTATTTAATATTATGTAAAATTGGGTGTAAATCTGAATAAAAAAAAACACCTGAATAGAATGAAGCATATAAGATATGTAAACAATTCTTTATGGTCTAATGAGAAGACTATCTCAGTTAATAAATACTCAAAAATATAGGAATTCTTATTTAATTTATTACGATTTAACCATTATTTTCATCTTTTAGTTCATAGCAGAATTATTAATAATTAGTTGAGAAAAACAATTGGGACTGAAACAGTAGAACAAATTCGAGGAATAGTGAATTATATGGATACTCAAAGTGCCGACTATAGAAAGAGAAACTTAGGATGCTTTTTTTAACAAAAAGATAAATTTTCCTCCTTTTGTATAAAAAAAAAGTTATTTTTACTTTAAACTTTTCCTTAATTCCTTTATTTTAGTTTTAAGTTGAAGAACGCTAGTATTATAAATATTCATAGCAATAAAAGATGGTTCTTCTTTAGCTAACTGTTTTAAAATTTTTGATTTTAATTTAAAAGCATCTAATAGAATTTCAGGTTTTGCTGAGTCATTAGCTTTTATTATAACATCAAGTACATGTAGCGCAAGTTGAATCTTCCCTTCTTCAACGAGCTGTTTTGCCCGTTCGAGAAAGTCTCCCTCGTTGGCAATTTTTAAAAACTCCTTAGCAATCTCATCTGATTTCGAAGGAAAAAGATCGGTCGGATTTCCCGAGTCGTACCAACCATGGTAATACCGGTATACATCGTGTATGGCCATGCGATAATCTCCATAAATGGGTTGCAAATATGGGTGGTTTTTAAACTTATCAGGAAAAATATCGAGCATTTCAAAATAGATTTCTTCAAACCACTTGCCTTCGTTCAATCTTTTAACAATTTCATCGTGAACAAAATGCATTGATTCAGCTGTAATTGACAGAACCTCTTGAATTTTATCTTTATCGTCAATTAAAGGCCCATGTCCTGGTACTAAAAATTCTGGATTCTTTTTCATCATCTTTTCATTTGCAAGAGCCCAGTTCTTTGCGTAGCGTTGCGTTCTAAACGGAGATCCAACATTAGGATACGAAGTTACAAACAAATCGCCCGTAAATAAAGCTTTTTTATCAGGGACAAACATCCACAGACTATCATCTGTTTCCCCCTTATCGTGATGAACTTCAAAATTTATATTCCCTAATTGAAATTCGTAGCTATCATTACCGCGAATTACAATCGTTGGATCGAGTCGTCTGTGAATAGATTCTTCTATATCGCCTATTCCCACGGAACCGAACTGCTGAGTGTATGTCCAAGATTGATGATGGTCAAGCATTTCATATTTTTTAAATCTTCTAACGAGATTCTCGTGAGCTATTACTTGAGGCATTTCCCAGCCTTTCTCTTGAATTTCCTTAATAAAATAAGAATAACCGAGGCAGTGGTCAAAATGGCCGTGTGAAAATATGATATATTTTACCGGTTTATCGGAAAAATCTCTTACTCTTTTAAAAATAAGCGGAGCAAATAATCTTAACGCAATGTCGAATATAACAAGACCTTCGTCTGTTTCAACAACTCCAACATTTCCAAAAGAATTAAGAGAAAGACATGTGTCATCAGCAAATTTCAATGTTTCGAACTTTCCTCTTCCAAAAAAATTCTCAAACCCTTCTGCTATATCGATTCTTTTTATTAAAGTTTTATCTTCTCCAGACATTATCATACATTACCTAATTAATTAAAAGTAAGAAGAAAAAATTATTATTAATTATAAATTATCATATTTCATAAACATCAATTACGATCCAAAGATACTACAGGAGGTCAAGGCACTCGAACAGGAGGCAGTAACGAAAACGGATCTCAACGATTTCGGTGACCGTAAGTGCACTTTCGATTGCTGGTTTGACTACCTTAGCTAATTTTGATAGAGAAAAGAATGATAATGTAATAATTCCATTCGGATCTGGTTGTCAAGGTATTTGGACTCATCCTTATCGGGAAAAGGATAAGGCAGTTATTGTATGTATCGATCCATCTGTTCGATGGAAAATTCCTTCTAAAGTGCTATCATTTTCAGTCAACTCAAGACGCTTTAAAAATCTTGTTTATCGGAATATTGATGTCCACATATCTTTATTGTCTAATTGGAAAAATATATCAGAGCTGTTATGGTACGTCTCTTTTGATACAAAAACCTTTTTGAAAAGATTGAGGCTGGATATTATTGAGGCACCAAGCCATGTACTATGTGTATTTTCAGGAGGGACATTACGTATTGTGAAGGCAACGTCTCTGAACTCTACATCTACTAATGTACTTGAGGGAGCTCTTTCACAACCTGTATATCTTTTAAACTCAGGTCTCTTCAAAAGTTCTCTAATGAGCAATGATCTCAGACCGAGGTTGTTCGATGCACCCCCAGTTATGATAATACGACCAACCCAAAAACTTGTGTACGGGTCTGAGTCAAATTTGATAATACTTCCAAAGTCATCCTTACCGAAACCTTCGAGGATTTTTATTATATGTGTATTAATTTCCTTGCTAAAAGAGATAATAAGATCAGTCGGAAGGACTGGGCTTGGAAGGACGAGCTCGATAGAATTTCCTTCTTTATCCTGAAGTGTAACGTATTTGGGAAGCTTTTTTTTTCTTTTTTCTATTGCTTCTTTTTCAAAATCATGTTCTGATTCCGAATCAAAGTAAAAATACTCTCTCATAAGATATGGAAATAGTTGTTCTCTGTGATTTTCAATAATATCTTTTTCTATGCCATGTTTTATTAAATGATCAATAATAAATTGTTCTATAGCTCTTCCCCCCATCTGAAATACCTTCATATTATCCATCTGTGTTATTAACTCAATAATTGGAGCAATAAGGGTGGAATTATATCCGATATCTATAATCAATCCATTACTTCCCTTATTAACCCAGCTAAAGAGAATACCCACTTGAGCGTTAACAAATGCACAGGCCTTAATATGGAATTTTGTGAAAAGAAGAAGTGCCTCATCTCTAAGAACTTGCTGAGAAGTCCCTGCATCTTTGACGATAACCACTTTGTGCTGAGCAGGGTCCACCTTTAAAATTTCCTCAAAAATGTGCTTAAACTGTGCCTCAACACTGATCGGGGGTGTTCTAAATGTGCTTATTGGATCCTCCTCCCCCGTATATCCACAATGAGTAATATAGCTCCCACGCTCAATTAAAATGTCAGTAGGTTCCTCTGGAGTTTGAGCCATTTTGAACTTTCCGAATAAAAATTTATATTTTAATAAAAGTTCTCAATCAAAAATAATTTTTTAAAAAATAGTTTTTTATTCAATTCCATCCCGAATCTATAAAAATGAACCCTATGGAATGAAAATTTTAGAAAACTATGAAAATAAATAGCATTGCAGCCGAATTCAAAAAAATCATCGAAAAATTACTAAACTATTCATAATTAGATTATATGCTATTACTATGAAAAAAGTGTATCTCGTTGATTACACTAAATGTAATCTCCGTTTCTGCGGTCGACAATGTATAAAGAAATGTCCTATAACGCTCTCGAATGCAAGACTGAAAGCTAATAAGAAAAAACAAGAGATACCTATTTGGCTTCAGAAATCGACCAAACAAATTAAAATTAAGGATGAGAGATGCTTGAAATGTGGTATCTGTGTTAATGTTTGCCCTGCAAAAGCTATTTTTGTAAAAAATATTTTGAAAGAGCCATCAGAATTAATACCTACTCATAAATATCCACAAAAATATGAAAAAGAGAAAGAAAATGAAGGTTTTCGACTCTATAATCTGCCCACCTTAATTTCTGGTAAAGTCTCGGGTCTCTGCGGTCCAAATGGAATTGGTAAAACTACAGTTCTAAACATAGTTTCAGGAAATTTGAAACCTAATTTTGGGCAAACGGACATTAAATCAGAAAAAATTCAATGGAATAGTGTTATTAAAAATATAAAAGAAAGTGAGATGCGAAACCATTTTATGGCAATCGCTCATGGTGACAGAAAAATTGCTTACAAACAGCAAGTTTTACGTGTGCTTTTTGAAAAATATCAAGGTAAAACTGTTCTTGAAATTATAAATTCAGAAAATGACGGTATAAGTTCAAAATTCTTTCAGAATATTATGGATTATTTAGATATTCATGCGATCTCAGAAAGATTCTTAGAACAATGTTCTGGTGGAGAATTACAGAGATTTGCCATCACTTTAGTTCTCATTAAAGAAGCAGACATCTACGTTATAGATGAACCATGCACTTTTCTTGACGTCCAGAAAAGAATTAAACTTGCCCAGTTGTTCCGTGCACGTGCACAAGGGTTTGGGGACGGGAAACCATGTCCTGTATTAGTTGTTGAGCACGATTTAGCAATATTGGACTATATTTCAGATATTATTCAATTATTTTATGGAGAACCACATCAATTTGGTATAATTTCACGACCATTAACAACTAAAAAGGGGATAAATACATATTTAGATGGATATCTAAAGACTGAAAATATCGAGTTTCGGGAGACAAAATATGGGTTTAAAATTGCGTCAAGTGGTCGGACATGGAGTAATGCAAAAATATTTGCTCAATATGGAAAAATATCAAAAACCTTGGGATCTTTTCATTTAGATGTTAATCCTGGAACGATTTATGCTTCTGAAATATTAGGGATAGTAGGTGAGAATGGCTGTGGAAAGTCAACATTTGCTAAGATTATAGCAAGTGAGTATAAACCAGACGCAGGCTCAGAGTTTGAGGGTATTCCGGCAGTAGTTTCTTATAAACCTCAATATATTACTCAAAATACATCTCAAAGTGTAAAAGATTTCATTATTGAACATGCTCAAAATTATAACTTTTCTGAAGAAATGTTAAGAGTATTATATAGACCTTTAGGAATTAATAAACTGTTTGATAATCCTTTATCATCTCTTTCTGGTGGTGAACTACAAAGGGTTTATATAAGTGCTTGCCTAGCAAAGCGAGCAGATTTATATTTGCTCGATGAGCCCTCCGCATATCTTGATGTTGAGGAACGTATTCATATTGGACAGATAATTAGAACAATTACAAAGCGAAATAATGCCGTGGCAATATGCATAGAGCATGATATTCAAATTGCTGATGCTCTTATAGATAGAGTTCTTTTATTTACGGGAAGTCCAGGAATTCACGGAAAAACAATCGGTCCCTTAAATAAACGTGAAGGGATGAATTTATTTTTAGAAACTATTGACGTCTCATTCCGCCGAGATCCCAAAACTGGTCGAGCCCGGTTAAATAAAAAGGGATCCAAATTGGATAGAGAACAACGGTTATCTGGACAATTTTGGGGAGTTTTAAAAAATAGTGAAAAAAAAAATTATTTATACTAAGCCCAATATCGATAA
>SDBS01002519.1_pt1 | contig 18270 bp, 60 predicted proteins | sample 2277091 | NCBI WGS metagenome assembly SDBS01 (sample SAMN10404972, study PRJNA504765) | marine sediment metagenome | isolation source: marine sediment core GS10_PC15, 163 cmbsf | place: Arctic Ocean: Southern Knipovich Ridge | collected 2010 | reverse complement strand
ATCAAAAAATATCCAGATTGTACTGTATGCGTATCCTTCAGTGAATATGAATTCAGTAGTAAAGTATCCTTGAGCTGTTCTAGTTCCTTCACCTTCTAAGAAGTCAAATATTCCTTCTCCACTATCTACTGTTACGTCTGTTTCTAAACAGTATGGTGTTTCGAATTCTTCCTCTTCTTCGGTTTCGATATCACAATCTATTTCGATTGATCCTTCTTCGTCTAACCAAAGTGCGTTATCGTCATAGTCCTCAATATGGAAAGTTCCTTCTATTGTTCTGAAACTATCTATAAGACTTCCTACAACAAATTCACCGCTTACGTGTACTTCTTCATGTTGTTCAGATCCATCTGCGAATATGTAAACACATTCTCCGTATCCTTCTCTTTCACCAAAGATTAAGAACATTTCAAATTCGTATTCAACATCACAGTGTACTTCTACGACTTGATTTTCTTCTATCTCTACCTCTAAGGTTCCGTGAATATCTAGGTCAAAGTCTCGTGCTCTATTCATTTCTGTTGTTAGTGTACCTTCTCCTCCAACTATAAAGTCAAAGTCTCCAGTACCTCCTGTAATTGTAAAGTCTTGTTCAGTATTTACAACAGGTGGATTTCTACAGCTTTCTCCGTCAGATTCTATTGTGATGGTTCCTTCTAAACCATGATCGTCAATATAGATAGTTAGTTCAGTTGATGCATCTCTACATCGTCCTGCTCCATCTAGATCAAGATCACCTTCAATTTCTACATCAAACTCATCGTCAATATCTAATGCCTCAACGATTATTTCACAACTGCCTTCAGTAGAAAATTCTCCCGGTCTATCAATACTACCGTAAGTTTCACACCAAATGACGTTATCTTCAGGTTCTTCGAATCCTGCAAAAGCATCTTGTGGAATGCTTAATAACCCTACGGTAAAAATTACCGAAAGGGCTAGCATTGGAATTAATTCCTTGCGCATGTCATACGCTTTGATTCAGTCGCTATATAATAGAGGCTGCTGTTAGGTTTATATTATACCTCTCGTTCCATTATCTCTTTAATCGTAAGCCCGTCTATTGTTGCATGTTCTTGAATCCATCGTGATTCAGCTAAACATACTTCACATATATAATATTCGACATCTTGACCTGCCCATCCTACGTCGTGTAATAAGCATATTTTCATTAAATGCTTTCCTTTATTTTCTTTCTCTTAACTACTGTTGTATCTGTGGTATCATTAATCTCGAAACCTTTCTTCTCAAATAGTTTCTTTATATCCTCAACTTCCGATTCATTCCCGGAATCAAGGGCTTTCTGCCTTCTTATTATTAAATTATTAATAGTATCAATCTCTTCTTCGTTTGTCATTCATACCACACTCGATTTTCTCTATCGCTGTTTTTTCTAGTTTAGCTATACATTCATTGTCTTTATACCCGTAGATTTTCTGTTTCTGTTCATGTACTTCGAATATAGGATCAAGCATTTCGTGATCAAACTTACAATAACCGTTATTACATTTCTTCGACATTCGTTCTCACTATAGTATTGTTTTCCTTTCGTACTTTTAAGTCTTTTATATAGTCATCATATTCCACGCGCGTAAGGTCTTTATCACACATTAAACAGTATATCCTGTCTTTAAGTGTTTTATGGTCAGTAATTATGTGTATTTGTAAGCCTTCTGAGTTAATATGTGTGCAATCCATTAAAGCTTCTTTCCTTCATTCTTCGTCTTTATGATATCAGCGATAATTTGTATTAGCCTTTCTCTTGAAAGTTCTCTCCATTCGCTCGCCTCTACGCATGTTACTACTCCTCGTTTTTCGCAAACTGGACAACCTTCCATGCTTATTCCTTCCATTCTTCTCTTTATAAATATATTGGCTACAAATAGTACAAAAATTTCTTGTATTAAACCAAAAAACCTTTATAAGCAATAGTAAAATAGGCATATTAGTAAAGGGTGTCGGAATGAAACCTTTCATGTTTCTGGAAGTCCGATAAGCCCTAAAATTTTAATCAACTGTTATGTAAATCATGGTCATTATAAAGAATATTACTACTGTCATTCCCCATTGCCATGGTTCAAGTGGATTAAGCCATCTTAATAATCTAATACTCTTATTTTCCATCTTCCCTATCCTCCTTACCAAATCTAAATAAATCGTTTATTCCTTTCCAGTTATCATCGTCTTTATGTGGTTCTACTTGATACATCATATCTTTTTCGTCCTTTACCCATATCTGAAGGCAATGGTCTTTATCTATTCCTATATAAACAGCGAAATCATTACTATCCTTAACCAATTCTAGCATCATGGTTTTTATCTCTGAAATAAAGTGATCGACATCATAGAGATTTATATCCTCTTCCTTATAGTAGAAATGTTCATCTTCCATAGCTTTAGTTCTATTAAGTTACTTATTAGTATAATTAGTTACAAGTGCAACATTCACAGTCTTTTAAAGATCCGTCGAAACATTCACATGTACATTTACCACATTTACAAGTCATTATACCTACTTATACAACAGACTATTTAAGAATATTAAATCCTTTTATCGCATGTTTTAACATGTTTTGAAAGACTTATATTGTCATCAAATTCCGTCGAGCAATAAGGGCATACTGGCTTTACTATAGATGGTTGTCTTGGCATGTTACCTGACTTTATCATTCTTTGATGTTCTGGATCGTTATCTACTACGTCGTGCATAAACATATTTTCTATTGTTTTCTTATAGTTTGGATTATCTTTTATGTAGCCACGATTAAACATCTCTATCTGTGTAAAGTGCTGCATGTATGAGAAATCCGGGTTATATTTCTTTAGCATTTCCTCATAGTATTTGTGGACCTCCTTTAATAATTGTTGGTTATTTTGTAATACTATTAATTCTGTTCCAAGCACACCTAAACACATTATCTCATCACGCGTGAGTTCTTCCTTTTTCTGCCACCTTTCAAGGAGGTTCTTCGCGTAATCAAGACCTTTTACAGTTAGCATGTGTGGTTTGCCGAATGACATTATAATCTTCATATAATCAAAGAAATATTCTAATGTCTGCCTATCTAATCCTTCTAAATCTGCCATTGCTTTTTCAAGTTCCTCTGGTTGTAGATAACTCATCCTATTGTATACCCCTCCTTCTTTGCACAATTTAGATGATATAGACCTGTCTTATAATAAAACACATCACGCATTACCTTCTTACCGCATCTATCACATATAACGCTTTCCGTCATACTAAACTATTAGCCTCTTCTTCCTGTTGCATTCTATTCCATTCTTCTATTCCCATTGCAACTAACATGTTTATTGTTTCTGCTAATGATACATCCCTACTGAACAGTTCAGATAAGTTTGTTCTTATTATCTTGATTAACTCAGCAGACTCTTTTGTCATCTCTATCTTATGTACTGAAAAATCTGTATAATCGTTTAGGTCTTCGTCGCTCATTCCCGGTAATACACTTTTCCTTTATATCTTATAGCTTTACACCTGCATTCCTCAACGACATCATATCTTATCCATGAGTGCATGTGATCAACTCTTGATATGTATTCAGCATTGCTGACAGCATCATCATGTGTTTTGCTTAAGTGTAAGATATAGTCATCCCTTAGTCTAAACTCCTTTCCGCAATACTTGCAATGGTTAATTAGATCTGGCATCCTCGTCCACCTTATAACTCAGTGTTTGTCTCGCTTTTCGGAGGAAGTTTCATATAATCTTGGACCTGTTTATCTGGACAGCATCCACCTATAGAGTATGTATTTCCATTAATAGTATAATTATGCATCCCATCATGTCCTCGTGGGAGTACGCATTTAACATCTGGATAATCCTTATGTACTTGGTGTGAGCATATCATTCCTTATATTAAGGGTTCGCTCTATATTTATCTATTGGTTGTCCTTTTTCTTAAGTTCGAGGATTTTCTCAGCTATTAGGTCAACATTAGTTTCTAATAGTTCAGCAAGCAATGATAGCCTCATTTTAGCCCTACTATAATTCTCCTGCATTACCTTAATCTTATCAAGTCGTTCTTGGTTACATCCTATCCTATCAAGGAATTCATAATCGTCTTTATCTAGTATCATTTTACCTGTTACCATAATTCCATCGCGTAGGTGCATTATTTCTTACTGTGTTTTCCATATCATCGCCTTCTTGTAAGTAATCGTGCTTTACAGTTCCTATTAGTGATATTACTCCCTCATATTTCTTAATCTTTGCGTTATAATATGCAATTCTTTCTTTTGTTAATTCCTCTATATCTTTAATATCCTCTTTATGTATTCCCTCTGCATTATCTCTTACATAGTCTTCTGGATTATAAATCATAAGTCTTATTTTCTTATCTGAGTCTTTACCTTTTTGGCATTTTACTATTTCCCCATCTTCCATTTTACCAAAACAATAACAGCAAAGGTGTCTTACATCCTCATCGTTGAATAATGATTGAACTTCTGTAGATAGGTCTTTGTAAGCATCTGGAATATGTAAGTGTGTATCACAAGTCATACAGTGTTTTCTGTCATGCTTTAATGCTTCTGGGTTATTTGGTTCTGCTAAACCATGTTTTCTAGCTAAGTGATTAGTTTTTCCTTTTGCTTCCTTTATTTGATTATCAATTCTATTTTCTTTATTATCTTCTAAATCTTGTAATCTATCAACCTTATCTTTTTTAGTTAATCCTATTTGTTCTACTGAATCCTCTATAACAGATTTTCTATTGTCATCCCTATGTTGTAATCGTGCCTCTCGTTTGGCTGCTTTTTCTAGAGAATGTTTTCTAAGTGCATCTCTGTCACTATCAATTCTTTGGACCTCGGAATCAGATTTTACGTTTCCTTCCTCTTCGGTTTTATACTTTCTTTGAAGTCCGTTTCCGAAATTAATCATTCGACTCATAGTAATAGGTATCAATAAAGAGTATATAAATGTGTGTTTGTTCTAAATGAAAAACAAAAAGGATGCTTAACCTGCTTTGACGGCAGGAATAAGTCTTACTGTTTGACCTGCTTTAATAACGCTTGCAAGATCTCTTACCATAACGTTATCGACTGAGAAAATGATTTGATTAGCAATCTTTTCTAGATTAGCTAGTTCAATTCCTCTCTCTTGCAGGGTTTCTGATAGTACGTCCTTAAGAGTTTTCTCTTTTTGGAGTGTTACCAGTTTCTGTTTGAAAGCTAGTTTTTGCTTCATACCCTGCCTTCCACATATACCATATATTAACTTTGTTATTGCATTTACACAATACACGACTTTATATATGATGAGTTAATCAAACCAAGAAAGGATGATAGTCCTTATTATATGCTCTTATATGCTTGTCAGTTAGCTCATTCATTCTTTTCTGCAATTCATACATTTCATCCTTTGCTAATTGATCTTGTATTTCTGCTACTGTTCCATCCTCGCCTATATGAATAAACCAGTTCCAAATATGTAAGTCAATATAATGATGAACTATGTCTATATGAAATCCAAGACTAAAGCATTTCCAACTACATACCTTCCATTTTACTATAGGGATAAACTTCATTTCAACTCTCTTTTATATTCAGTATCTGTAAGGTCTCCACTAAGAAAACAATAATATTTTTGTGAGTCTGGGTTTGTATGATATAGCATTACTGGATATTTCTTTCCCTCTATTAGCTCCTCTGGTATTTCCCGGTTTTTCTTGCATATACTACAAAGTATTCTCATTTAGTCATCTCAGCTCTTAAATGAAATATTAGATATTGTCTTGGAAATCCTGTAGTATAATCTGGCTCTCCTCTAAGACCATCTACTGATGCTGCGTAGTTGTGCCACTTGTTATCCTTTGGAAAGTCTACAGATATCATAATCATCATATGTTTCCCGGGAATCCAGGACCTAAAGAAGTCTTTTATCTTCCACTTTATCGTATACCACTTCATGGGTAATAGAACATCTCCTCAGATACCTCATATACTATTTCCTCACATCTTTTAAAATAATAATCTATATTATTTAAATCAACCACTATACCAAGTTGTCTCCATGATATTACATCTTGTGGTTCCCATACCTCAGTTAACCATTTAGGTATTAACAGGTTTGGTGTTGGTATTTGTCTAGCTAGATTTAACATTTCTTAAGACCTCGTTCCTCAAAATCATATGTCTTATCTCCCATCTTAATTTTCCTTACTTCAGTGAATATTCCATCAACTACCAAGCCCTCAGCATCATGCCAGTATCCACAGTGATCACAGAATGTATGAATCTCGAAGGTTTGGTTGTTTTCACATTCCGGGATTTCCTTTCTTACATCCTCTCCTATTACTATCTTACGTAGTCCTCTATGAACAAAAGTTTTAGTTTGAAATATCCTAATAAGCTGTCCACAGTTCTGGCAATCCACATCTGTTAATACGTCATCAAATAGTCCCATTATTCTCTCTCCAGTTCTAGTGCTTCGTCTATAAGAACTTTCTTCTCATCTATTAATTCTACATCTCCCGGCTGATTACAATAAAAGCAGGAATAAAATATATCGCCTTTTTTATATCCCACACCCATATTTTTTGTATCCTTACCTGTAATCATGTTGGTATATGTTCTTAATCTACCACAGCGATAACATTCAAGTGCTAAAATCCTTTGTATTTTATAAAAGTTCCCATTCCACATGACAGTTCTAAACTCCTGTGGCATGTCAGTCTCTTGTAGAATCTTAGTAGGTTTTGGACAATCTAACTTATGTAGCCAGTTAGTTACTCCACATAACCTACACTCATCAAGCCTTGTATAATCCTCTTTCATTTCTTACTCAGTAAATATTCTATAGGCGCTAGGATTAGCCATAGTATTAACCCTATAAATGGTATGTATTTATATGTCTTACTCATACTTCATTACCTCTAAGTTGTTTCTCTTTATAATCACTGTTAGGACTGGGACGTAATCCAAAGTCTTCTGGTTCTGGAGGCATTTCATCAAATTTCTTTTTAAGTTTTTTTATTCGAGGATCGCTTGTAAGTATCTCTACCAATAACTCATTCACTGTTTTATTTTCAGGTATGGATGCGAGTGCGAATAAGGCATGATATGCAAGTGGCAATTCTACCTCAAGTTTAAATGTTGTGTCTCCTTCTTTCATTTCTTTTCTCCTAGTATTTTTTGAAGTTCAGTTTTCAGATATGATCCTTCGGCTAATTCTTCAATTTGTTTTTTCAAGCGTTGAACGATTTGAAAGTTTTTCTCAAGTTCTTTCTGAACTATTTGTTTTTCCTCTTCAGTTAGTTTCATTTCTTTTCTTCTCCTAGTATTTTTTGAAGTTCAGGAAGTAATGTTATTTGATTTTTATACTCTACCCAATTATCTTTCATTGAAATTTTTAGACTATTAGTTTCACATTCTTCTATTCGTTTTTTCAGGTGTTCTACAGTCTCTTTATTCTTGAGGATTTCATTTACATCATCAATGTGAATAGAACCATTCATCATGATACGTTGCCTAAAAGTACTCATTCTAATTCGAACTCCTCTTCTATTTCAACTTTGCATACTGGGCATTCATAAGTATTATACATTATATTCTTCATCTCTTTATTACAGCTTTTACATATTAGGTTCATTGATAAGACCTCTTTTTACATTTAAGACAGTACTTACATCCTGTCAAATAACCAGTATCACAGTCATGTATCATCTGATGTTTATGACTCATTACCAATCCTCCTTTACTTCGAATCTATCTACTCCTCTATCTGTAATAATGACCATATTACATTCTTTGCATTTTCTTATTCCTTCTTCCAATATCTCACAGTCTGTATGTTGGCACTTATATTTGTATAGTCCCATCTTTTATATATCCTTCCTGAATTTCTTTGGATCTATTCCAAAAAATTTCCTTAGTTTATCACATTCCTTTAACACATTAACCACATCATCAACAGTTCCTCCCTTACTCTTTATGAACTTTTCGTCTGCCTCTGGACTGTATTGCCTCTTTACTGCCTCATATACCATACTAAAATCGTCCTTGAAGTGGAAGATAACATTCATTCCTTCGCAAAAGAATACAAATTCTCTAGGTGTCATTTCAGCTCTACGTATTTTATTTTCTTTCTCTTTTCGCCTTTCTTTTCCTTTGTGCTTTTGAGCAGAATAAAGTCCTCATCCTTGAAATCCTCTTGTATGTTCTTCATATTGCCCGGGGTTTTCCAGTTAAACGTAATGTTCAGTCTCGCGTCATGATTAGTCATCCATTCCTTTACTGCCATCGTTAGTTGCCAAGGGCTTAATCCTACTAACTCTTTTCTAAACGCTTTTGTTACCATCCCTTGAACCCTTTTGGTGGTTTTAATCCTTTCTCCCTTAAACCAATAATCTTTCTTAGTTTGTCTAAAAGCCTTGTTTTTTGTATTACTCTCTTCGTTCTGAATGGTTGATTTTCAGGTGACATTTCTGCTTCCTTTAATTGTTTCAACTTCCTTTCAATAGAGTCCCAAAACATCTTATCCACATCACAGTCTTTCATATCAGTACATTTTGTTTTATATCTAATATTACAATTAGGAAACATGTGTTGTACTGGTACTATTTCTAGCTTCCATCCATCAGCTATTAGTTTATCTACTATCTTTGTTGTTTTAAAACTGGTCATAATGTCATCTGCTTACTGCATTCCTCTTCATGTTTGTCTTGCTCCATCCTATTTAAATGATTAAGATTCATTCCACACTTGATGCAAACAGTATCTTTTAAGGTTCCGGGATATTGTGATTTACTTACTCCCATTTTCCTCACCGAATGAAATACTACTTCCATCATTGGGTCTTACTAACACGAGTTTCTTTATATCCTTTTCAGTAAATACAATTTTGATTCCATTCTCTCGAAGTTCTATGTATGCCTTTAAGCCGAAGTATGGATATTTCTTAGTCATGTTTCTTACTCTCCTCTATCGCTTGCGCGTATGCCTTTAATATAAGTATCTGTGCATCCTTTGTGAACATCGTTTCTAAATCATCCTCGTTAATATATACTTTTGCTCCATTGTCCTCTCTTGTTATTTTAACTAGGAATCTCATATCTCTCCCTTCTGTTTAAGGTCTCGGCAATTCTTACAATACTTATCATCCCATCTAGTCCAGTATTTACAGTTTAAACAAACCTTTATTTTTTTGTCATAGTGATAGTAATTAGCTCCTCCTCTTATCAGAAATAAACCCTTAGTATTCTTTATCAATTCTTTAGCATACTTTATCTGATCTTCTACATTAGTATTCCATTTACTCTCGCCAGTCATTCATACATCCCCATTTCTTCATAATGAATTAGCCTCGCGCATTTACCGCATAAGAAGTCAAGATTATATTCTCCACCGCTCGGATCGTGTAAGTATCCTTCCGTTTCACATTTAACACATCTTATCCTTTCATAGTGTAGGTCCTCAATAATTATAACGTCTTTCTTTAGTTTGCTATATCCCGGCGTACTCATTTTTCCTCTCCTAGTATTTTTTGAAGTTCTGAAAGGATTGCATCCTGAATTGTAGCTGTACTATCAGAAGCTCCATGCATACCATGAAAATAAATTCTATTTTTCAGTCGTTCAACGATTTCTTTCTGAATTAAAAATTCTTCATAACTCTCCAAACTTGTTGATTCATCCCAACTCTTAGCCTTCTCTTTAAGTTCCTTAAGTTCATCCCTATGACATTTACAATAAGGAGAGTCCTCAGCATTTTGTCCTACATATTCACCACAAGATAAACAAAGATCAGCCATTAGAAGTCATCCCTCATTATAATTCCTATAAGCTGATCTATAACCTTCATATTGTTTCTTACATCCTCATCTAGTGACGTTAATACCTCTGTTACCAAGAAATTTATTTTGTCTTGTTTTCCGTTTATGTTAGACTGTGATTCCCAGTTATGTGCCATTTCCTCATTGATAGAAATTTGAACAGACCTGTATGAAAGATCTCCAGCTACGTTAATTGCCATGAAACCTAGTAATCCAACTACAGCGATTATAAGATAATTTTGTGTTTTATTTTGTTTCATGAGTGTTACTTATTACAGCTATTGTTTCATTGGATCTATTATGCCTTAATCTCCATCTCCTCCAAGTTCTAGGTTTTGCACTGGGTTTAGGTTTAACGCCATTGCCTTTATTCCTATGAGCCAATTAATAAAATATGTGCTAAGCGTTATAAATACCTATTCCCTAGAATCGTGAATACAGTTTTCCAGCTCTAATAGCTTATGTATATGGCTTATGTTTAGTTTATATAATTCGGTTCCAACTTCCTTCTTTTCCTCCCTTTCCCATCCTTTTAGCCAAAGCCGGGACTTGTACTGGTCATAAACAATCTTAAGGTCTTTTTCTCTTCTATCTAGTTCCTTGATTTCTTCCCGGATTTTCTCACAACCATCCATACATTATAACAAACGATTATTTATATAACCTTTAAGGGTTTATATCTTCCATCAAATATTGCAGTGATAATAGTATTCTATTATTACATTCATTCAATGGATCTTGATTCCTTATGATTAAACAGTTCTTATACTCTGTTCTTAGTTTATCCACGAGTTTAATACCTGTAAGAGCATCAATTATGAAGGTTCTAAGGTCACCATATCCAACACCTTCTATATCACTAAGTAACATTTCTATTTCCTTTTCTTTAACTTTCATCTTCATCAAACTCCAAATCTGGTGTTTTATATATTTCACCACAGTTTATACACTTTAGGTTATGAAGGAATAGTCCTCCATCTCTTTTCTTTTCAAATTGTTTTAATGGAATACTTACATATATTTTACATAGTTCGCAGTCTAGGTTAATCTTCATTAGGTCCTCTCCCTCGTTTCTTCTACACATTTCTTACATTGATATATCATGTTTTTGTCTGGTATTGCAGGTAGGTGATGCATTGGACAATCAACTACATCTTCAACTAGAATTTTTTGAACTTCTCCATGAAAACTCTCTAAATCTAATAAACCATTAATATTTCTATTATCACGGCAAAGTTTTGTCAGGCGATCAACTATCTGTTTATACTGTCCTAGTTTGATATACAGCTCATCTATTTTATCATTCTTACACATAATTTTTCCTCCTATCACACCAAGCCACCCAGCATTCATTACACCAAGCACTATAATATTTGTGACCTAGTTTGCATATATTCTTACTCAGTAGCATCATTGTCTTGAACTCCTTACTATTTCCATTATATGTTTTTGTTTATCTTTAGCATTAAATTCCTTTCCGCATCCATGACATTTCTGTAGCCTTGATATTCCTTCTCTATGCTTCGCCATCAGTTATGGTCCATTTATTAGTAATATAAATGAATAGAAAGAGTACCAACGACAGAGGCAAGAAATTATCTCACTCTCGCTCACCTACGCTAATTTTACCAAGAGCCGAAGCCATTCTCGGATTTGTTTCGCGGACGTTCAGATATCGTGATACCTATTTCAAGTGATACGATTTTCACATGGTCTTATTTCAGTGGATTGCTCCACGCTCATGGCTCACTGCTCACATCAGCTATCTCCCTGCTTCGGTGGAAGTTCTGTCTGGGAAACGTCTAGGCTTACCGTCAGTGCATATCATATAATATATGGTTATAAAAAGGTTTGTTTGTCTTACAGAACAATCAGAAAGGTTCCTTTTCCTTTATCCTTAGCCATTTTCGCGGTCCAACAACCACCAGATCTTTCGTGTGTAGGTAAGCTATTACTGCAATGGTAACATTCTGTCTTTTTTAGATGAGTGGTTATATGGAAAAGTATATCACAAGCCTCAGCTATCTTTTCATTTCGTTCCCGGAAATACTCAGTTCCTTCTTCTTTTGGTTTGTATATCTCTGTCTTTATGGCATAATCTCCAGCAACATTCTCAGCTACTGAATCTACTCCATTCGCTCCACCTGATATTAAAACAAGTTCTTTATCAAGTTCACGTTTCTTAGTAAAAATTTCCTCACAATATTTTCTAGTCTTTATCTCTTCCTCTTTAGTTAAATGACTTGATCCTACTATGGCTATCTTCATAATCCACCGAAGGCGCCCTTGAAGGATTTAAATGTTTTGATTAAATCTTCATGCCAATTACAGGTACATATCTGATGTTTTATTTCGTGCCATATTAAAGGCATACAACCTGTAGGTTCTTCAGTCATTACATCATTCCAACAGTTATCTTGTTTTATATTAGCTACATTCATCCATCTTAGGTTATTATATTCAGATAGTTCTGGATAAGTGTTACCAACTGGATTTTTAGTATAGTTATAAACAGCTATTCCCTTGTTATTAGCAATTTGACCTTTTTCATTTATGAAAGGTGCAACTATATTATCTTCTTGAATAAGTAACCATTGAGTATTACAATCAACTTCAACTGGTGATAATCCTACTATTGCGCACATTAAGAGTATTTGCTCAATCATTTCTTTGCTCCTTTATATCTTCTAGGAGTTTTATCATTTTATCCAGTTTATCTACATATGGATTCTCTACTCCTCTTACCTTTTGGTTTGTAATAAAATAATGGTTTTCATATTTAGTTCCTTTGAAAATCTGATGTAACTCTACCTGAATTTCCTCCATTGTCTTTTTTGATGCTCCCTCAAACACCAGTATTATAGGCTCAAATTTCAAACTCGATGGGTTTGTTGACGACATTGTATGAGGCATTTACCACAGAACAATTTATAAACTTTGTACCATAACCTGCCTTAAACTCTCCATAACCCTCGTGTATGTGTCCGAATATATGATATTTTGGTTTCTTCTGTATTACTTTGGCTGCTAACATACCATCGCCTACATTCAATCCTTTATCAGGTCCATATTCCACATAATCTAAAATGCCTAATGGTGGTCCATGGGTTACAAGAATATCTATCTTTTTCGGCATTCCCTGCCAAGTCCTCTTTATAGCTCTTCCATCTCGGTCTGCGTGAAATGTTAAGCCTCCTCGCATTCCATGAAATGCAGGTGTCATTGGAGATCCCCATATCTTAATTCCATCTATATCTATTCCACTATTCTGTAAATAGGTTCCATTAGTGATCATTTTAAATCCTAGTGTTTCACTTTCTCCAAAACATCTATCATGATTCCCGGCAATTATTATTTTATATGTATGAGGAAGTGTACCAAGCCAATCATTAAAGTCTAATACCTCGCTTAAAGAACCTATCATAGTAAAGTCTCCTGCGTGTATAAGAATATCAGCATCAGGTACATCAACGTTATGGTGGAAGTTATGCGTATCAGCTATACAAACTACTTTCAACTATAATCATAATCTCCTGAACATTCTCTACAGTATCCACCGCGTTTTTCAAACTGATGTACTTGTGTTTGACCTAATGCTTGAAACCCACACATTTTACACTGAGATGATTTTATACCTGACAGTACCATTGGTTCTATCTTCCCAGTACCGTTACAACGTGGACACTTCATATTAACATCTTGGATAATAATATATCCTAATATCTCCACACTTTGGACAATCGCCTATTCTTATTGACCATTCTTTACAGGTATAACAGTAAGTCAACTTCCTTCATATTCCTCCCAGCAACTTTCAGAACAAAACGCAAAGTCCTCTGATTGACCCTCTTCATCTTTAAAGAAGGCTTCACAGTTCTGACATTTCTTTAACATTCTGGCTCTGCCCTCACAGCTATTCCCCAATGCTCCGCACAGCAATATGGATAGTATTTTTCCTTTGGTTCAGTCTTATTGCATTTACTGCAAGGAATCTTAACTTTTTTCTTCATGTCCACACCTAGAACATCGCATGTACGAGTCCTCTATATATTGTATAGTTCCTTCTTCGCAGTTATCACAATATCTACATTCAATCATTTAATCTACACTTCCTACATATACCTTTATTATATGGATAGGTACATGTGTTTTTATCTCCACACTTGCAATAACATCCATTACCACAGTATTGACATTTATGTTTCATTAGTCCTCGCCTACTCCAAACTCCTTTCTTATACAGGGTAAGCAGTATTTATCTGCTCCGTATCTAAACCGAGGTTTATTGAGATATCTATCTCCTTTGTTTATTTTCTCCTTGCATTGACTGCATTTATAATCTTGTCTTGCTGCTGAAAATATACTCAAAAGTCAACCACCTTATACTTTCTATTCATTGTTATTCCATCATTTACCCAATATCTTATATGTCTTGTCCAGCATTTAGGACACTCTACCTCGTTGTCCCTCCACATATTATTCTTGAGATGAATCCCACATTTTAGGCAATAGGTTCTCCAAAACATTATTTCCTAATCTCCAATAAATCATCTACATTATTTATCATACAGTGTTTTATATCTCTTAATTTAATTAATGCGAACATTGTATGATATTTTCCGTTTTTTGTATTTGTATGTGAGGTTTTGGTTTCTAATTCTTTATGGTTAGTTATATATTCTATTAATTTCCTTTTACTAAATATCATTGGAGATATAAGTATTCCTCTTTTTTCGTCAAACCATCCATAACACCATAAATCAGCATTACAATTAGTAATACCGCTACCTGTATTATCATTTTCTACATTTCCTTTTAATTCCACAACTATTTTGTTATCATTGAGAAAGTATGAATAATAATTAAGTCTCCTCGTTTTTAATTCTATTGAAACTACTGATATAGGTTTTTTACATGCCATAGCGAGATCCATGTTAGTCATCTGTATATCCTTCTCTTTATCAAAATCCACGAAGTTTACAAAATAAAGTCTTGAAAAATCCTCAATATAATCTTTCCATGCTTTGACAGATTTCCTTGAAAACTCTATGTCTTCTGAGAAGTTATAACCGTTCATTTCATCCTCTCCTCAATGATTTTACCATATTCCTCACTTATCTCTATTCCTATGTATTCTCTATTTAATTGTTTAGCCATTTTCATCGTTGTACCACTCCCAGCGAATGGGTCTAATATAAGATCTCCCTCATTACTCCAAGATATGATATGGTCTTTTGCTAGTTTTTCCGGGAATATTGCCGGGTGTTTGAATGCTATCTTATCCTTTGTGGAATTAGTCCCTGTTGAATAACTCCAGATATTTTCCCTTAATCCTTTCTTATCTAGTGTTTTTTCAGGTAATTGTTTTAGAGTTCCATCTTTCCTTCTACTTGTATTCTTGAACATCTTCGTATAGGTAACATCGTGATCTCGTATAAGATTAAAGGTCTTTATCTTTCCCTTTACTAGAACGAACATATAATCAAAATTCTGTTTGTATCCTTGTAATGAACCGAACATCATTCCTCTATTCTTTCTGTATATCATAGTGTCATGTAAGTTATATCCTATTTCCCGGAAATATAATGCTTGCTTAAATGACGTACATGATTCATTTCCTGCCTTTACTGAATCACCAACTACCCATACTAGGACTCCTCCTTCCTTTGTAATTCTAAACAGTTCCTTTGCTATGTTCTCAAAGTCGAATGAATATCCCTTGTAATCCCTAAGACCATCGTAGGGTGGACTTGTTACAGTTAGGTCAATACAATTACTAGGAAGTCTTTTCATTTCCTCAAGACAGTCACCGATTATTAAATTGTTCAAAGATTCTCTACCCATTTAGTTATACGTGGCGCGTATCGTGTAACCATCTTAGCTATTGGATATGTGAATACCATTTCTAACATTGTGCCATATATTACCCAGTCAGTGAACTGCTCCCAACTCAACTGAATCCAGTATAATTGGAATGGTATAAGCCATAACAGATACATTCCCCAGACAAAGCTAGTAATTAGGAAATAATCAACTATTCTTCTTTTTAGATCCATTATTACCATTTCCTTTTCTCTTGCTTAGGTCTGGAACCTGTTTCATATCTGTGTATATTGTCTTACCTAGTTGTTTTGCAAGGTCAAGTTCATGTTTTGCGCCTTTACTTGCTCCATATTTTCCCGGCTTCATATAGAATATATGTGGACATACTTTTACATAACTCTCGTCCATTTTGAGCCAGATCTTCCATTTAATATCTTTATCGTGTCTTAACCAAGGATGATATGAGAAGTGAGGACAAATTGGATTATATCCCTTTTCAACTAATTTCATGTAAATATCCTCTCCTGCTAATACGTTCTTGAATATTTCGCGAGCACCTAACTTATTACCATTGCTTATAGGTCCAGCGATATAGATAAAACGATCTAAACCGTTGTCCTTTGGACTAGTAAACATATCTGTTTTCCTTGATTTTCTTTTCCTCATATAAACCTACCTTTGAGTGCTTCAATAATACACATCGCCATTTTCACTAGCTTTTATATTTTCATATGGTACTACTACTCTTCTGTAGAATTCTGCTTTAGCTCCTTCTAATGCTCCCATTATATCATTAAAATGTTGATACTTCTCTCCCTTGAATTTTATGTAATTAGTTATTAGGTTAGTTATTAAGAAATTAAGCTCTCCAGCGTTTTGTGGTGGCTCTTTGAACTCCAATAATTTAGCTCTTCTCATTTTCTCTATGTAAGGCATTAATCATGCACCTCTGGATCACAATAACCCATTCCTAATTCAATGTCATCAGGTGTTGCAGAATGACAATTACAATTACATTCATTATCTCCGTTACAATATCTACAACCATTTATGAAATATGGCATTATAGATAACTCCTCGCTAATTCAAGTAGGAAATATGCTTGTGCATGTGCAATCTTCTTTCCTTTTTTATCTGATGCCTTATTATTTGCACTATCAATGAACATCTCTGATAAGAATAGTAAATTATCTGCTATTTCCTTTTTACCCATTCTTTCTTTACTCATTATTCATCACCATATCCTTGTATTGCTACCCAATTATCTTTCAGATATTCTTGTATTTTTATTTCTAATTGATAATCACTCATCTTAGGATTATCTCTAATAATATGAATTATTCCTTCAATATGACTCATTATAGATTATATTTCTCCTTTAACCACTTGCCTATATCTTTGTTTTTTGTTTCATGTACATCATTTAGGTGGAATACCATAGCCATAATGCAATCTCTATTACGACAATTCTTTTCAGGGCATCTTACTTGACGTTCTGTTTCTTCCTCATACATATTATAGGTATGATTAAAATTGTACCAAGAAGGCTCTTTATCATTCCATTTTCCATCTGCACCTAAGGTAAGTACTCCTAAAGCACATGCTGTTCTGGTTCGTCTATCAATGAATTTACCTATGGCTTGAGGAATCTTTGTTTGTTTTAATTCACCTGACATGCTTGGTCTTCCCGGGAATGGTTTGATTTTTAATCGTTTATGCATCATATAGTTTGCCCTATAATTCTTCCTTGCCTCTTCATCGTCAGAGTCCTCATTATCTTGGAATCCACACCTCGAATCATAGTTATTACACATATTACTCATTTCTTACTCTCCACAGCTGATGTTATCATAGCTCCTGTGAAAAATATTATTGCGAAAGTGAGAAACTGACTATCTTGTGTAATTATACCAAGAGTTAAAGTTCCTATACCAAAGAAATTTAACAGTAATGATCTATAATGATCTTTCAATTTAGTCATTTAGAACCACCGATAGAACTACGCCTGTAAGTGACAAGCCTACTACTGAAATTATAAGACCAACTACAGCACACCATGTTCTGATATGCTCTAAACCATTGCTATGATATCCTGTCTTTTTCATTAAGCATGCATCCCATGTATTACTATTGCGGTATAACAAACAATCGCTGTTATTGTAACTAAACTACCCATAAGTATAGCCATTATTTGTCCATGACTGGTAAATCCTATCAATTCAATATCTCCCCACATGGGCATTCAACCTGATCAGTGTGCATCATTGTAGTAAATTCATTACCACATTTCGCACATTTAAACTTACTCATTGAGATATCATCATTCCATAGAAGGCAATTCCTGCTAATACAAGGATTACTCCGAAAACGACCGCTCCTTCTTTCCAATTAGTCTCTCCCGTTAGATTATCACCTTGTTAGTATTGAGTATATATTTCTTCTGTAGTTCCTCGTGTGTCATTATTGATTCCACATCAACTCCGAGTTTTTTGGCTATTTCTTCTTTAGTCTTATCCGATGTAATTGCTATTAGATACTCTTTCATGGTAGAAACAACCTCTCATACCAAGGTTTATTCATTTTCCATTCAATATAAGCTAAGAATGGATCTTGTGGTGGAATTGGTTTAGGTCCTCTAACATATGCTGGTGCAT
>SDBS01002518.1_pt1 | contig 18275 bp, 10 predicted proteins | sample 2277091 | NCBI WGS metagenome assembly SDBS01 (sample SAMN10404972, study PRJNA504765) | marine sediment metagenome | isolation source: marine sediment core GS10_PC15, 163 cmbsf | place: Arctic Ocean: Southern Knipovich Ridge | collected 2010 | reverse complement strand
GTACAATGCCTTTATCTTCCTCTGATAGACTTTTAAATAAGCGTACGATTTCAGTGTGTGCATTCATGTTTGAGACTTTTTACGAAGATAAGAAAATCATCCTTATATTAGAATAGAGCGAAAATTTATTAAACCCTCGTATGGTTCACTATCAAAAGATAACTGAACATTTCTGTATTATTATTCTAGTCCGTCAAAGATACTTTTCTCCTCTACCGGGCCTATAACATAAGATTTTACCAGGTGTAATGGCGTATGATCTACAAAGTGTACACCCTGGCTCTGAAAGCACCTGAGAGAACGGTTTGCCCATTCCTGAACTGTTTCTCCATATCCTTCGAGGGGTATATCGAACATGGACTCATACCAATAAGTCGCCTTGAATGTTTCTGTACCATAGGTATACAATTTTTTCGCCTGATAGGGTGGTAATCCCAATCGAGTTAGTTCCGGAAATTGATCTGGTTCACCCGAAGTATAAAAAGCCATGAAACCCGCTCTTCCGGCAGCTTTATGACCAGGTTTATCATATTCGCCATAAATAGGATCATGAGTAAGAACAACATCCGGCCTGTATGTTCTTATTGCTGCAACCATATGACGGACTATTTCATCATAGCCTTTCCATAATCGCAAGTTAACATGAAAACTCCTGCATCCACTATTGCCTGTATCAAATTCATCAAAGTGCATAGTGGTTTTAACTCCCATAAGATAGTGGCTTCTGTCACATTCATAGTTATAATATTCGCCCTTGTATTCATTAGAATGAGTGTCTCTCGTAATATGAATTGCTGCAATATCTTTATTTTCAACCTTACTCAGATAGGTCATTAAAACTCCATGTTGGATTGGACTGTCATCACCGTGTGCTGTAAATACCATCAAATCTATATTCTCATTACTTCCATTTACTGTGGTCCATGTTCTTCCAGTATCTTCTGTCATAAGAATTCTGCTTTTCCCCCCAATAATAAAACCTGTACCGTTCTTGTTTAACCAGACTCCATTAAGTTGATCATTGTTAGGAATTTGGAGCAGATTCCAGCTTTCCCCACCGTTGTCTGTTTTCATGATCCTAGTTCCAAGTCCACCCACAGCAAAACCGTTATCCTCATCAAAAAAGCATACCTTTCTAAGGTCCATCAACTCCCTTACTCTTTCATCAAATTCGGTTGCCTGCGGTTTCCAGGTCCTGCCTTTATCCCGGGTTGCAAGAATGGTTCCGTTTTGTCCGACTATCCATCCTTTATTACCTATAAAAGTTATATCTCTGTAAAATGATTTGAAATCATAAAATGTTCTGTCTGCTTCAGCATTTATCTTTTCCCATGTGTTTCCACCGTCATTTGTTTCCAAAACTGTCTCAGATTCACCTACTATAAATCCTTTTAACTTATCGAAGAAATAAACACCATTTAACCATTTAACCATTTAATGGTCTCAGTAGTCGGCAATAGACTCCATAGCTTCCCTCCGTCAGTGGTGTGAATTAGCAGTCCGCCTTCACCAACAGCCCAGCCATTCTGATTGTCGATAAAATAAATGCCAAAAAGATATGTCCCTCTTTTAGCAAATTGAATTTCCCACGTTGCGCCGCCATTTTTAGTGTGAAGAATAATTCCATCACCACCTCTTTCATCATGACGCATTAATTCATTTGTTTCTGCACTGCGAATTCTCCCTCCCGCTATCCAGCCTTCATTATCATTTACAAAGAAAATTTCAGACAGATTGTAATCGGTAAGTTTCTGCTGTTTTATCCAGGTGTTTCCACCATCAGAGGTATGTAAAATTAATCCCATTGCTCCAACAACAAATCCCTCTCTTGAATTGATAAAATGCACATCACTCAGAGGATAACCATCAGTGGGTGTATTAGGAGAATTAATATATAAGATCTTTTCCTCTGCTATTCCAATTTTGATGTCCAATAAATCCAAATCATTCTTAATTTTCTCAAGATTTCCCAATTTTACTTCTCTTTTAATTGCTGCAAGCATTTTATTAAAAGAATCGATTTCTCTTTTATTGATGTCCTTTAATGCTGAAATATCATCAGATAGTTCCCCCGCTCTCCTTTCAAGTGCATCTCTGGCATATTTATCATAGTTTAATTCGAGTGAGGTTATTTTACCAGTTTTATTGGGATTTTTTTCATCCTTTAATGTAGGATACCAAGCCTGTATTTTAGACAGACCTTCGACAGTATTTCCTTTTTCTAAAGGAGTATTGTACATTATATTCAGTTTCCATATACTGCTGCAGTCAAAAGGGATATTTAAATCATTCAAAGGAATGGTCAGTTCTATCCCCCAATTATTTGACGATTTGAAAATATCGGTCTCCAGACTTGGATTCCATCTTTTATCTGGCTTCCCATGTGAATCATATCTAATTTTTGTAGTCTTGCCCATAAAATCAACCGTTAAAAAATAATAATCCTGATGAGGAGCATCGCCATTTTTACTGCTTGGTTGAAACAAAATCCAGAAAGATTCTGATGTCTCAATAGAAAGATCGCGGTATACTCCATTCAAACCTGCAACCTGGTGCTTCATTCCTGCACCAATTTCTGCTCCAGCACTTTCGGTCTTTTCTACTGGGTAAGGATCGGGTGATTTGAGAAGCAGGTATAAATTATCTTTGTCATATCCAACATATGCTTTAGCCGTTTCTTCTTCTAATACAACAGCCATTTTATTATCATAGATTAAGGTTATTTCTTCACAATCTGACCAGACGTTATCGAGCTTTTTATTGCTTTTTGGTGGCGTTGATAATTCATTTGCTTTCACCTGCGGTTTTTTAATATCTATTAAACTAGGGATAACATCTGGCCAAAATTCTGATCTGGGCCAATAATAACCGACCAATCTTGGATTACGGACTTTAACAGTCTGAACCAGAGTAACACCCGTCGATGATATACTTACAATATTCTTATTCCCTTTTGCTCTATAAAAGGTTAAGTTCCACTTCCATCCTGGATCTGAGTATATGTCAAGATCAGAAAATGGTATTGCCATTTCTACAGAATAATGGTTCCCATTATTCACAGCCTTCAGTTTTGTTTTTGAAATCCATCCTGTAAAAAAATATCCTGAATCATAAGGATCAAAATATGCATCCCAGAGTGCTCCATTGGGATTGATTGCTATTGAAAATGAATAATCTCTTGCATGATTTATTGAATCTGGCATAATGGGCTGAAGATTAACCTGCACATAATCGTCACCAAAAAGGACACTGTCATTCTTGAATATATCCGCTATTATTGGCGTTGAATCCTCTACTTTCCAAAACAAATAGATATTTTCCTTATCACTGATCACACTTACTTCTACCCCTTTATCAAGTTTACGATCGTTAGTATAAAAACTGTTTATAACCTGAGATTTTGACCAGCTACCTTCTTCCATTATTCCATCAATAGTTATATTCAATTCATCATCAGGACTAAATTGTGGTTTATTGATATTTTTACCAGGAGATGTTTGTGTTGATATATAATTTGTATCAAAAAGATGGTTTACAATGGGAAAGTGTTTTTTCCCCATACCAGCAAAAATGAAACAAAAAATTGCAAGCATCGTTACTGATAAAATCATGAATATCCGTTTCATCTTTTTTCCCTTTCCATTTTTAGGTTTTGGTTAAATTTGGTGCCTATATTTTAGATATACCGCTCGCGATATTGACTATGCCGAATCCTTATCAAAATGTTGCCATACTGCATTATACTATTGTAGAGTAGTTGTTAGTACATCTGGAGTAACTGGTTGTCTACGACGTAATAATTATTAACATCAGAATTGTCTTATATCAAACTTCGTCCTGAACTACATACGGTTTGCGATATCTGCGGGTCAACATTGTATCGGCTTCAGGGTCGCTGGCAAACTTTTCGTATTCACCCATAAACTTCAATTCTCGTCCAAGGCGATAGGATATATTGGCCAGATGAGGAAGTGCTGATGAGTAAAAGCCATCAATAATGTCGCAGTGCAGTGTTTCATTTTTATCAGATCGGATTGCATCAATAAAATTGGCCCAATGGTCTGCGGGACTTTCATCGGCTACAGTTGAAGTTACATCAGTCTGTTTAAGTTCACCTTCCTGTGAACCTGCAAATGGTTCTCTTTCCCGGTCACGAAAAGCTTTCCATGCCCCCCCCTCAAGTTCGAGGTATCCCTCGCTTCCGTAAAATACGTTTCCAATCCGGATACTGAGGCTTGATTCATCATTAGAATATCTTCCTCTGGTTTCAAACTCAAGCATTTTCCCATCTCTGTATTTAAATAAGGAAGCTTGTGTATTTGGAGTTTCCTGTGCGCATTCATCAGGATCAATCCCATAGTAGCCACCTGTGGAATAAACCGAAACCGGATGTTCGTTTTTATTCAGGCCCCAGCGGGCTATATCAAATTGATGTGGCCCCTGGTTACCGGTATCCCCATTCCCGGTATCCCAAAACCAGTGCCAGTTGTAATGACCGCGTTTCTCGTTATACGGACGATGAGGAGCAGGCCCCAACCATTGGTCGTAATGAAGCGTGGCAGGAGGCGTGCTGTCTTTCGCAATACCAAATGAATCACGTGGTTTAATACAAAGTCCACGGGCCATATATACTTCACCAATACCACCATCATGCAAGAATTTAATAGCTTCTATTACTTTGTTACTTGAACGGCTCTGGAAACCAGTCTGAACACGTACATTGTACTTACGGGCTGCTTCAATCATTTTCCGCCCTTCAAAAATATTATGGCAACAAGGTTTTTCAACGTAAACATGTTTCCCTGCCTGACAGGCCCAGATGGTTCCAAGCGCATGCCAGTGATTCGGCGTTGCAAAAGAAACCGCATCAATCTCTTTGTCTTCAAACACTTTACGCATATCCCATTCGAATGAAGGTTGCACTCCTGTCTCATCGATAACTATTTTTGCCCGTTCATCAAAAAACTGTTCATCGGTATCACATAGGGTTTTCAATTTGACATTCTGGTTATTTTTTAAGGCGCAATATCTATTGATGTGAGCTCTGCCTTGACTACGGATACCAATAACCGCTACATTAATGCGTTCGTTAGCACCGATAACTGAAGCATAGGATTTGGAATTTAAATTCATACCGCCAATGGTTATTCCAGCAGTTCCAATGATGCTTTTTTTTATGAAATCTCTCCTTTTTGTCATTATATTCTAATTTTAAATATTTGGTGAATATTAAGTTTCATATGTCTTTCCTTGCTTCTTTCTCAGCACGTTCCCATATGAAATCCAGATTTACTGATGCGCCTCCCTGTCGTTTACTTTCATCCGCAGCTTCCATAAAGGCTAACATCTCCAATGTTTCTTCCGAACTTACAGGGGGTTTCCCTGTCTGAAAGAATTTTACGATTTCTATCAATAATGGCTTGTACCCCTGGGATTGGCCAAGTGACATATTACCATTCTCCCCAAATACAATTCCGCCATAATCATGTTTACCTGTGCGCATTCCACGAAACGTCCCTATACGACCATCTTCCCAGACTCCGACAGCTACATCTGTCCCTTCGGTGTGTGCACGAACGACACTTTTACAGCCCGTACCCATCACTGTATATAATGCTTCTACTCCATGTATTCCATACCAAAAAAAATCCGGATGTGTTTTTTCAATTGAAGCTGGACTATAAGTAAAAGCTCCCAACACCTTGCCTCCTTTACCTTGAGCAATTTCCTGGGCATTTTCTATAAATCGCAGCGAGGAAGAAGAAAATATGGGCACTTTATATTGCTCCGCCTTATTAAATAAGATTATGGCATCGCTTAACGAAGCAGTGACAGGTTTATCAATAAACATTATTTTACCAGCTTTCAATACTGGCAGAGCCTGCTCTAAATGCAACCGGCCGTCATTGGTTTCTAATAGTACTGCATCTACGGTTTCTGCCAGTTCCTCTATGGAACCAACTATCTGAACACCAAACTCTTTTATGTTTTCTGTATAACCCGGTATCCTGGTATAACTGGATTCAATGTCGCTGCTGCCTTTAGGATAAGCAGCTATAACACGATATCCTCCCAATTCTTTATCTGCATTGGGATCATTGAATAATTTGGTAAATGCTATACAATGAGAGGTATCCAGACCAATAATACCGATCCTTTTTTCACTCATGCCGGGATTTTGACCCCATAACAAAGGAGTGTTTAAAAAACTCATCCCAATAGTAGCTGAAGCTGTTGTTTTAATGAAATTACGGCGCTTATTTGATACTTTCATGGTATTGATTTTAATTATCGGGTTATTTGATAAGATCCTGTAGCCTTTTTGTCCATACAGGGATATCTTCACATGGTTTATTTTCTTCATATTCCAATACGACATATCTTCGATAACCTTCATTTTTAAGCAGCTTGATAATATGTTCCGGATCAGTTGTAATTGGTTTGGCACCTTCAACAGTGGATCTCAATTTCACCTTCAATTGAACCACAACAGAATATGGGATTAATTCGGCCATTTGCCGGTACCAATCGTTTGAGAAATTACCAGTGTCAAGATTTGCCCCAAACCATGGCGAATTTATTTCTTGTATAATTTTAATGACTTGCTGTGAGGTAGTGGGGAAACCACCATGATTTTCAATTGCCAATACTATTCCTTTTGTACTGGCGTACTCAACACATTCATGCATTGAGGATATTACCCAGTCATATGCATCTTTTTCCGAATAGCCATCCGATATACTTCCGCCTCCAAATACGCGTATGGTTGGAGCTCCCAGTATTAATGCTTTATCGATCCAGTGTTTTACATCTTTTACCTGTTTTAGACGTTCTTCTTTGTCTGGATTTACAAAATTATTGCCAATGGCTGTTCCACTAATATCTAAGCCTAAATGAAAACACTTATTCCGCAATTCCAGTAAATAAGAATTATTGTCAGATTCAAAAAAGTATGAGGTTAATTCTGTACCGTCCAATCGCAATTGATCACAATATTCAATAAATTCTATCATGGTTAACTCCCCATTTCTAAATTGTGATCTGAAAGAATAAGCAGCCAAACTTATTTTAATTCTAGAGTAATCATTAAACTGTAATTTTTTGGCTGAGAGCAGCGATCCGGGATTGACTGTTGTTAATCCAGAAGACAAGATGCCAAATTTTATAAATGAACGTCGATGAATATTCATGGCTTATACAACTTGTTTATTAATTTTTATTGGACACGCGTGAGGAATAGTATTTAATCAATTTCATCTGGACTTAAAATATGTTAAAGTAGTTTATCGATGAAGCAATATGCCTGTAATCGAACTTCTGGCAGAAAATAATGTCCGGCCTCGGGGTATCGAACCTGGAGGCTAAGGTTTTGACAGGTCTTTTTAGTCCGGCTGAATCTTTGCATAGGAGTAATTCTGAGTTATTAGAATATCTTGTACGACTTGTATTGAATAGAGATTTGTAAACAAGATAACGCATATTACTCTCTTCATCATCAGATCTTATTGAAAATGAGCTAATTAACTATCTTCCATGCATGTGATATAATATAACATACTTTTTATTAATGACTTGCCTGATTCACTCATCGATTTTTCTGACTTTCGCTTTCTTTCCCTATCCGGCCAATGACTAAAAGTAGATTGAACTTTGTTTTCTCTCAACCAATACTGTTTTTATGATATTATTCATTTAATCTATCTGTGGCCCAATCATAGGTTCTTTCCCGCATTTCATCGGAAAACCTGTTATAATCATCAGGTGAATATATTTGAATATTGTCTGAACTCCCGTATAAGTGGTAAATTTTCCTGGCCTGCTCAACACAATACTGGATATCCTGAAGGTGGACATCCTTGTCCATAATCGGTGCAATGACCAGCACCGGTCTTGGGGCAATGCATGCTAATATTTCATGGAAATCACAGGGAATACGGTCCTCATTGCCAACGAAAAAGCCTAATCGAGGCAATAGGCCGTGCAGATGTGAGTAAGCTTTAATTCCTTCGGTCCCTCTATCCGGTGTATCCAGACGCATTGGTGTAAAGCCACAAACAGAAACAACGCCGGCAATACGTTCATCCAATGCTGCAGAATACAGGCCAACGGTTGCTCCAAGAGCATAACCTGTTACAAATATTTTTGTACTATCAACAAAATCAAAATTTATCAATGCATCCAGAGCTCCTTTAACATCAACCACCAATTTTCCCATTTTTGACCAATGAGGATATCGATGATAAAAACGAGTTCCTTCCTCAATCCTGTTACCAAAACCCATCATATCATATGAAAAAACAGCATATCCACGATCAACCATGGCTTCAAACAAAGATTGTACCTGATGATAGGAATTGAAACCTTTTGAATGATCATATTCATGAAGATAAATAATAACAGGTAATTTACCCTTTTTCAAGTTTCCCTGCTCATCGCTTGGATAGTACAAATAACCAAACAGCTGATCTCCGAATCCATAATAAGGACTGATCGGCATTCTTCCCATACCTGAGGTAGTCCGTGGCCGGTTAAGAAAAGTACCGAAGCTATTTTCATCCCTGGCACTTGGGTTAAAAATCTTAGGTCCCGGGTTAATCACACCGGACGGCTCATCTCCCAAAGTCCATCGCAGGCGCATCTGAATGTCTGCTTTCTTTTTGTCCCAGCTTGTTAAAGAACTAATGGTATTACCATCTGCATCTATTTCCAAATCATCAAGGTCTTTAGCTGGATAATCTTCTGGATCTATCTGCTCTCCACTAAGTTCACACCACTTCTCAAAAGAATAATTATAAAATAATCTGTTCTCAGGTTTGTGGTCATTACGTTTAAATACATAGTCAAAAAAATCAATATAATCCTCCATATCGCGTGCGCAAACACTGTGCAATCCATACCGGGAACGAATCGCCAGATTATCCTCAGCACCTAAAAATTTATATACCTTCTGTGCCGAATGATAAGCCTGCTCAATACCCCATGGATTACTCGCCCCCTCACTTATTGCCGTGCTCAGCATTAATCCTCGTGGTGCTATCAGGGCCATAAAAAGATTTTGATCGACCGGTAGTTTATTTTCCCGGCCTACAAAAAATCTTAATCTCGGATGGAACCATGCGGGTTGGGCACATGTCAATAAAGCAAGATCTTCGACGTCATATTTTTGAGAACAGTATCGCCAGGGCACTTCCGCTCCTGTCCCCCCGCTACTGGGGATAACAGCCGTAATGCGTTCATCGAATGCAGCTGCCATAAGTGATAGTTTACCATTCCTGGAATGGCCTGTCAATGCAATTTTATCCTTATCAACAAAAGGAAGGGTGTACAGGTAGTCGATAGCCCGATAAGTACCCCAGGATCTTCTCATCAATCGGGAAAAGTCATATTCCCCTGCCCATATTTCCGAGTATTCTTCGGTATCGTCATCCCTGTCGGCTGCGGCATATACACAACCAATGTATCCGCGTCGTACAGCAACCTGGGCCCATTCACGATGATACCCCTGTGTCATGAACACAGGAAACGGACCTTTGCCCGGGGGAATCATCAACTCAATCGTCAATTTGGCCTGTCGTTCCGGACCAAATTTTAATTCAATCATACGTAAAATTGTCTGTCCATCCTTTTTCTCACTTAGTATCTCTGCCTGCAGATTATCGGGCTTGGGTGGATATGTTCCAGTAATGTAATACTCGAGCTTTTCTTTCATCCACTGGCGTTTTTCCTGCCATTGTGACTTCGTGGTTACAGGTATGTTTTTCCCTCCTTCATCCAGAACCAAAGGATCAGGAAGAAACGGAATAGACGGCATAAGATCAAAATCAGGTGGCAGCTCGCCGGTTCTTGTAAGCCAATCCATAAAAGTCTCATCCAGATAGGAAACACGACCCAATCTCGTGCGGTCCGGCGGTAAGAGATCTACTATTTTTTCGAGGTCTGCTTTTAGTTTGCTCGAATCAGTAACGGTAACAGTAACTAGATCTGGTTGCTGAGAAGATTCTTCTCTTTTTTCATTACATGATAAAACAAACAGGCAAATAGTTACAATAAAACTATTCTTTAAAACTTTATAAATCTGTCTTTTCATAATAATTAATTTATTTTGATGCCAATGTTTGCTTACAAATGATGCATGGCTTTCGATAAACCATAGCTATATTCTCTTTTAATCGGGCTAATGAACATTATTATATGAATATTAATGTTAACATCATGGCATACCTTTCAAACAATAACCTGAAGTGTTATGTGATTATGTTGAAGACATTGATATTTAGATTTTTGCAGAGCCGCTCTGCAGCACGGCTCTGCAAAAATCTACAATTTATTAATTAATCCTCCAGTTGGTCAGACAGGCTGCACAATCAGATTAATAATTATTCGTCCTCAGAAATTTCTGTAAGTGGGGGAACATTATTTCCATCACCGACATACCCTTCATTCTGATTTATCGTTCCCAATGTGTTTGCTGTGATAACACTTTGAGGAATAGGCCAGAGAACATTGTGTGGGTCAAGGTATGCATCGTTACTGCGCCACCTAAATACAGGATCTTGAGTATAGAAGGGATTAGCCCTCATTACCCTGTCGTAATACCAATTTTTCTGGCTGAAATTAGCTAAACTATACCCATCTATGTTTAAATTCGCCATGATATATGATGTTCTTACCATTTCAGAGTGCCGTGGTTCCTCCATATACAATTCACGGGCGCGTTCATCAAAAATATAATCAATGGTGACATCAGCAGCTGAAACCAGTGGAGCATTTGCACGTTCCCTGATTATATTTATGTCGTTTGCTGCCTGACTGGTTTGGTCTTTCCAAAAATATGCTTCTGCTCTTATAAGATATGTTTCGGCCAGGCGGAATATATACCAGTCAGTCTCTCCCCCTACAGGTAGCCTGGTGTTAGGTGTCAGAACAAATGTTTTGTAGAAGGGCCAGGGGTACCAGGTATCCAACGTATCTATCAGATCTCCATATAATGCCCTGGAAAGTGGTTCACCAAATTGGGGAGATTCTTCCCTGGCAGTTGTTATTTCTGCAATCGAATCCCCCATTGCGATCCAATTATTAGGAGCTCTTCGAAGGTCGGGGGTAGTCTGCCATGTAAAATTTTCATCTTCCCAAATCCAATAATGCCAAAAATCGTTCGTTCGGACGTCCCCATTACCTATGCCTAAGGTATCCCCCGCTGGTGTATTCCAATTAGTTGCCCGGTTTCCGGTTGCATCTAAAATTTTCCAGTATGAAGGGGTATAAAGCCGCGCTGCATAACAGCCGTCAGACCAGGTATCAGGAGGAGCATCAGGCCTATCGATTGTCGTGTATATCATTTCTGTGTTTTGTGGATCATTTTTATTTTCAGCACGATGAAGATCCCACATAATATTACGACTCGGATCGTTTGCATAGGAACCAAATCGTCCTGTCATTAAGGCATATGGTCCTTCAATAACGCTTGTGGCTGCTGCTATTGCTTTATCAAACTCAGTATTGGCAAGGTAAACTTTGGCCAAAAGATGGTTTGCAGCGCCTTTCGTAACATCACCACGCTTTGCTGCTTGATCAGGAAGCCATTGTGCTGCAAACTCCAGATCTTCTTGAATTTTGTCAAGTATAGTCCCTCTGGTATGCGTGTAGAAATCGAGTTTTGCCCCTTTCAACTCCTTACCGATCCAGGGAACATCCCCATAGGTATGAACCAGTCGGTAATACCAATAAGACCGGAACCAAAACGCCTCTGCTAATACCCTATTTCTATCCTGATCGCTATCCCATTCTATTTCATCTATTCTTGAAACAACGACATTAGCGTTTTTTATGAATTCATAAACGTTCTCAAAATACCTAAGTAAAGGAAAAAAGGCAGAACCGCTTGGAGTATTTTTTCTAAAATCGGCCTGGACTGTAGCGCAAGCAAGATCAGAATAGGCCCATTCCGTACAAAAGGGATGCCTTTGACCGTAGCATTCATATTTAAGATCTTTTCTGAGCGTTATCAATGCTGACTCATAACCTGCCTCGTTAATAAAAACATTTTCAGGAGCATAGAAAGAAAGCGGATCGGGTTCTAACCATTCCTCTGAACATGAAGTCTGTAACAAGAGAAATATGGTTACAATCAAAGATGTGTTTATTATTCGTTTCATATCTTTAAATTTTTTTAGATTATTTCAAATTATAGCGTTATGTCGACGCCCAAAGTATAAATCCGCGGCATAGGAATATTTCGAGATTCAGGATCCCAGCCGGGCCATTGGGTGAACGTTGCAAGATTCCGAGCAGACACAAAAATACGCATGCTTGTCAGATGTATTCGTTGGATTGCCGTTGGAGGCAAATTGTACGCTATAGAAACATCCTGAATTCTCACAAATGAAAGAGGTGCATAATACATAAACCCGCCACCATATCCGGCAACATTAACATTGAGTCTCGCATAATCATTGATTGGATTTTCAGGTATCCAATAAGGTACCGGTCCCACATTCCTGCTTCGTCTATCGTTTGATTCATATCCTGAATTCAGGGCATTAGTATAAGGGCCCATATGGCCAAGATCGGCACGAATAAAAATGGTTGCAGTGAAATTCTTTAAAAAATCGATGTCATTTCTAAATCCGATACGATATCGCGGACTCGTGAATCCTATAAACTGCTTATCCATCAAGTCAATATACTCACCATCACCATCCACATCAACAGACTTAAAATCACCCGGAACCATATTATAATCAGCGGCTTTGTCAGCTTCATTTACTTGCCAAATCCCTGTACGTTCATAATCCCATACAACATCAATAGCTTCTCCGGGGAACCATTTGTTTGAATAATCGGGAACCTCCCCTGTTTGAGTTACTCCTAATAAAGTGTATTCTCCAATATCCCCGAATAATTTTTTAATCTTATTCCTATTTAATGAGAAAACCAGACTTGATCTCCAGGTAACATCTTGTTTGCTAATGTTAACTGTATTTAAGGTCATCTCAAACCCTTTGTTTCCCAATTCACCCAGGTTTGACATAATACTTGTAAATCCGGTAATTTCTGGGAGTATTCGATTCATTAACAAGTCGGTAGTGGTCATATCATAATAGTCGAGGGAAATATCAATTCGATTTTCAAAAAGCCCAGCATCCAGACCAACATTAATTGATTCGGTTCTTTCCCAACGAAGGCCAGGATTGGACAGAGTTGAATTATATACACCTACCCGGGCGTTCGTTCCATCGAACCATAAGTTTGATCCTAACCTTGCAAGTGCGGAATATATCCCGATATCCCGATTACCATTAACTCCCCAGGATAATCTTAATTTCATTCGGTTTATAACGCTTATTTTGAAAAAATTTTCCTCAGATATTTGCCAGGCAAATGCAAGAGCAGGAAAAGTGGCCCTGGGATGTTCCTGTCCAAATGCCGAGTATCCATCTCTTCTAACTGAGGCGGTCAGTAAATATCTGCCTAATAATGTGTAATTTAATCGAGCCATCAATGCATCGCCTGTGGCTCTGGAATCGTAACTGTATATGGTAGGACCATCACCAAATTGTAATCCGTGATATGATAGTTGTTCATTTGGAAGAAAATTCTTATTGTATTCAGAAGAAGACCATCTCCTAGTTTCTTCAATATTGGCCAGAAGTGTTACATCAAAAGTATGTCTGCCGATTTCTTTATTCCACTTTAAGATATTATCTATCATCCAGCCGTACTCTGAATATTGTTCTCTGGTACCTTCACTTAAATCAGCAGGCACACCACCAACTTTTTTATCAGTTGAGATAAATTGGTAGTCCCTCATGCCCTCATATCGTGGCTGAAATGAAAACCTGTATGTAATTCCAAACGGAAGCTTCAAGTCAGCATATAAATTGGCAAAAAGGCTATTAACTTTCCTCAGCCTGTCTGTACGATAATAATCCAGAAGTGGATGATCAGTATGTCCGTGTGGATACCTCTCCACATTACCATCTTCGTCAAACTCCCTTCCATAAGGACTATTAGTGAAGAATCCCCAGCTACCCGGCACTGAACTCTCATTCCGATCGGACCACTGAGCGTTTAAACCAACATTTAACCAATTAACCACTTTGTGATCAAGATTTATTCTTGAACGCACAGCAGAGTATTCATCTCCAACTCTTATTCCTTCATTATTTACGTATCCAATAGACCAATAATATTTGGTCTGTTCCGTGCCACCGGAAAGACTCAGGTCATAATCCTGTCTAAGGCCTTGTCGCATAACCACATCGTACCAGTTTACTGTTCTGCCAGCCAGATAATTTTCTTGTTCTATTGGAAATAATCGCATGCGAGCCATCCATTCGTCTGTATTATCAGGAAGAGGAGCATCACCATAAGCACGCCAATCTTCAATACTCACGTCAGATGGGAGATTCTCCGGTTCTGTATAAAAATGATAAGGTTTGTCTGGAAAGTCAGTTCTAAACCAGTCTTTCCTGAATTGAATAAACTCTTCAGGACCCAAAGGCATGCGCTCTCTTGCCGGCTCAGCCATACCTATTTTAGTAGTAAAATTAATCGTGGGTTTACTAATCCTACCTTTCTTAGTAGTAATAAGTACGATACCCGAAGCCGCCTTGGCCCCAAAAATAGCAGCCGAACTTGCATCTTTTAAAATATCAATCGATTCAATGTCATTGGGATTAATGTCTTCTATACTACCATTGTATATCGCACCATCAAGGACAATCATTGGATCGGTTTTAGCTGTCAGTGACGTAGGGCCTCTGATTTCCATCGAACTTCCCCCGGCAGCTGAAGTGCCCTGAATGGCATAAAATCCAGCAACCGTACCTGTGAGCATATCAGAAATTTGCGTCATAGACTGGAGATTGTAATCTTCTGCCTTTAAACTCGCTACTGACCCCGTCAAATCAGCTTTCTTTGCGGTTCCATAACCAATAACAACAACTTCATCCAACCCGACGATATCCAGTTCCATATTAATATTGATTACTGTCTGGTTCCCAACAGCTACTTCCTGGGTAATATATCCGACAAATGAGAATTCCAGCACCGCTGATGCATCCTCAATTTCAAGGGTATATTCTCCTTCCAGATTTGTCACTGTACCTTTGGTCGTGCCTTTTATTATAATACTTAATCCAGGCAAAGGTTCCCCGTTTTCATCTGTTGCTAATCCAGTAATTGTCAGGGGTTGCAACTTAGATTTAACTTCGGTAAGATACTCGATCGGGGATAATACAATTTGCCGGTCCAGAACGATATAATCTACATCTGTTCCATTAAAAACCTGGGGCAGAACGTAATCTATACTCTTTTCAGACACCTGCAGATTGACCTCTCTATTTATGTCAACCAGTTTCTGGTTGAACAGGAAATAAAACTCACTTTGATTTTCAATTTCCTTCAATACTTGTTCTATGGTCGTGTTCCCGAGGTTCAGCGTAAGTTTGGTATCTTGTGAATAGGTACCCCGGGCAATAACCTGAAGAACAGTAAGGAGGAGTAGAAAAGTGGTCAGTTTCATAATTCTTAGTATTTTTAGCAGGTTGTATAATATAGACCCTGCATTGAGAAAATCTTCACTTTTTTTCATAATTTTGTAAGGTTTTAGCGTTATACATGTTATTCTTCTGACTTTTAGTCAACGATTAAGGTTAATGCTAAATTCATACAGGAAAGTGTTACAGCACTTTCCTGTTTTTTAGGTTAGTTCATTTCATAGGCAAGTTGATTTAATTATTTATTTAACAAAACATCTATCTCCTGTACCTTATAAGTACCATCAGCCATTTTTTCCCTTGGACGTTTTTCAAACTTGATGGGTCCTGTTAATGATAAGAGCTTAAATACCTGTTCGAGGTTTTCTTCTTCAAAGGTTGCCCAATAGGTGTATTCCTTAATGCTTTCGTCTATAATATTGAATTTAACGTTATACCAGCGTTCAATCCTTTTAAGTAATCTGGGCATAGGATCATTCCGGAGAACAAGCTTTCCATCTTTCCATGAAGTGTACTGCTCAGTTTCATCGATGATTATATTTATATCACCACCATTCAGTTTATAAACAGCACGCTGTCCTTTTTGCATTACATTTAGAAATTTGTCTAAATTTTCCCGATCATCGATAATCACAGGTTTTCTATCTGATTTTAACGATGCAACATCTATCACTTCTTCATCAAATCTGTAAATCAGATGTTGTCCGCTTTTCATTCTTGCTACTGGTATTTCCTGGTTGCTCTCTCTATGTATTAATTCAACGGCACCCGATTCCAGTGTAAATTCCTGGTAACCTTCTTCCGGATATGAGTAAACGTTTAGTCTCGTACCCAATACTTTAACATCCAATCCAGCTGTATTTATTATAAAAGGCCTTTTCTTATCATGAGGAATATCAAAATATGCTTCACCTATAAGGTCCACTTCCCTTGATTTTCCTGTAAATTTTATTGGATATTTTAGACGGCTTCCGTTATTCAGGCTTCCTTTTGTGCCATCCGGTAATTGGAACTTGCTGCGTGCACCGAGCGGACAAATAATTTCATTATATACAAGCTCAGACTGATTCTTTACCCACATCTTCTGGCTGTAAATCTCCCAGGAGAGGTATCCCAATATTGGTAACAATAATATTGCAGCAATCCGTGCAATATTTCGAAAAACATATCTGAAAGAGAGATTTGAACTGGATTCAACAGGTAATGTTCTAATATCTTCTTTAATGCGGGTAAGATTTATTGAATGATGAATTTTGTCGAGTAGCAGATTCATGTCCATGGCCGTTTCTCCAGGATCCGGTTCAGTGTCCTTCCATAGAAGCCTTAAATATCTTTCAACTTTGATACTTTCAGCGTTATTGAGCCATTGATTTACTAATTTCTTTTCTTCTTCGGTAGCCCTATCTTCAAAGTATTTTTTTAAAATACCATATTGGATTTCTTTATTATATTCTGAACTCATCAAACATATTTATTTAAATGGACAACTAAAAGTACCCAATAATCCGGGTACTTTTAGTTTGTCCAAACCTAACCAACCTAACCACTTAACCTAAAGCTTCCATTTTCCATGTACAATATATATATCCACGAAAAGATAAAAACACTTACTGTGATGCCGGAATTATTAACTTAAAAAGAGGTAAAAGAATAGAAATGTGAGCAAAGAAATATCAGCTAACTCCTCTTTCAGGTACTTTAATGCTTTGAACAGGTGGTTTTCAGCAGTTCGGACCGTAATGTTTAACTCGCTGGCAATTTCGTTTATTTTCAATCCTTCCTGCCTGCTGAGTTTATAAACAATTTTTCTTTTGGGTGGTAGTCTTTCGATAGTTTTATTCGCTATTTCAAGCAATTCATTATAGATAACAGTATTATCTGCATTATCTATGATTTCGTGAGAATTATTCAATAAATAATCTTTCACTTTTACTTCAATCAATTTCTTCCTGAAATATTTACGGATGGAATTGTAGGTAATGGTGAAAATATAATTTTCAAAATTCAACGAAATATCAACCTGGCTTCGTTTTTCCCATAAATTGACAAAAACTTCCTGTACAACTTCCCCCGCAATATCCTGATCCTTAAGCAGTCCAAATGCGAAATGATAAAGTTTTTTGTTATACTGATGATATATAGCATCAAATGCAGCAGCATCTCCTTCTTTGAAATTCTTAATTATTTTTTTTTCACACAACATCTTGATTTATATAATTGTTCAAGATGAATAAGGTCATACCTGGTTTAGCCCCTAATAATTCGGACAATTTACTTTTCGACTTCAATAGTAATCATTTTTCTTCATAATATTGTATCAGCAAGGAACGACCGACGGTGATTATTGAACCGATGGTTGTAGAAATGAATCGGCGCCGATCATTTCGTTTTGATACTCATTCTCCAACCCATCGAGGGTTTTTGAATGAGAGCAAGGAACTTCCCTCAGGTTCATATTACCCAATAGTTGCTGATAAGGGATATTCAGACGGAATTTCTATGGATATAATGTTCATATACTTTTAACTGCTGATGGAATACCTGTTGAATATGCTTTCTTGTCTGAGCGGTCTCATAATTCAAATGCTTTAATACAAATGCCGTTGCTGGTTGATGAAGAAAGAAAATTAATATAAACCTTATTGAGGTTTTACTTTATCTGATAAATTTTCTTCCAATATTTTCTGTCCATTTTGATTGATGGAAATTTCCCCCCCGGCCTTATCTTTTACAAAGAACATTACTTCATATTCTTTCTTTTCATGAACAAAACGG
>SDBS01002517.1_pt1 | contig 18277 bp, 14 predicted proteins | sample 2277091 | NCBI WGS metagenome assembly SDBS01 (sample SAMN10404972, study PRJNA504765) | marine sediment metagenome | isolation source: marine sediment core GS10_PC15, 163 cmbsf | place: Arctic Ocean: Southern Knipovich Ridge | collected 2010 | reverse complement strand
ACGTATTCCAATCCGGCGGGGATAACTTCCATATCCTGCCCACCTGGCTTCTCGCTGCCCTGGATGGCGGACGCAGCCCGACTTCAGGAGATACCATGCTAGAGGGACTCACACCGCTGGATCAGATCGGCGCCATGGACGACATACTCACCAATTTCCGCCGTGTAGCAGAGACAGTGGTCACCAAAACGGTAAACGCCCATCTGCAGAGAGTGCGCGATATGCCGCCGGAAGCTTACAAGGTCGCAATGGCCAAGCTCAACGGCATGTACAGTTACTGCACGGGCGGCGAGTGTCGGCATAAAGCTATTCTACGCTATTTCGGCCAGACACTCGACAAGGACAACTGCACCGCCTGCGATATGTGTCTCGGCGAGATGGACTCCATGGACAACTCGCTGGAGACGGCCCAGAAGATACTGTCGTGCGTCGTTCGCATCGAGCAGCGATTCGTCTTTCTGTTCGGTTTTTTCGACCATCGTTTATTTCACTTCTTCAGCCCCAAACTCAATATACAATTTCCCGCCGGAAATCCGGGCCTTTTTATGCGCCAACCGGCGCACCGCCCGGGGGAGTTGGACCTGCCGTTTATAATTCCCCACCCGCACGATCAAGTCGTCTTTTTCACGGTGTAATTGTAATTCCGCCGCACTGACAAATGGCAAATGCATCTGCAGCAGGTATTCGCCGTTTTCGCCTCGGGTAAAGCGGTCGGGCGGTGAATCGTACCAGATGGCCGCCGGATCAAGGTCGGTAAAAAGTTCCTCGCTCAGCGCGTTCAAGCGCTCGATGCCGAGGATTTCGTCCTCAAACAGCCGGACTTTGCGCACCGGCACCGGCGCGAACATCTCCGCGATCTCCCCGAGATGCTTTTTTTGCGTCAGGATCCATTGCCGATAGTAGTTGTCGGTGATTGCCTCAGGGAAGAGCCGATTGACGATTATTGCATCAGTGGTCATGCGATACAACGAAAAGTACATAAACGCACGCTGGGTTTCCTTGATCACCATCTTTTCCGCGTTGGTCACCAGCCGCACGGTGGTGATCGAATTATCCAGCAACAACTGATCGACACCCTCCAACCGGAGGAACAAAGATTCCAGGTCCTGATAAACCTTGTCCTCGGGGATGGGAATGGACATCGTGCGTTTGACAATCGGCCGGGCCAGTCGCATCAGGTTGCGTTCGAGCTTAAAAAACTTCCGGTAATACCAATCCAGTGTCTGGGGCATGGAAATAAAACGCAGCGCTTCACCGGTGGGCGCACAGTCGAGGATGACCACATCGTATGCCTTTTCTTTGGCATATTTGTTGAGGTACAACAGGCCGACCACATCATCCATTCCGGGAAACACCGCCAACTCTTCGGCCACGACCTCCTCCAACCCCGTAGACGCCAGCAGTGAGGTGACGTACTGATAGACCTCACCCCAATAACGCACGATTTCCTCCTGGACATCCAGTTCCTGAATCTCGAGCCGCTCGGCGACCGCCAGGGGGAGACCCTGGTGTTTGTCATGCAGTTTGGCGGGAACATCGAACGAATCGGCCAATGAGTGTGCGGCATCCAGCGAGATAATCAGCGTCTTTTTCCCCGAGCGCGCACAGGCCAACCCGGTCGCCGCGGCAATTGTCGTTTTACCGACACCGCCCTTGCCGGCCAGTAGAATTATTCGCGGCGGGGAATCGTAAAATGCATGTCCCTGATCGGCCAAGTTGTTTGCTCCTGGCGGCTGATACCACCGGTTAATTGATAGGTTACGACTCATGCGCGGTGGCTGCGGCCGCACTGGTGAGTCCCTGCAATTTTTCGAGGTTGGCGGTTTCGCCCACGACGATCAGGATATCCTCGGACTTGATTTTTGTATCCGAACGAAGATTAAAGACCAGCTTGCCATCGCTTTTTTTAATCGCCACGACCACAATATCGAGTTTTGATCTAATTGGAGAGTCCATTAGCGTTCGGTCTTCCAACTCTGACCCTTTGCCCACGCGGATTTCCTCCAGCCGGGGACCGGCGCCACCGTCACCGGCGGCAATTTCCATAAAATCGACGACATTGGGGCTGATGGCGGACAGGGCCATCCTCATCCCGCCGATTCGGTGGGGGCAGACGACCTGGTTCGCCCCGGCCAACAACATCTTGCTTTCTGCCCGTGGTGAGTCAGCCCGCGTGGTGATATTCAAATCCGCGTTGATTTGCCGGGCGGAAAGAGCAATGTATACATTATCCGCTTCGCCCGGGATCGCGACAATCAAACCCCGGGCCCGTTTAACCCCCGCCGCGATCAGGGTATCATCGTTAGTCGAATCTCCCGGTACATACAAAATATCTTCCTGGGCCATCTCTTCGATCAACTCCTGATTACTTTCGATGACCACCAACTGCGCTTTACGCTTGCGTAACTCCTGGACGACCTGTTGGCCGACCCGACCATATCCGCAGACAATAAGGTGGTCTTTCAAATGGCGGACTTCCTTGCGCATTTTTCGTCTCCCCATAACGCGGCGAATATGGCCCTCCAAAAACATCTGGAAGATCAACCCCAGCGCGTAAAACGTGCTCCCGACACCCACGATGATCAGAATGATGGTGAACAAACGGCCGGTCGGATCGGCATCGAGGCTATGTACCTCGCCGTAACCGATCGTGGTGATGGTGATAACGGTCATGTACAACGAATCGAGCAGACTCCACCCCTCGATCAGCATGTACCCCAGCGTGCCACCGCCGATGATCAGGATTACGACCGCAATTAGAACGCGCAATCGCCGTTCTTGAGGGCCGATATGAGATTTGGAGGATGGCATGGCTGATGGTCCTATTTATGCCAGAACGCCGGCAACAATAATACCGCGACAGTTAAAATTTCCAATCTTCCGATGATCATAAATAATGCCAACATGATTTTCCCCGGCACCGGGACAAAGGCATAATTTTCAATCGAACCCACCCGCTCCAATCCGGGGCCGATGTTGCCCAGGGCGGCAATTGACGCCGTCGCAGCCGTTACAATGTCGATGTCGAACATGCCCAGGAACAACGTCCCGAAGAAAAACAAAATAATAAAAAAACTGAAAAAGACCAGTACCCCCTTGACCACTTCGTCGGGGACCGGTTGCCGGCCGATTTTGACGGTGAAAACGGCGTGTGGCCGGAACGTGCGGTGTAATTCGTGATAAATCGCCTTGAAAATCACGATAAGGCGTGAAATCTTCATCCCGCCGGCGGTCGATCCCGCCGATCCTCCGATGAACATCAATCCGACCAGCAGGATCTTGGCGTACGCCGGGTATAAATCGAAATTATCGGTCCCGAAACCGGTCGTGGTCTGGATGGCGATCACTTGGAATACCCCGTACCGCAGGGCGTCGCCAAAACCGTACCGGTGCAGGATACTGAGCGAAACCAGGACAATCCCGGCCGCCAATAAACCGAGGTAGGTGCGGAATTCAGTGTCTTTAAACAGCGATTTATAGTCCCGGCCCACCATCCGGTAGTACAATTGAAAGTTGATCCCAGCCAGAAACATGAAAAAAATGATGATGATCTCCACCGCCAATGAATTGAACCCCGCGATCGATTCATTCAATGTGGAAAATCCCCCGGTGGCCAATGTCGCAAACGAGTGGCAAACCGCGCCGTGAATATCCATTCCGGCGAATAACAGCGCGATAAACTCGGCGGCGGTGATGCCCATGTAAATATACCATAAAATCATTGAGGTGTGGCGCAGCCGGGGCCGCAAGCCGGAAACCATCGGCCCGGGGACCTCCGAGCGGTAAAGATGTTTGCCGCCTACGCCCAAGCTCGGGAAAACAGCGATAAACAGGACAATAATCCCCATCCCGCCCAGCCAATGGGTCAGGGACCGCCAATATAACAGGGCCCGCGAACAGGCGGGGATGTCGGTTAAGGCCGTGGAGCCGGTCGTGGTGAAGCCCGAGACCGACTCGAAAAAAGCGTCGGCGGGGTGGGTAAAAACCCCCTCGAACAAATAGGGTAGAGCGCCGCATACGCCGATTAATAACCAGCCGAGACCCACGGTCCCAAGGGCGTCACGGGGACGGATCTCATCCTCCGAACTGACACTTACGGCATAAAGTATCCCGGCTACTGCGGCCGTGATGATGACCGAGGCGGCGAAGGCCATAATACTGCGCGCATCGATGACCGCCCAAATCAAGCTGGTGGCCATGCAGCCCGCCTCGACAAACAGCAACTGGCCTAGAAAACGCGCTACTTTACGATAGGCCATCTCAACTCACTGCCCCGATTCGGTGTCCGATCTATTTTGTGATTGGATATATTGACGGTCACTGATCGGTTCCCCCTTGGATCTTCCGGGATTCTATTTGCGGAAGGCGCGTTCCACTTGGCGCCGTACGCCGGGCGTGGTGAATACTACCACCCGCGCCCCCGCGGGAATGCTGTCATCTCCGCGCGGGATGATAACTTTCTTGCCGATTACCGCCGCCCCGATCACCGCTCCTTTCGGGAAATTGGCGTCTTTTAATGGCACCTCAGCGATCTGTGAGCCGCGCTGGACTTCCAGTTCGATTGCCTCACCACGCCCTCCGGCCAGGATACTCACGGAGATAATCTTGCCTGCACGGACGTAGCGGAGGACTTGGTTTGCGGCCATCAACCGCGGTGAAATCGTCGAATTGATGCCTAGTGTTTTATACACCGGAGCATAATCGGGCTTGTGAACCAGCGCGATAGTGCGGGGTACGCCCATTTTTTTCGCCAATAGACCGGCCATCAAATTGATTTCATCGGATTTGGTCGCTGAGACGAAGACCTCGGCGATATCCAGGCCCTCCTCGCGCAAGAACGCCTTCTGGGTACCGTCACCGTTTAAAACTACGATGTCTTCAAGTTGCTCGGAAAGCTCACGGCAGCGGTCGCGGTTTTTTTCTACAATGACGCCCTCGATCCCGACTTCAGTCAACAGACGGGCCAGGTAGTAGCCAATGTCCGATCCGCCGATGATTACCACTTTGCCGGCTGATTCTTCCGGCTCGGCGACAAAGAACCCCTTGGCCCCCGCCACCACGTCCGATTCGCCGACTAAGAAAACCTCGTCACCGAGGGCTATTTTTTCCTCGCCATCGGGAATGATAAAATCCTCACCGCGGATAATCGCCGCGACGAGACACCCCGATGGAAGAGGCAAATCGGCAAGAGTGGTCCCAATGGTGCCTTCAATCGGTTCATATACAGGAAGTTGCATCAGGGTCACCCGTCGGTCGGCCATTTCCTCCACCCAAAGCGCCGATCGGCTATTGATTAACCGTAAAATTTCGTCGGCCGCGAGCATCTCCGGCGAAATTGTCAGGTCGATGCCCAGGATTTCAGCCAGGTTTTCCCCCGGGCGGGGTTGATTTTCGGGGTCGGAAACCCGCGCCACAACTTTTTGCGCGCCCATGCGTTTGGCCAGCAATGAGGCCAGCAGATTGACTTCATCGGAAGAAGTGACCGCAATCAGTAAATCCGCCTGGCCCACTTTGGCTTCCATTAGTGTTTGGATGGAGCCGCCATGGCCGCGCAGAGTCATCACATCCATGTTTTCCTCGGCGTAGTTTAACGACTCCACGTCGGTATCGATCAGCGTGACATCATGCTTTTCGGTGACCAGCACCTCAGCGATGTGCCTGCCGACCTCTCCTATGCCTACGACGATAATATCCATCTTTTCCTTCTGTCGGTTTCCTACCGCAAAACGAAAGCCAATATAATGCGGTGCACTGAGTTGACAACTATTAAATACCGCCATGCAGCAGGGCGACGTAATCGGCGATTATCTTGGCTATTATCTTGTGTCCGTTGGAGTTATAATGTTTCATGTCGCGCTCCGGATTATCGAAAAGTCCTTTGCGACCGACGAATTCCGCCGCGGCATCAAGAATCGTTACGCCGTCGGTCCCGGCGAACGAGCGGATAATATCATTATACCGGCCATGATAAGCGCGGACCCCGGCATATTTTCGGTCTGCCCGCGCAGCAATCGGCGCGGTCAGCAATACTAATGGAATGTTGTGGCTCCGCGCGGTGGCGATCATCCCGCTCAGGTTTTTCTGAAAATCTTCCAGCCCCACCCGATAGACCGGGTTAGTGCGCGAGAAGTCGGCTGGTGTCGGTTTTTTGATCGAAAATACAAGGTATTTTACCCAACGATAGGTGAATGTGCGGCCGAGCAAATTCTGAATGTCCAAAACCCATTGGGCGGACAGTTGCTGATCTTTGTCGGCAATGTCCTGTGCGCCGGCCCAGTGATCGTTCCAACAGTAATTGAAAACCAGCAAGTCCGGCCCCCATTTGAGGACCTCGCGGCGCAGAAAACGCAACCCCTGCAGCGAGGAATATCCGGTTACCCCGGCATTGATCACCTCCCAAGAGCCATCCGGCGCCGACTCGTCCAATATCGCCTCCAGCCGCCGGGGATAGACATTACTCTCGCCCACCCGCCAGCCGAAAGTGCAGGAATTGCCCAGGCAGATTATGCGATAGGCCCCCGGGGCTTTGTGCGGCGAGAAATCGGGCCCGCGGAGACCGTGCCGATTGATATGATACTCCCCTTCGACGAAGAAGCCGGAGGTGATGACCTGGTCCGGTCGAAACCTCCAGAACAGTTCATGATCTTTCAGAAAAATCTCCGGGTAGTCCCATTCAGGGTTGAGGACAAAACGGGTATCATCGGCGCGGCCGGAAAAGCCGACGACGCGCAGGGAAAGTTCCAGAACGCCGAAAAACACCAGGACCATCGCGACAGCATAAATGGTTTTTTTGGATAATGTCATGTGCATGTGGAAACCGTGACTGATGAGTTGTCAGACCCGGAAGCGCCGGCAAGATTGCGAATACGGGAAACCCCTCAAAAAATCGAATAAATAAACGGGGCAATCGCCGAGGTCTCCGCCAGAACAATAAAAGCACCCATCAACAACAGAATCAGCAGAATAGGCCCCAACCACCATTTCTTGCGGAAACGTAAAAAATACCAGAGTTCGCCAAAGATCGACAGCTTACCGAACATACTCATGTCTTTGCCCCTCGCTACGCTGTTTTAACTATAGGAAATCTGACCGCAGGTGGCAATTGTTTATCCGCGAAGTCCATGGCTGTTTCCGTCTGCCATTCAGCCCATAAAAAAACCCCCATGAATTGGGGGAAACACCATTAGTTGTATCCGCCGGGGTTACTTTTTCACCCGTTCCAGCTTGTATTGCCGCATTTTCAAGCGCAAGGTTGATTCGGGGAGGCCTAAGTGTTTGGCGGCATGCTTTTTAACCCATCTGTTTTCGGCCAGGGCGCGTAAAAGGTGTTTTTTCTCAATGGCCGCCAGATGATCATGTAAAGAGAATCTTCCGTTCCCCGGCGGGATATTATCGTCTTTATCGAGTCCTCCCGCCTCCGCGAATTTTCGGCCCAATGACTCCGCGCCAATTTCCTTGGCGCTCCCGCGCAGCAGGATAAGTTTCTTGATCTCGTTTTCCAATTCACGGACATTGCCCGGCCAGTCGTATTCTACCAGCCGCCGCCAGGTCTCCGGCGCCAGCCGTGGCGGACAATCGCCATCGGGAGTATTCTTTTGCAGGAAATGGTCGGTTAACAGCGGGATGTCCTCGCGCCGGTCACGAAGCGGGATTAAATTGAACGATAACGCTGAGAGTCGGTAATATAAGTCCTGACGGAACAGGCCATTTTCGGTGTCGATTTCAATATCGCGGTTGGTGGCCGAGATTACTCGGACATCAACTTTGCGGGGTTTAGTTTCGCCGAGGCGGACGAGTTCCCTTTCCTCCAACAAACGTAACAGCTTGGCCTGCACGCCGAGCGGCATATCACCAACTTCATCAAGCAAAAATGTGCCGCCGTCGGCTTCTTCAAACAACCCTTTTTTATCGCGGTCCGCGCCGGTGAACGCGCCTTTTTTGTAGCCAAACAACTCGCTTTCCAGCAACGATTCGGGCAAAGCCGCGCAGTTTACCGAGACATACGGCTTCCCGCGTCGGTTGGAATTATAATGAATGGCCTTGGCCAGCAAGTCTTTACCCGTACCGGTCTTCCCCTGAATCAGAATGGTCACATTAGAGTCCATAACCAGGCGTACACGCGAGAGCATTTCGATCATGTTCTCATTGGCCGTGATGATGCTTGGAAAACCGACTTTCTCATTAAGCTGTGCTTTCAGCCGAATATTATCTTCCAAAAGCCCGGAGCGTTGGCGCTCGGCGAATTTCAAGCCGAGGATTTCCGCGAAAGCGACGGCAAAATCGACATCGGCAGGCGCGAAAGCAGATGGCCGGAAACCGTTGACTCGCCGGTCGAGATACAGTAGCGCCACACCCTCTGATCCCAAATTGACCGGAACGGTCAGAATCGATTGTGTTGCCTCTTTTTCGTTGCGGTTGAGGAATTCCTGGATGTTCGGTTGATCGGCCAGATACGAGATTATTGCCGGCCGATCGAGTGGGAAACTGCCAAATGGTCCATCTCCCACCAGCCGTAAAATCCGTCGTCGTTGGATGTCGGACAAGTTTTGGGCGTATATATATTCGGCCTCGTCGGTTTCGGGGTGCGGCAGGATAAGCGCGCTGCCGTCGGCGCCTAACCGGTTGACCAGGAGCCGAACGGTATCCTCGAAATCGCCGCCCCGCAGGCCGCGTACTTCCCCCTCGCTCAAAGCAGTGCGGAAAATTCGATACTCGTTTTGTTCACCGGCGGCATGGGCGGCCAGTTTCTTTTCCCATACCTGGCGCATCTGGACGAGTGGCTCGCGGAAAAGCCATGCGGGCCAATTGCCGGCCTCAGCGCTGTTGGTCACCTCGCTGATCAATCGCCCGGCGATGCTGAGGTTGTTTTCGGACAACTCCAGCGCAGCGCGCAATACCACGGGCGTGTCAGCCCAGAATTCACCACCCAAGGCCGAAAATTTGGTTTCACACTCGGCCAGCGCGGAGCGGCCAAGTAAGTGATCGGCCGCTACAGGAGAGTGAATCAGGAAATCCGCGTTATAATACGCCGTCCAGGCCAGTTCGAACACATCGCCGACGTGACGCAGAATGGAAAGGGACTTTTCAAAATGATTCCGTGCCTTGTTGGCGTTCTTACGGGCGGCATAAAACCGGCCAAGTACGCGGTATGCCGCGCCGATTTCGGTCTTTTCGCCCAATTCCAGGGCGACATCCAACGCCTCGGCGCCGGTTTTCTCGGCGGCAGTAATCTCGCCTTTTTCAAAATATGCTTCGGCTAAACCGCGCAATGATTGTGCGGCCAAATCACCCCTTGCCGCTACTTCCCGGCCCAGTTCCAGCGCGCGCTCGAACTCATCGACGGCACGCTCGAATTCACCAGCGAGGTGGGCCAGCATTCCGCGATATTCATGCAGGATTGATTCCTCCCGCAGATAACCGTTTTGTTCGATGATCTCGGCGGCCTGGTCCAATACCGACGCGGCAGCGTCGAATTTTCCCTGCCGAACAAGCAACAAACCCTGGGAAAGTCGGTTACGGGCGACCGAAAGCTTGTTGCCCAACCGTGATTGTGTCCTGACGGCTAATTCCAGGCTTTCTCTTGCGCCATCCCAGTTCGCGCGCAAGAGGTGAATGCGCCCGAGATTGCCGACAAGCTTGGCCCGGAAGTCCACATTGCCGGACTGTTCGCAATGGGAGATTGCCTCGGTGAGATGGTCGATCGCCAGTTCGAATTCGCCACGGATGAACTCAATCCGGGCCAGTTCGTTATATGAACGGATAATCCCATCCGTATGGCCGACACGGAAAAACGAGGCTAGGGCGTTGCGGATCTGAATCCGCGCGTTTTTCAAATCGCCCCGTCCGGCATAGGCCTTGCCCATAACCGTGAGGACCTCGGCCAGGCGGAGATGATCTACTGATTTATTATAGTAAGAGAAGGCGACCCTCGCCGCAGCCAGCGCATCCGTATAACGAGACATGCCCGATAAAGCAAGCGCGCGGTAATATGATACTTCCGCCTGTATTGCCGGCGCGCGGTGATCGTCAGTGGCCAGGCAATCAAGTTCCCTTATCGCGGCTGAGTGCTCGTTTTTTTCAATCAACCGCAGGACTCGTTCCGGCCAGGCATCGGCGTCCGTTTTTGTATGGCGAGAGGTGGGTTCCATTTGCTGGCGACTCTGCGCGGTTATAATGCCACCGCGTTGCTTGGGTTCTACCAGATCAACAACAGATACCATTTCCAAACGAACACGAACTGCATCGAACTCCGTAACGGCTTAAGGTCACCGTTATCCAATCGAGCTTCTTTCGAATCCGGTAAAGTGTCGTTTGGATCATCCGGATTGTCCGAGTTGTCTCCGTCATCCCATGGGTGCCCATCCGAATTGTTGTCGTTCGGAAGAGGGTTATCCGCCATGCCAGCAAGCGGAAACATCATCAACGCCACACACAGGCCGATGGCAATAAACAACTTCAATTTTTCCACCAGGCCACCTCCCTTTCAATCTTCCCAATCCACATTATTATAGACGGTCATTACCCGTCCACCTTCCTATTCAACAAAAGAGAACTAGATAACCGGCAACTTGTCAAGTGTTTTTGGCGAAAAAATGCAAAAAATGCGACGCAGAATCTGCGTAATTTGCCGCATCCTGTTGATGTTCAATTGGTTAGCAGATATTTTATCGATTTCTCTCCGGTGGCTCGCACTCTGGCAGTCTCGCACTTTCTACATACCATAGAATCAAGGTCGGATGTTGGCCGTTCCACCTTTTGGTTATGGGATCATTCCCATATTTCCCCGGCAATCTTTTGGATATCCATGAAATGCCAGACCATGGCGATCTGCTACCCCCTGATTTTAATCCCATGTAACTCAAGTAGATAGCCAGCCCAATCCCTGTCTTGGCCCGTAGGCCGGTCCGCCCGGCATGTCAATTGCCGAAGTCATATCTCGAAACATCGTTTGCAGATGCAATAAACTTTCAAGGTGGGGTCTCATGGGTGTTCGATTCAATGCAGAGGTATTGAGGTATGGATCGGTTCGGAAGAAAGTCGAATCCGGTCTCCGGCCCGGTCCTCTGTTTTTCGTCGTGCTGCCGCTTTTACTTTTAGCGGGATGTTCGCTGGAATCGCCCAAAGCACCCAGTTGGACGGTGAATTTAACCGTGCCGCTGGTCAGTCGGCATTACGACATCCCTTACATTATTGAGCATGCGGATCGGGAAGAGTTGGTTTGGGATTCGGTTTCCGGGGCCCGTTTTGAGGTAGAGCGGACTCTCGATACGATCTTTGTCGGTGATAATATTGTATTCGCTGATTTGACCCAGTCGTACTCCGATTCTTTAGGGCTAGTTTCACTATGGCCCTCGCAAACACTTGCGGTCGGGATTTCGCTGGTGGAACACTACGGCGGGCCGGCCGGGGATGTCCCCGGATTAGCCATTCAAACGCAAAAAGAATTCCCGCCCTTAAGCGAGGTGCAAAGCGCTGAGGTGGATCAGGGGGCGATTCGTATTCAGGTGACTAATAATTTCGCTTTAGTCATTGATTCACTGGAGCTGGTCATCGCGGACCTCAACTCCGCCGTGGAAATCGGGCGGGCCGTTTTTGCCGGGACGATCAACTCCGGAGAAACCCGTTCATCAGACCTTGACCTTTCCGGGAAAATGATCGGTGAACGGATCGGACTCACCGCATTTATTCGTACCCCCGGCGGGTACCTCGAGTCCGTGGAAGGCAAGACCATCGAAATTACCGCCTCTTTCCCGGATTCGCTCACGGTGACCGGCGGTGTGGCGGTTATCCCGGCCGTCGAAAAAACGTTTGCCGATACCATTGATTTTTCAGCCGAGATTCAGGCCGATGAGGCGGTATTCTCCGGCGGTCGAGTCAACGTAGAAGTGGCCAATGGCAGCAATCTCGATTTTGACGTCGAACTGGTACTACCTGATCTGACTCGTGACGGCTATCCACTCAGGGTCACCGGGCATATCGGGGCGCAATCATCAGCGTTCCTGTACTTCGAGCTGGCTCATACGGCCTACAATAACCCGGTGGTGGGAACCACTCCGCTACGGGTGCAGGTTAATTTGCAGACTCCTGGTTCGGCAGTGCCGGTAGCGGTTTCGGCCGCCGATCGTTTCACTATTGAAGTAGGCATCGAAGCGCCGGTCATCGAGTCGGTGACCGGAATTCTGCCGGCGACTATTCAGGATATTGATGGCCTGCAGGCCGAGATCGATTTGCCGGAGGGGTTCGAAGGGATCGGGCTGGCCGCCGGGGAGTTACAACTGGAAGTTATCAGTTCCCTGCCATTCCCCGGAGAATTCGAGATCGAATTGACCGGTGACCGCCGGCAATCGTTGACGATTACCGGTGAAATCCTGCCGGCGGTGGGCGGCGAACCGATTGCCAGCCAGGTCAATGTGGCCGATGCGGCCACCCTGCTTTCGCCGATCCCGGCGACCATCACCGCCCACGGAACAGTCTCCTATGGTGATGGCGTCACCGCGGGTACCGCGCGGTCGGATGATTTTATTGTGCCATCATTCAGACTCATCGCGCCGCTATCATTATATCTGGATAATGTCGAGTATTCCGGGAAGACCGAAGGCGTCGAACTTCCCGGCGAGAGTGATGATTACGCCGAAAGGTTCGGCGCTGCCTCGATTACCGCCGAGTTTGACAACCACTTGCCTTTTGGCGTGGCCATCGAAGTCCGGCTTGCGGCCCGTCGCGCCGATCTGCCCGACAACCCCGATCTCATTTTAGGGCCGACGGAGATTTCTCCGGCGCTCGTGGATGAGAACGGGCGCACAATCGGACCGGTAACCACCAGCGATGTATTCAGCATAACTTCCGAGCAATCGCGGATATTCGAGGGAGACTCACTTTTTATCACCGAAGAGATTCGGTTTTTCAGCAGCAACGGCTCAGTGGTGACCTTGCGCGACTCGGACTATGTCAACTGGAGGGCATTGCTGCAGATTGAGGTCGAATTGAGCGAGCGCGATTGGGCCAGCGAATGAGGGGAATAAAACAATGTCTAACGCACACGGAAAAATACGAATCATCCCGAGCATTATAGTTGCTCTGGCGGTATTCTCCGCTGCGACCAGTCTGGCGGCCCCGGTCACACCGCGGGCGGTGGGCCTGGCCGACAATGCGCTTCCGTTATCTTATGGCATTGATGCTTTGACTGACAACCCGGCGGCCCTGGCGGTCGGGCGAGCGGGTTGGTGGGAACTGCGGTTGTTCAATCTCTCCACCGGCCTCGGTTCCAATGCCCTGGGGTTGGGCGATTATCGCCTTTATAACGGCGCGACACTTTCCGAGTCCGACAAGGCCGACATCCTGGGGAAAATCCCGGCCGATGGTTGGCAATTGGACGCCCATGCCGAGGTCTCGGCGGCCGAGTTACGTATCGGGCCGTTCGGCGCACGCCTGTCCGGGTTCGGTCTGGCGCGGGGGAATATCGACCGCGAGATACTGGAACTCCTGTTTTACGGTAACGAAGCAAATCGGACCTATGTCTCTGATTTTAATTCCGGCGAGGCGTTGGCCGCCGCGCAATTATCCCTTTCTTACGCCGCCGGTCTGACTCGTTTCAAGGGCCATCCGGTCTACGGCGGTTTGACCGTCCGTTTGATTCGCGGGTTGTATTACGCCGAATTGGGCGATACCCGGGGTTCGCTGGTCGCCGAACTTAATGGCGTCAGCGGTGCGGGATATGCCACCGCCACCGTCGCCGAGGGCGGGACCGGAATGGCGCTGGATTGGGGCGCGATGATGACCATCGGTCCCCGTTACACCATATCGGTGGTCCTGGAGAACGCGCCGGGATTTATCAAGTGGTCACAGAAGGCCCGCACCAAGGAATACAACATTTCATTCGAGGGCATCACCGCGGATAACTTCGAGGATTCACTGTGGGTGGACGAAGAATTCACCACCCGGCTTAATTCATTCAGCCGTTCCTTTCCCGCGCGTCTGCGCATGGGACTGGGCCGCACCGGTGACAAGCTGAACGTCGCGGTGGTGGCTTCGTTGGGTTTCTCGGATCGGTTGTCGGTCTCAACTACTCCCGAACTGGGAGTTGGGGGCGAATATTTCGTGTTCTCATTCCTGCCGCTCCGTGCAGGCATGACTATCGGGGGGCTCGATGGTTTTACGGCCGGGTTGGGCGGCGGACTCTATCTTGGAATCATACATTTGGAGCTTGCCTCGCGCACGACAGGTGGATTGTGGCCGACACACGGTCGCGGCGCCACGCTGTCCTTTGCCGCCGGGTTGCACTTTTAAGAGAGGGAGTTAAACGATCATGCGTAAAACAGCTTTCCATCGGATCCTTGCGGCGGCGGTGATGCTTGGCCTGGGCCTTGCCGTATACTCACCGACCCCGGCGATGCCGCCACATCCCAACCTGATTAACTCGGAAAACCCAACCATCCAGCGCAATCTTGCACTGTACGATTCATTGCGCAACGCACAACGGCCGGTAATGGTCGACAAACCAATCCAGGTTGCCACCCGTACGGTGACTGCCGGATCGCTGAAGCTTCTGGCAATCCTGGTCAGGTTTTCGGATAACGATTCAGCGGTGACCTCGTCATATTTTGACTCGCTGCTTTTCGGGCATACGTCACAGACGGTTTGGGATTACTATCAGGAAGTATCTTATGGCGCGCTTTCCATCGATGCGCCAAGCCCGCCGTCGGAAATCGGCTGGCGGCTGGCTCCACAAAATTATAGCTACTATGTTAATAGCAGCTACGGGACCGGCTCATACCCGAACAATTCACAGAAGCTGGTCGAGGACTTGCTCGAACTGATCGACGATGACGTCGATTTCAGCCAATTCGATGGTGACAACAACGGATCGGTTGACGGTATTGTAGTCATACATGCCGGCAGCGGCGCGGAAATGTCCGGATCGGTAAACGACATGTGGTCTCATATGTGGTCGATCTGGCCGCCGCAAACTCGCGACGGCAAAACCCTCAGGTCTTATTCCGTACAACCGGAGTTCTGGTCTGTTCCCGGGGATATGACCATCGGTGTCTACTGCCACGAGTTGGGACATCTTCTTTTCGGCCTGCCCGATCTCTATGATTATGATGATGATTCACGTGGCCTGGGACTGTGGTCACTGATGGCCTCGGGATCCTGGGGCGGTCCGATGTACAAAGGTGATTATCCCTCTCATCCCGACGCCTGGTGCCGCATCCAAATGGGCTTCGCCACCGCGACCGCGGTCAGCACGGTCGTGGAGAACCAGCCGATCCCCGCGATTGAGAATACGGGGACGATTTTCAAACTGTGGACCGATGGCGGGCCGATCGGAGATGAGTACTTCCTGGTCGAAAACCGTCAACGCACCGGATACGACGCCTATCTCCCCGGCTCCGGGTTGTGCATTTATCACGTTGATGAAAACGTGGTTACCGACAATGACCGGCAGTGGTATCCCGGCTACACCTTTAACGGCCATTATACAGTGGCCCTGGAACAGGCCGACGGCGACTGGGACCTGGAGAATAACGTCATCTACAACTACGGTGATGATGGCGATCCATTTCCGGGCTCGAGCGTTAATCGGCTGTTCACCGCGGCTTCCATGCCGTCGTCGGATACTTACAATGGTACGGCGACGTACGTGGTTATCGCCGATATTTCCAACTCCGCCGCAACGATGACCGCCGACTTTAATGTAACCATCGAGGCCGGGATTGTTGCCGAGGATGAAGGGGCGACGCCCACGAAATTCACGCTGGGTCAGAACTACCCGAACCCGTTTAATCCATCGACGCGGTTTAACTTTACGCTCCCGCAGGCCGGCGAGGTCCGGATCGAACTTTTGAACACGCTGGGCGAAAAAGTGCGGACATTGAGTTCGGGATATCGAGTGGGCGGCGAGCATACGGTGTTTTGGGATGGCCGGGATAATCATGGCCGCTCCGCGCCGGCCGGCGTGTACTTCTATCGGGTCAGTACGGTTGATGAAGCCAAGACGAATAAAATGGTCCTGTTGAAATAAAGGAAAGAACTAACAATTCAACGTCCGGAAAAAGGAGGAGAACTATGCGGACGAAAGTATTACTTGCTGCGGTGTTGGTGGTCATGGTTATCGGGTTGACCGGTTGCTGGTCCAGCTCGCCGGTGGTCCATACCCCTGTCTCGAGCAACTACGCGAAAGTGACGCTGGTCGTGGACAGTGGTACCGATGATGCTATTGTCGACCAATTGTCCCGCGATCATCCGTGGAACGCGGGTTCACCCGACTCATTGACGATTGACGCGGGGAAATTCCTGGTGCGGTCGATACAGTTTGTGGACTTGTCCGATTATGAAGTCGACACGGATATTTCCGCGGCGGATGAAACCCAGGACGAACAAAATGCCTGGATCCCGTTTAAAGGGCCGTATGTCGTGGCGGTGACCGGCAGTGAGTCACACTGCCTCGGTGTCCGCGATGTCGAGGTTGGCAACCGCAATGCCCTTTCACTGGTTTTACACAAGGGCAAATTGACCGATGACCTGGGTACCGATACTGATATGATTGGTCGTAGCGTTCTAGTGACAGGCAAAGTATGGTATGGCGATCGGGTTGACGCATTTGTCTTTAATATCGATTTGCGCACCGAACTGATCGTCCCCGGCGATTTCACTATCCCGTCATCCGGTGACGCGGAATACGTGGTGAAATTTAATGTCGGCAGGTGGTTCCGCTTCGGCGATCGTTGGCTTGATCCGAACAAGGTAGAAAACCTGGCGCACATTTATCGCAATATCCAACAGAAGATCGGCGGCGGCCGCGATTACGACCTTGATGGTGAGGTTGGGTAGTTAAGGAAGTGGAGTCGCGTTTGACGCGGCCGGCTATTAGGGGCCCCCGTCGCTGGATTATTTGCCCCCGAGTCTGCATCAGACCGGGGGCCCTTTTTTATTCGATCGATGGCTGCTTTGCCTATAAATATTTGTCCAGCCAGTCGACGATCAGGGAATCGGCGCCGGGTACGGCCTCGAACAGATCAGTCCCATGCTTGGAGTTTTCATAGATCACCAATCTTTTCTCGCCCCACGCGGTGCTGTCTAAAGTCCTGGAAGACAGATATGAATATGTATCATACTTGCCGACCAAAATCAGGACCGGTCGCTTGCCGTATTCGGCCAAATGAAGTTCGGTATTCAATTTTTTATATTCCAACCCCGGCGAAAGCAGCGCTATCGCCTTTACCTCCGGGTGTTTGGCCCCGTACTGAGTGCCAACTGAAGCACCTATTGAGGCGCCGATAATGCCCAGGCGTGAGACATCGACGCGGGGAGTTCTTTCCCCGACCGCCGATAATAACAATGTCAGATCGCCGGACATCATTCGAAAATCCACAATTCGCAACTGATGCGGCTTGATGATTTGCCCGCGCACGGATGCGCTCCGACCATGGCCGCGCAAATCGACGTTCAACACCGCCCAGTTCCGGTCCAGCAGCATGGGGACCAGACTTTTATAATCCGAGTGGCCCCGGCCGTACATGTGCAACAGCACTACCAGCGGGTACCGTGCAACGGAAGTGTCCGTGGAAACATGCAGCTGGGAGTAGATGATAGTTGAATCCCTGGTGATGGCGGTGATCGGAGACGGCATGATTCGCCGTTGCGCGCAGCCCTCGTCGGCCGCCGATAAGCCGATGGCGGCGGCGAGCAATCCCATTAATGCGATACGCGTTTTCATTTGGTCCTCCATGTTCTTACAACTACCATCCGGGAAATATCCATGAAATCCCAGCGGTAAACAACCGGGGAATGTCCAAATCAAGCGGTTCCCCGGACTGGTTTGCCGGTAATTGTCGGGGACGAATCAGCTTGTCGGACATGTCGGGCGTTCAACTGTGGCGGGTGTCTCCGGTGACGGCGTCGTTTCCGCGCGGATCGATCCGGCAAGGAGTACACCCAGAATGACTCCGATGAATATGATCAGCCGCTTTCTCATTGTGGCATCCTTGTCTGATACTGTCTACCGCACGGCGGGTACAGCACGTAACGGAAAACCGCCCTATTAATCATCGTCGGTCAATCGGGAGAAAAGGTGAAGTACGCCTAATAGACGGCCACGTTCATTGCCGGGGTGGCGATAGTATTTATCGATATGCTTGTTGCGTTGCGGGTTCCGCGTATTGTGTAAATTCTTTTGTGTAAAATTAGGTTTCGCGGATAAGCAGAACGGGCATATCCAATTAGGGAATTATTTTAACGGAGGATATGCCCGATGCGAGAAATGGATTTCTCAGAGGGG
>SDBS01002516.1_pt1 | contig 18278 bp, 10 predicted proteins | sample 2277091 | NCBI WGS metagenome assembly SDBS01 (sample SAMN10404972, study PRJNA504765) | marine sediment metagenome | isolation source: marine sediment core GS10_PC15, 163 cmbsf | place: Arctic Ocean: Southern Knipovich Ridge | collected 2010 | reverse complement strand
GACAACGAACGTCCGTGTCGAGTCCGGAGTTCTATCTGCTAAGAGATGGGCGTTCTTTCACGAAGGACCATGGGTTCTGTAAAGGCGCCACGAAGCCGTGTTTGAGCGCAATGAAGGCGACCTATATGCGAAACATGAATCCAAGTCGGGATTCTGAAGAACCTAAATCGTCGCTGCCTGAGATGCTGACATGCCAGCAGCTGCTTCGGCATGCTTCGGCATGCCCCATGTATACCGGATGGAACATCCTTCCAGAGGCGGATGTTTATCCTGACTTCTGGACATCTCTGCCAACTATCTCTCGAGATGAACTCCGCAAATGCGCGGAGTGTTCCAATGTCCGCTGTAGCAAAACCGGAGAAATCCTTTTCTTTACCAGCGGCACAACGGATGACCCGAAAATTGTCAGAATGGCGCCAGACGATCTTTCACGCATTGGTTCCCTGTGCGCCCACTTCTCACACATGGAGGGGATCACAAGCGACTCACGCATTATGGTTCTTCTCCCCATGGGCCTTTGGACCGTTGGCAAGATAACGGTGCTGGGTCATGTTCAGTCGGGTGCGCAGGTTTTCCCTGTGGACCTCCACGGCGGTGTAGCCATGTGGGAGCGAATGGCCAAGGAAATCGAGCCTACGGTTATCTCAAGCACCCCCAGTGTGCTAACATCATTTGCCCCCTACTATTCCGGGCCACCCTTGGAACTCATTGAGACAACAAGCGAACCCCTTCTCGAAACCGAACGTCAATTGATCGAAGAGGCTTTCGGCGGACCTGTGTATGATGCCTACGGGCTCTCCGAATGCGTTGTCGGCGTAGAGTGTTGCGAGCACGAGGGCTACCATTTCTGGCCCGATGCGGTAAAAGTGGAGATTCTTGATCCGGAATCGCAAGAACCGGTCCCGGAGGGCCAGAGCGGCGAGATCGTGGTGACTAGCTTTATGCAGGAACACATGCCGGTCGTCCGCTATCGGTCCGGGGACAGAGGACATCTTGAAACGTCTTTTTGTCAGTGTGGCGTTGATCTGCCTCGGGTCTTTTATGAAGGCCGCTTATCGCCCACGCTTGAAATGCCACGGGGGGTGCAGATTTCCAGCAACGAAATGGCAAAAACACTCCGAAGTTGTGGAGTTTCTGACACTTTTCTTTGGAAGGGCAGTGTTGGCAGTGCTGCACACCCCTATACTTCCTCTGGTTTTGTTCCAACCTTGCAGATCGAAGCTCCAAAGACCGACAGGACCGCATTGCTGCATAGACTACGTTCCGCATTGCCAGATTTTGCGGAATTACTTTTCGAGAAAGAGGTTGAGATCGTTTTTACGGAACCGAAAGCTGAATATGGATAGGTCAATTACCGGACAAGTGGACGAATCATGGCAGAAAATGGCGATGGGATAAAGACGTTCCTGACGGATCTCGTCAAAGGCGGTGAACGCCTGCCCACAGGGTACGCGTACCTCATTCGCTCCGGTGTTCGAATGCCCGAGCTGTACCCGCTTCTTGGCGAGCTGCTATTTCCTTCCCTTCCGCCCACAGATAAAAGAACGGTACCAGCAGTACCAAATGTAATTGGCATGTTCATCGACGATAGCCCGGCGAACATGCTCCGGATTATCTGGAAATTGCCTGACGAAGAGTTACCGTCAGAAAAAGTATACACGGAATTTGCCCAGGATGTGGATAAATGGAACAAGAAACACCTCAATTCTTTTTCTGAAAAAACAAGAATAATTTGCTTACCCCAACGGGCATGCTGGATGGATACGGCGGGAGAATTCTACGGGACACACGGAACGTTGCCTCGATTGGAGGATGCAACCGGAGACACGGACAGAAACTGGTTTGCTCATCAGGTTGTGGGCGCGGGCAATCCAATGGGCGTTTTCCGTTTTTTTCGCATCGCACAGAAAAAGGTGATGGAAGGTGAGGGACAAAGCAAGAATGTTCCAACAGTGTATCTGCTGAACTCCCTGAGCAATCTTTATCGGAATCTTGGTCTTGGTGAAACTGCTGCTTTACTGAAGACCTTACTGAACGCTAGCACATGGTCTGATCCGAGGAATGTTTTTTTTGCAGTCATTCAGGAAGGCGTCATGAACGAAAGCGAAGTCAACTACCTCGAATCGTTTTTTGATGGAATCATCAAGCTCAAAGCTGAACGCTTTGGGGATTGGCCTGTAATCTCTCTGACAGTCGACAGCCTTCCGTCCATCGAAAAACTGCGGAAACTCCCTCCCAAGCTGGTGTATACGCAGCGATGGCCAAAGGAGGACACAAAGAAAATCGGGGAAAAATTGGGGCTATCCCCGCTATCCCATGACAAGGTAAAAACCCATTTTATCCATGTCTTCGGTTTTTCCGAAATAGAGCAAGAGAAAGCGAAAAGCATGTCATGTGCCCTCGAAACGCTGAAATCATTCTCGGCATAAACAGCGCATATCACGAAAGTTCCGCTTGCTTGATTCGTGACGGACACATTGTTGCTGCCGTTGAAGAGGAACGGTTTACAGGGAAAAAGCATGGGAAAGAAGTACGCGTGGACAATGCCGACGAAATCCCCAACCATGCGGTGCAGTACTGTATGCGAGAAGGGGGCGTTTCATGGGAGGAATTGTCTGCCGTAGCGTTCTCCATCGACCCTGAACTGCGACGAGAACTTGCATGTATTGGCCTCGAACCACCCCCTGAGAGGTTCGGTCACCCAGTGGGTGAGCTGCAATTTTACAGGAGCCTGCAACGTGCGAAGTCTTTCTTCGACACCAAAACCTCTGCTCCTTTTTTCTTCGTGCCTCATCACCTTGCCCATGCGTATTACGCCCTAGGAACTTCGCCCTTTGACCATGCCGCCATTCTTGTAGTCGACGGTATAGGAGAGGGAGCAACGCTTTCTCTGGGAACGGGGAGCCGCTCTGGTATTGAGTTTTTTCATCAGGATATCTTCCCCGCATCGATCGGGCTGGCCTGGGAAAAGGTTGCCCGCTTCATAGGCTTGACGGAATATGACGCTTGCAAAGTCATGGCCCTGGCCGCCTTCGCAGATGCCCCTCCACAGAATCTGTTGGTGCCGCATTTACGATGGCACAACGGGAAGCTGTTGGTCAACGACCATGTCTTTCGACTGGAGTTCCCTGATGATTTTGCTGGCCTAAACCAAGTGTTCGGTTCGAGCGAAAGGTTTTCTTGCCTGTCACTCCGTGGTGCAGCACGTATTTCACAAGAGATGCAGGTCGCCATGGAGTATCTCCTTCTTAACGTAGCGCGGTATCTGCACGAAATGACCGGAGAGACGGCCCTTGCATACGGTGGTGGCGTTGCACTCAACTGCCGTGCCAATGCGAGACTGGCCGAATCGGGTATCTTTTCCTCGATTCACGCTGGTCCCGCATCTCACGATGCAGGCACTGCCCTCGGCGCTGCCTGGCATACGCATTGCTCGCTGGCTGGAGGCGGAATCCCTTTACAGGATCCGAAAGTTGTTGCCTATTCGGGACCTGCTCCGCGCGATTTCTTGCAGATTACCGACGGCACTATTCCATTTTTCAGAATGGAGAACGATTTCCCTCTGTCCAATGTGGTGGAGTTGCTTCTCTCAGGCGAACTCGTTGGTTGGTTGGCCGATAGATGTGAATTCGGACCGCGGGCCCTTGGCGGACGATCGCTTTTAGGGGCCCCACATGTCCTGGACGTGATTAATCGTGTGAATCGTACCAAAGGAAGGTACTGGTTCGAGCCTCTGGCTGTCTCCATTCGACAGGAAGACGTGAATAGCTGGTTCGATGTTCCTCCCGCAGCGGCTCACTTGGTCAGCTACATGCTTACAACAGTTCACCCTCTTTGCAGGTGGGCTGATAGATTGGCACATTTGAGTCATGTCGATGGATCAATAAGGCTTCATGTTGTCGATGCGCAGACAGCCCCGCGCTTCCATGAACTACTGTCGCTGTTTGCGTCAGTTTCGGAGCTGCCGTTTCTCATCAACACTTCTCTGAATCCCCGGGGCTATCCTATGCCTGCTTTCGAATGGCAGGCACTGAAATCAACGCAAACACTTCCCATCCCATGCCTCGTCGTTGATGGGAACCCATTTTTTCGAAGAGATTTGGCATATGAGGACGGGTCAAGACATGCGATAGGCACTTCTTTTGGCATTTCGGGAGTGTCTACCCACGTTGCGAATTCTTGTGCTGTGGAAGCTGAACGTAATCCGCTGTGGGGACTTGCAGAGACTGATTGACAAAGGGCGGACTTTTGATGAACGGCGAACATGCGAATGAAGAGACCCCTAAAATGAACCCCGGTATGCCTCTCGCTAATACTGTGGCAATCGTCGGAGATCCGGGCACCGGCAAAACGACATTGTTGCTTTCGTTCTACCGTTTCGCACGAGTTATCGACCTATCTAAGCGCGATACGGTCGTGCTACTTGCTTCTTGGTCGGACGACGTTCAGAGCAAGAATGAGAAGTGGAGAACTAAACCAGCTAAGCTCGTTTCCTGGCAGACTGATGGCGAGAGAAAAATAGACGTTGGGAAAAAAAAGGAGAAGACTTACCAAGCTCGCAAGCAGATTGACGGACTGATGCAGTCAGACAATCACCCGGATCCGGACCCACCGAAAAAAGGGGAGAAATCGGATAAAACGAAGTCTCCTGGGTCCGCTGGTACGCTTCGCTGCTACATTTCTTTTGAGACTGCCTTTCACCGCATGCGGAAAACGCATGCAGACATGCTTCTGAAGCTGCCACGCCACGCCAGCGTGAAAAAAAATGAAGAACTCTTTGTTTTTGTTGATGCCACATCGCTGTTGAGTGGACGGCTTGAGGATCAGCTTCGATATCCAGGCCTTTCCGAGAACGATCAAAAACTGCCAAACGGATGGCGGCAGTGTGAACTCACACTTGGAGGCTATGGGAGTCGTGACGCGGAAAATTTCGGTCTGTATTGGCAGCGAGACGGCGAAAGCAAACCCCGGAAGCTTAACCAAGTCCTGCAGGACAAGGAATGTCCGCTCAAAAAAATGGGTGCGAAAAAAAAACGTGACAAGCATGCCCCGAAAGCCGACCGGAAACAAGGCGATCCTGACGCACTTCTGATAGATCTTATGACCCAGCCTGTTCCCGAGCCAGCCAAGAGAGTGCGACTCCTGAAAGACTTGCTTGCCAATCTGTTTGCTGCAAACTCAAAACTTAAGAGTCGAATTGTGTGCATAGATTCCCTCAGTGCGCTGCTGTCGCGGGAAGAAATAGAAGAAGAGGTGCTTGACGGGTCGAGCCCCCATAGACTGAGCATGTTGAATTTGGTCCGGTGGCTAGAGGAAAACGACGCAACAACGCTGATGGCCTGCGAAGCCGTGAGAAGAGACGAATCTACGCTTCGCGGCCAACCGCTATTCTTGGGGTTGGAGGAACGTTATCTTGCTTCGGGGGTGATTCAGTTGGAGTACCACAAGTATAAGTTCGGGGACATCGTCCGTTTTTTTAGAATTCTCAAAATGCGAGGATGCAAGCATGATATGCGGAGGTACGCCTATGAGCTGTGTCCATTGGGCATAGAGTGGGTGGAACCTCTCTTTGGTGAGGCTGGAGGGGAGGCTTGAAAAAACCAGCAACAACGAAGAAGGACAATAGTAGACAGAAAAACTTTGACCCCTACACCGTGGTTATTATGGGGGCTGGTTGTTCGAAGGGGTTGGGACTTCCGTTATTGTCCGGTTTCATGGACAAGGCATTTGACTACCGTCCTGCTTCGAATTCAGCAACATCCGGGGGAAAAGACAAAGCTAAGAAGGAATACGAAGATTGGTTGTTCGATATCCAAAACCACATTAAACTTGTCAAAGCCTCAAAGGCCTATATCCAATCGGACTTGCTCAATGTGGAAGAGCTCTATGGACTCGCCGATTTGTATAACGAATTGAATCCGTCTCCGAAGAAAGAGACGACGAATGCGCAGAAAGCACTGGAGGCCTTTAGAAGCGTTTTTTTAGAGCTAATGGCACACGGGGGGCAAGAGATTGTTGACCCCTCGAACTCTTTTCCCGACACGCAAAGAGCGCTTGAACAGGTTAAACTGGAAAGCATGGCTTACGATTTCTTGGTAAAAAGCGAAGGGACGAAACACGCCACACTGTTGGCCTATCTCTGTATTGCTACGCACAAAGACATTGACGATTCTAGGCCGCTTTTCGTGCAGTTCAATTGGGACATGGCCTTAGATCGAGCCCTTTGCCGAGCATATCTCCGTACTACTCGAGATCCTGGGGAGGAGACACCGCTCATCGTGCCGGGGCCTGCTGCAGATTTCGGTTCTTTCGAGAGGCTGGTGAACTCAGGAGATGAAGTCTTCAGAATTGGGGTTTTATCCAATACCGCCAACAGGCAGGACCCGCTCTTCCCATGGACAGCAGGCTCTGATACGAAAGGGCGCTACAGAGAGTTTCCTGTTGTAGCAAAGCCACACGGAGCGTTGAACTGGATAAAAGCAAAAAAGAAAAACGGCCGTCCGGGGTGGGCACTCCTGAAAGCCGAGAAATCGGCCTACCGGGATAAACCTGTGAACGATTTTAATGTAAATCAGCAAATGGTACAGATTCCCGGAAAGACTCCACAGGCTGTCTACAAAACGTTGAGGAATTTGATGGAGATAATCCCACCAACTTGGCGTAAGGATATCTCAACGGACGTAATTAGGATGCAGTGGAAGGAGATCGAGTGTGGACTACGGAACTGCAGACGCCTTGTCTTTGTCGGATATTCGATGCCGATCACGGATGTTTACTTTCGGCATTTCTTGGCGCTTGCCATGGCTTCAAATGACAAAATGCCAAACGTCTACGTCTGGAATCCTTCCGTATTTAAGCCTGGCCCCGCAAGAACCAGTTATCTGGATACCTTTGCTCCGCTGGCTGCAGAGGGAAGATTGTTTGGTATCCGAGGTCGGTTCGGCGAACCGGCCCTTCTGGATTTGAATCGGGCGATTCAAAGTGCAGAACGACTGGATCCGGATCCCTCATAGAAGACCTTTCTCTTCCGCGGTGAATGATTGGCCAGAATCTTCATAAGCTATAGCCACAATGACGCAATGTGGCTGGACCTATTGCTGCGCCACTTGAGTGCATTGCAACATTCCTGTAGCGCGTGGCATGACCAGGAGATTAAAGGTGGCCAACGGTGGCGAGATGAGATCTACGGCGCCATTGCTTCCGCGGACATGGCTGTTTTGCTGGTCTCCGCAGACTTCCTGGCATCGGACTTCATTGTCCAAGAGGAAATGCCAAGGCTTCTTCGGCGACATTCTCGGGAGCAACTTCATGTCTATCCTATCATCGTATCCGCATGTGCTTGGAAGGCCGTTCCTTGGATCGAGGGTTTCCAGCTACGCCCAAGTCCGCCCCGTCCTCTTGAGAGTCTCCGCAAGCCCGATGTGAACAAAGTCCTTTCCGAGATCGTACGCGAAATTGGACAAATACTCGATGCAGGGCTTGGGCATAATGGCCTGCCAAAAGACCAGTCTTCTCACATTCACCCTGCTCACCTTTCTGTAGATAGAATGCCGACGACAGGCAGGTTTTTCTTGGGACGTGAAGAAGAGCTCAGGCGGATAAATGCTGCTTGGGAAGATGCGAAAATCAATATTTTGGCCATTATCGGACCTGGTGGCGAAGGAAAGTCTGCTATTGTCAACCAGTGGTTGGGGAGCATGGCAGAAAAAGGCTGGAAGGATGTGGAGTCGGTTTTCTGTTGGTCGTTTTTCTCTCCGGGCTTCAAAGACGGGCTGGAGACATCGTCCGATCAATTCTTGGAAGAAGCCCTTGTTTGGGTCGGAGACCCGGATCCCCGAGAGGGCTCGCACTGGCAAAAGACCGCGCGTTTGGTGCGCTTCTTCCAAGAGCACAAATCTGTGTTGGTACTGGACGGGCTGGAGCCACTCCAGCATCCGACCGGGACTAAGGACGGACAGCTCATAGATACGGCCATGCGGTCACTGATCAAGAATCTCGCACACTCAAATGATGGCCTGTGTGTCATAACGAGTCGAGTAGCGCTTTCTGACCTGGTTGACTGTGAGAGCAAGACCGTTCGCACTATTCATCTCTCTGGGCTCAAGGATGATGACGGAGTTAGTCTCCTTCGCGAGTTCGGTGTCAGCGGATCTCGGTTTGAATTGCTCGAGGCTGTCCGCCATTTCGGCGGGAATAGCCTTGCTGTTTCTCTGCTTGGAACATACCTGAGAGAGGCTTTCGACGGTAAGATTTCGAGGTGGCGGGACGTCCCTTTGCTGGATGAGAGAGCAGGCATCGGCGAGCAGGCCAAACGAGTGATGGCATCCTATGAAGAATGGTTGGCTCCTGGGGGAGCGGCGACGCCGGAGCTATCACTCCTCATGATCATGGGGCTTTTCGATCGACCAGCGGCCCTAGAAAGCTTCAATGTTTTGACCGCGGAGCCGCCGATCGAGAATTTGACAGACCCTCTTGTTTGCCTATCTCGTGAAGATATCAAGATCCTATTAACTCGATTACGGGGTCTCCATCTTCTTAATCCTGCCCGCAAAAAGGATGAGATTGATGCCCATCCCTTAGTACGAGAGTACTTTGGCCGAAAAGTTGAAGTCCAATTTCCAGACGCTTGGCGAGAGGGCCACAGAAGATTGTTTGAACACTTGCGACAGCACACACCGACGGAAGAGAGCGTAAGGGAATTCTCGCCACTTTTTGCTGCAGCTATTCACGCGGCCCGCGCGGGAAATTCGCAAGAAGCGTTCGATTATTATTGTAGCGATGTCGACAAGGCACCACGCAAGGTGGCCACAATGAAACTGTGTGCATATCGAGAAGCACTGGGCGTCCTTCAGAATCTATTCCAGCGGCGTTGGACGCAACCTGTGCCAGCCTTGTCGCCAGAAAGCCAGCCCTATCTGCTAAGGCAAGCAGCCTTCTGCCTGCGGGCATTAGGGCGGGTAGAAGAGGCAATCGAAGCAACTGTATCAGCGGTTCATGAAAGCGTCCAACAGGAGAACTGGTACAATGCGGCGAAAGCCGAGCGAAATCTGAGTGAAATGAACTTCTCATGTGGCAAATTAGAGGAGGCGGCACGTCTAGCTCAGGAAGGCTTGAAACACGCGCACATGGCGTCTGTTCCTAAACTTCGGATGGAGTTGCACGCGACGTTGGGCGATGTGCTCTGTCATCTCGGCCACACTGACGAAGCACTAGAAAGCTTTCGCCAAGCGGAGCAGATCAGTTGCGAGACTCATGGCACAGAGGCGCGACTTAGCGGCGCATGGGGCTACGCATACTGCGATTGCCTTCTCGATGACGGCAAAGTTGAGGAAGCGGCCGACAGGGCACAAGACATGCTTCATTACGCTGAAACCGCGGATGTTCCCCTTCATAAAGGCCTCGCGCATCTGGTGCTCGCAATAACATTGCTTGATCAAAATGGAGTCCATCACGAGATAGAAAAGCATCTCGATGCGGCGGAAGAGAACCTGCTTAAGTCGGGCCTTGAGGAGTTCCTGATCCGCGCCTTCATTGCGCGCTCTGCGCTTCTCATGGTTTCGAATGGCGGCGATTTGTTACTTGCAAGCCAGATCATTGATCGCGCTGAGAACATAGCTTGCGAGCGAGGGATACTTCTGAACCTGACTGAGATCAAGCTGCAGCGAGCCCGCCTTTTTGCGAAGCACTCCTCTATGACATCTGACACAGAGGAGAGAGTAACGTTGCGAGAGAAGGCCTTGGTGATATTGGACGAAGTACGCGCGGATATTGAGCGGATGCGATATGGCCGACTTGAACGGCAAGTTGAAAGTCTGGCTCAGTCGCTTGGCTAACGACATTCGTGATAGTGTCCTCCCCCAAAGTGGGATCTCGACTTATGAAGTCGAATGAAATAGTCAAGAATAGCATCGATAGATATGTGATAAATCGTGCTTATTGACCATTCTTCTCAAGTAACCGAGCCATATCTTCGCCGTTTCCTTGGGCTCGCCTTGGCCGCCAATCACCAAACCTCGAAGATCTACGTATGGAATCCAGCAATTTTCAAAACCGAGCGCTGATCACAAGAGCTATTGCGGATTTTTTCGCGCCCTCGCCGAACATCTGTGAGGAATTAAAGGCCACTCGGCTGATCCTGTATACAGCTACGTTCTACACAAAGCGCCGTTGTCTCTTTAAACGATCGTAGCTGGGATGGGCTTGCGAGGGGCTAGTGTATCAAAACGGCGGCTACGGCGACTGAAAAGCAGTCCTCATCTTCCGGGGGGCGGGCTTGCGCTGACGCAAGCAGGATTTCTTTGACACCCAACGACCTCATTTCCATCGATTCCTGACACATACTTCGGACCATTCTCCTGGCTTCATCTTCATCAGAAGAGACGGCTATCTCCATAACTACGCCAATGTCATCAGGACTTTCTGGTACTGCCACCCCAATGGCCGCCGAGACTGGCTGGTCACCGTGTTTTGCCGTCCCATGGGCAAAGGCACAGGGAACGACGGATCCGGGGGTGAGCAACGCTTCCGGGGGTGCCCCTTCTCTCCTGCAATTAGGCGGCACGATAGAGGAAACTTTGACGAGGTTGAAGTTGCCGATTCCGGCATTTAGAACAGCCGCATCGAAGGCCGTCAAAGCTGTATTCCCCGTGCCTGTTCCTGACACTATCCAAAATCGTTTGGGTTTAGATGGTTGGCTTTGATTCATGGCTGACAATATGCACTATCGGTCACACATCAGCAAGCCTTTTTTGTAGTCCATCCTATTCGTCATCTCCCACATCGGAACACAACTCCTCCCACCAAGCTGACGCTTGAGCCAACGCTGCGGCTGAATATTGGCGTATGCCACAACGCATATCGTGCCATATAGACCTAAGCCTAGCCCTGTCTTTAATGATATAGTACTCAAGGTCCTTGACAACGTTTTCCTGTTCTTCGCGTCGCTTTTCCGTGAGTTTGTCCCTTTTCAGGTTGTATATCTCAACCGACTCTTCGCCTTTATCTGTGACTCCTGCCACAGTCCCGACGCTAGGCGGGAAATACAAATGTTGTGCGGGGTCGTGATCGTAAGGGTGGAGCAGCAGTGGTTCTTCACTGCCAAGGTCTTCCTGATGGCTATAAACGCGAGTCTCCTTAACGGGGAAGTGATTCTTCTTGCCACGGGCGCGATTGCATTTTTCGCAGGACGGGAGAAGGTTCGAGGTATTGTAAGCCATCCAATAATAACCCTGGTGCAACGGAACTTTGGTGACCTTTTTCTTGGGCCTGTAGTGTTCGACATCTCCCGAGGCCACGTGTAGGACCTTTGATTCGCAATAGGCACACTTCCCATCAAAGATTTCAAAGAGATGCAACTTTAGTTCGGACCAAATGGATGATTTGAATTCGGGCTTGTTGCCGCTTTCGATTGACTCAATAGCCTCCCGCGTGGCTTCTTCTGCTTTTGCCTTCCACACTTCGAAGTCATACTCTCGTATGGAGACGATAGTGTAGCCCCTCTTCTCCAATTGGCGACGAAGTTCATCTTCTGAGTCAGCATGAGCCAACCATTCGTACTCTTCGCCGTCCTCCCCAATTACCTTACATTTGAAATTCGGTTCCTTGAATGTCCTTTGAATCATGTCGGCCTCCGGGACCCCGTAATCACTTCCTGCAACTGCACCTGTACTTCATCGAGAATGCTCTTGCGCTTTTCGGGTGGCATGGCCTTCCACTGCTCCTTCAAAGCGCGCTGAATCATTTCGGAGGCTTCACGGGCTTCCTTTCGCTCCGCAGATGAGGGGAGTCTCATCTTTAGAGTCTGCGCCGCAACTTTAAGCTCTTGCTCTTCGTCAGGTGTACGATCTGTTTTGGCGGAAAGTTCCGTGTATCGCATGAGGGTTTTCTGTGTTTCTGCGTCCCGAGAGCTTTGCAGGCCGAAAAGCGAACTCGTGAGAATTTGATCTGCCCGCCAACCCTGTAATGGCTCCTCTGGCCTCTCAACGAGAACCCGGCCAGGATTCTCCTCATCCCGTCTGAGTAGAAAGACCTCTCGAGGCTCTCTGCTCCCCACAATCAAAGGTGAGTGTGTCGTTGTTACGAATTGAACGTTTGGAAACAGTTCCATGAGATTAGGGATAAGAGACTGCTGCCATTCTGGATGCATATGGGCATCGATTTCGTCCATCAGGACCAAGGCATATCGCTCTCTGGGTCGATCCCTTTCGCCGTAAATCTCGTAAAGACGTTGCAGCAGGATGCCTATCCAGCCGATTAAAGATGCTGTCCCTTGACTCAAAGCCTCAAGGGGTACTTCGCCGTCATCCGTAACCACTGTAATCCGGTTTGTCTGTGGGTCTATTCCCTTGAATTGGATTTTCACACCTTCGGTCAGGTGATCCACTATTCGGAAAAACTCCCTTAGAAGCTGGTCATAACGGTTTTCTCCGGACTTCCTATCACGCTCATCTTTCATCCAGTAGTCGAGGTTCACGATCCATTGCTTTAGGCTGTCCACCCGCGGGTCGGGCTCGCCCTTGACGAGGGGAAGTACATCCTGGGAAGTAGGTCTGAGCTTACCAGTCTCTATTTCGGGACCTTTTGGTTGCTCCCAAGTTCCTGCACGCAACGGCGGAAATCCCAAGGCAAGCCAACCTTCCGTTTCTAAGGGTCGTGCCGGCACAGACCTGACTTGTGCTTCGCCGCTCGTTAGGGAGATTTTTGTTAGATATTCATTGCCGCGAGAGGTCTCCAGAACGATTTTCCCGCTGGTATGACCAGACTTAATCAATCGGCCGGCATAGGGCTGGCCATCTTTTCCGCAGATTGCCACGGCAATGGCCTTTAGGATGGTCGATTTGCCAACCCCGTTGTCCCCGAGGAGGATATTCCAATTTCGATCCAATTCGAGGTCCAGATTGTCGAAAGGCCCAATGTTTTCCAGACGGATTCGCCTTAGTGACGCCTGCGGCGGAAGTCCCTCTTCTTCAGCCTTTTTGTCGTGTCTCTTTGTCTTTTCTGCGAGTTGCGTTAGGAACTCCAACACTTCGGAATGGTCATCCGTTGACGTGTACGGAAGGACGCGAATTCTGTGACGCCTCCAAAGCAGCTCCGCTTTGGCTTCCCAAGCCTCTCCGCCAACAGAGACCAAGGCATAGTGCTGGCGACTAGATCCGCGGAGCTTAATGCCTTCCAGATAGGCTTGAATGCCATTGAGACTGGAACCAACGAACAAGAGCGTCCTTGAAACAAACAAGCTGTCCATGAACTCTGAAAAGGCAAGGTTCCCCACAATGGCATCTTCGTATTGTGCTGGCGCGACCAGGACTGTTTCCGGCCGATCAAGTATGCCGTAAAGCTTCAAAATAAAGAACGCCCTTTTACTCAGCGCCTCAAGGAGCGGCTCGGTGTCCTGCGGGGTGTAGACTCGGTTAGCTGCCTGCTCAAAGGTGCGCTCCAGAAGACGGTCGAAATTTGTGGTCAAGATGGCAGAAAAGCCTATTTCCCTTATAATGTGATGGGCTTCCGTTAGGTTTTGAGAGGGTTCCAAAAAAAGCTGCTGAAGATAATTGTTGAGCTTTCGCACACGGTCTTTGTCTTCCAGTGCCCCCAAAATGCTGTCCGCGGCAATATTCGATTCTCCTGATTCGATAGCCTTTTTCAGAGATTCACCAAAAGAGGGATCGATGAACTTCTGCTCCACGGCCCAGGACAGGAGGTCATTCACAAAGGGGTTCCAGGTGGGGAGGCCAGCTGACGCGCTAAGGCCGGAACCGACATAGAGTATGCAGTTACCTTCCAGGCAAGCTTTTACTAGGTCTTCGGGCGGCTCTGGTCGAGGTAACCGGGGGGCAAATCCACGGGTAATAGCTTTCTGTAAGCGATTCCATCCATCTTCTTCAAAAAGGTCGACCCAGGTCAGTCTTCTTAGATTGTCGGGTACTTCGCAGGGCTCCAGCCGCACAGGAATCAGAGAGGTTGTGCCTTCTGGTTTACCTCCCCAAGTCTGAAGTGCTGTGCCGATTTCCCTCCTAAAAGAGTCACTGCTAGCAGAATTGGTTGAAAGAAGGGCTATGAAGAAGTCGGAGTGGCGAACAGCGTCACGTATACTCGATTCCCATGGTTCTCCTGGCAGCAGATCCTGTTTGTCTATCCATGGCTCAAACCCTGCGTTCGACAGTTTGTCATAAAGCTCTAAAGCGTGTTTTTCATCCTCGCGTGCATAGCTTAAATAGATCTGAGGCTTTGCTTTCATTGCGATGCTCCTGTTTGCTTGTCGACTTTTTGATTTGCTGGCTTGAAACTCGGACTCAAGCGAGACAAATCCATTCGTTTTGATGTTCTGGCATGCAGTCCCTGAGCGTGATTCAGCGTTCCAGCGCTGAATCCCCGTACCTGGCAATCACCTCGGCACGTTCTTGACCCGCAGCGCTTTTTCCATCAGAAGCCAATCATCGTTTGGAACAAGCTTCTTGGAACGATGGTCCCAGCGCATTGGGAGATTACCTGCGGCAAATGGTGGATATCAGAGATTTCGTAATCGCCTATTGCCCGACGCGTGGCTCATATCTATGAAGGCCTGGCGCGAGATGAGCGTTTCTTAGCATGACTCGTTTTATGCAGATGAACCTTCCAGGCATCCACCGTGCTTGCAAAGAGCATGTGCTGGGCTTGATTCGCCTCCCTTTCGGGGCGATTTGGGGATATCGCTTTGATCAATGACCTGGCTAGTCTTTCCAGTTCTTTCGCATGTTTGGAACCCTTGAGACGAGAGGCGAGGAAGCCTGCCTCTAGCAGTAGTTTCGCGCGGGAGACACCCTCAATGCTCGGCTCTTTCAGGAAGGCCAGCAATGGATCTCTTTCATACTCTCCCGAGACAGGTCCTTTTGAAGCGGCGGCACTGGTCACGTAGATGCCGAACACACCCATTTTGCCAAATTCAAAGGTCTGGGGTAGCGAGATACCTCCGGCCCATAGAACATTGATGCCCCATCTGGAGGCTAGCCTGTCGATTTCTCGGATCTGAACTGGTTTCAGTAGTCCTTTGGGATCACTTTTGGTTCGCAGCAAGCGCCATCCTTTGGATTTGTCAACCGTATCGATGAGTACCACTGGGACTTTGTGGTATTTCATTATTTTGAGCCATTCTTTTAGTCCGGCGACGACCTCATCTCCGACATAGATTTTCTCGGCACTCACAACGCCTTGGTCCACGAAAAATACCGGTGCTGCAGTCCAATCCTTAAACCAGCGCTGAACCTTGCCGATCACTTCGTTGCATTCCTCCAGTGTTAGCGGAAAGGTACCGTATTTGCCTAGCTCCAGACCCATATGTCGAGCAGAATTGAGAGCGCTCCACACACCCCTTGCGACGGTATCCGGGTCTACAGAATTTTTCGGACGGACCCGAATTCCTTTCGCCTTGGCCCGACGAAGAATTGGACTAACCAAACCGGATGACAAGTATTTTAGCAGGCCAGGTAAAGAGACTTTCTCGTCCGCCTCTTTGCTTACAACACCATCAATCGCCACTTCATCGAGGCCGGCTGCGCTTGCCAAGTTAATTGCTAGTAGCGAAGCGTCGCGGCCTTTATAGCCAAAGCCGATCCGCATCTGAAATCCGAGCCGGTGAACCTTGGGGTCGGCGATTTTGCCATTTGCTACGAATCTGGCTAGCTTCCGCAACATGGATGCCCTATCTTTGAAGGTGCGGCGAGACTCGCGGTCGAATTCTATGTAGACTGTGAGCGGACGAGGTTTGCCGTCAGGCGTATGCAAGAAAAGGGAAAAAAAATCCTTCAGCTCATTCTTGGCGATACGCAGCGCTTTTATAGCCGATCCCTTCTGCACAGTGACTACTGGATTACGCTTGTAATAGCGTAGATTCAATTGGGTGCCTACGTTCGTTGACGTAAGAATACGGCCGATACATTCGAGACGGATATTAGCGTACTCTTCCGGACCCACCGGCACCTCTCCGATAGCACCAAGTCTTTCCGCATCATGCGCTACCCCGACTACTATAGGCGCAGCGGTTCCGACGACTTGCATCTTCGCGGACTCCAACGCGGCCTTGCGGATAACGTGAGCTGCACTGCCCTCATCGCTGATGCCAAGATACGGGCCGTACTTGTTATGATCGTAATCCTTCAACGATACCGAACGCGGGTCTCCTGCCCCTCCTAAATAGAGAATGGCATCCCGTCCGAGTGAAGCCAGTTTCTTCTGCTGTGCTTGTGTGGGTCTGTGCTTTTTGGGTAAATGCTCAGGCAAAGTGTCCTGATACATCCGCAACACAGCACGGTAGTGGCTGGCCAATTGTCGATCCTCTGACTCCGTGCGTGAGGTGATTTTTCGCAGCGCTGAGATATACGACTCGAGCTTCCTCAGCAGTTTCACATTCGAGCTTGAAAGCATGGTCATCCTCCAGTTAACATCTCCGGGTTCTGCCGATCGGTTCGCGGTCAATGTTCACCGCTTCTTTTGATCGGTGCGCACCCGCGACACTTCTTCCCCGCCGTCCTTCTTACGCAAATCCCACAAAAGCAGATCATCATTGCGCACGTAACATTTCAGACGATTATCCCATTTCTTGGGTAGCTCCTTGTTCAGGTTCTCCAGGAATGGCAGCAAGGGACGTTTCAACCGCAGGCTGTCTTCCCTGTCGTCCAAGGGAATTTTCTTCCAGCCGAATTGTTTTTGATACTTGGAGAAACCAAATCCGTCGAAAAAGCTCTCTCCGCCCACCAGTGGCATGTACCAGAGACTGGGGATTCCCTGCGGGTTCTCCTTAATAGGGACGTCAGTTATCAACTGATCCAAAAGCTTAGTTCCCCCGGCATCGTTCTTCAGATGCTCTTTCAGCTCGGCGAGGGTCGGAAAGACAATCTGGGGACTGACGAAGAACACGGGTTTTCTCTGCCCCCTGCAAAGTACGATTTCGTGGACGGTTCCGACACTGTAAATGTTCGTTGGAACATAAGCTATCGTGAAATCGCTTGTATCAACCATCCTCAGGTCGATATGAAGAGTTTCCCAAAAATTCCCAGAGCAATATGCACGAGCCTCAGCGCCTTTGGGTGAATTCTCAAATTTCCAGTGATTTCTCAGCTTAGTCGTGTCCACATCTTCCTGCCCATACTCATAAAAGCCACGCGCCTCCGGCTTGTTCCACGGATCGAAGACCGTGACCCCAAAATAGCGGAGAAATTCGCCTACCCGGTTTCTCCAACCATACTTCTTTTCGGCGGCACGAGAGGCTACGAAATCCATTGGACCCGATAGGTAGACACGAACGCCGCGAAGCAACCCGGATTGCCGTCTCATCTTCTTCACGCCCATATTTCACCTCTCCTTGTTAATCGAACTGGTTGAGATCCGATTCGACATTACTTCTTTCGCTCCATCCATCAATCCGACGACTAAACATGAAGTAGCGTCGGCCGCCTGTCGGTGTCCATGACAGAGATTCAGCTGCCCCCAGACAATCCCCGGGCCTAGCCTCCTGAAACAAGACTTCCTGGGGCCGCGGGATTTCATATGGCATAGTATCCCAGAGTGCCTCTTCTCGCGCGACAAAGCCTGCCTTGACCAGAGCACACAGTTGGTCAGGATGTTTGTATGATCGACGACCGCGAGCGACTGTGGCGACGAATTCTCCACCCAAGGTCGATACTAGGGTAAGGTAGGCCCGCAGGACAGAATCACCTATCGCATTCGTTGCGCGCAAATCGCGCGTTGTGCACCAGTGCTCCCAGACCGTCCCTCCCCCCTGCTCATTCCTCCTTGGGGCAGGCTCGAAAGCCTGGCGAGGCCAAGAATTAAATGCGTCTGGCGGATCCTGCACGTTGCGGGCGGAGATGTGCCCGAGGGAGGTACCTTCGACATATCCTAAAAGGTTAGCTTGATTCAGGAGGTTGCGTCCCTCACTGGAGTCGAGCTCGACCGTCCGAACCGTCCTGTCCGTTTCCCAGGCAGAAACAGTGGCCAGATACTTGTCCTCATCCCCTGCGTGTGTAATCGCTACCCAAAGGTATCCAGTGCCCGATTGGTATACACCAGCTCCGGCAGCCAGATGACAGAGGCAGTGCCAACCCCCGGAATCGAAATCGCCCGGGCGCCCAGGTCCCCAGCGCTCCGAGATGATCTCGCCATCCCGAAAAAGTCTTCTCGCAAGGTCGACATTCTCAGTGCTATTGACTATGTTTCCATTGGCTTGAACGGCGAATTGATAGGTTCCTCGATTTGGCATGTTGAATTCCCCCTTCCTGACCCGTCCGTCTTGGTCGTTGAAAGTTGGT
>SDBS01002515.1_pt1 | contig 18279 bp, 14 predicted proteins | sample 2277091 | NCBI WGS metagenome assembly SDBS01 (sample SAMN10404972, study PRJNA504765) | marine sediment metagenome | isolation source: marine sediment core GS10_PC15, 163 cmbsf | place: Arctic Ocean: Southern Knipovich Ridge | collected 2010 | reverse complement strand
CCTGACGGGCGATAGGCCCAAGTACTACGTCCTCGACATGTTTCCCTATCCGTCGGGTATGCTTCACATGGGCCATGCCCGGAATTACGCCATCGGTGACGTCATCGCCCGGTATCGGCACCGTCGGGGTTACGAGGTGCTGCACCCGATGGGCTGGGACGCTTTCGGCCTTCCCGCGGAGAACGCCGCCATCCAGCACGGCGTCCATCCCGACGACTGGACCCAGCTCAACATCACCACCTTCAAGGCCGCCATGACGTCCTTCGGCATCCCCTACAATTGGAATAGGGAGGTGGACACCTCGAAGCCGGATTACTACCGCTGGACCCAGTGGATCTTTCTGAAATTTTATGAGATGGGGCTGGTGGAGAGTAAGGAAAGCCTTGCCAACTGGTGCCCGAGCTGCCAGACGGTGCTGGCCAACGAGCAGGTCGTGGGCGGCCTCTGTGAACGTTGTGGGACAGGGGTTACGCAGAAGGTTCTGAAGCAATGGTTCTTTAAAATCACCCGCTACGCCCAGGAGCTCTTGGATGACCTGGACACCCTCGACGAGTGGCCCGCCGAAGTCCGCACGATGCAACGGAATTGGATCGGCCGGTCCGTCGGCGTCGAGTTCGACCTGAGCATCGAGGATTTTCACCAGGTATTCGGGGTTTTCACCACACGGGTGGACACGGTCTACGGGATGACTTACGTGGTCTTGGCCCCGGATCATCCACTGGTCCAGCATCTGGTCGCAGGCACGGAGTACGAGAGCGAGGTCGGTTCCTTCGTGGACCGGGTGCTGTCCCAGAACCGCTTCCTGCGAGCCGCGGATGAGACTGAGAAAGAAGGCGTTTTCATCGGCCGGTACGCAATCAACCCTGTCAACGGGAAGCGGGTGCCGGTTTGGGTGGCCAACTACGTACTGATAGAGTACGGCACCGGGATCGTCATGGCCGTGCCCGCCCACGACACCCGCGATTTCGCCTTCGCCAAGAAGTACGATCTGGAGATCGTCCCCGTCATCATGCCGCCGGGAGAAGCTCTCACCGCTGAAACGATGACCGACGCCTACGTCGAACCGGGAATTATGGCCAATTCGGGTCCCTTCAACGGCCAACCGTCGGACGAGGCCGCGGAGGGGATCGCCGACGTGATGGAGACCCAGGGCTACGGACGCCGCCGGGTCAACTACCGCCTGCGTGACTGGTGCATCTCGCGCCAGCGCTACTGGGGCACCCCGATCCCCCTGATCCATTGTAAGGACTGCGGCGTCGTTCCAGTCCTCTACGACGATCTGCCGGTGGTCCTGCCCCACATCGAGAACTTCCGCCCCAAGGGCCATCCACCGCTGGCGGAGGCGGTTGACTGGGTTTTAACCGAATGCCCCCGGTGCGGTGGTGAGGCGCGGCGCGAGATCGAGACCATGGACACCTTCGTGGACAGCTCGTGGTACTTCCTCCGCTACGCCAGCCGGCCCGATGACGAGCCCTTCGACAAAGAGACGGTGGACCGATGGCTGCCGGTGGACACCTACATCGGCGGGATAACCCACGCTATCATGCACTTGATGTACGCCCGCTTCGTAACCAAGGCGCTGCGCGACGCCGGGCTGCTATCCTTCTCGGAGCCCTTCAGGCGCCTTTTCACCCAGGGCATGGTGACCCTGGGCGGCAAGGCCATGAGCAAGAGCCGGGGCAACGTAGTCGGAATAGACGAGATTGCCGGCAAGTTCGGTGCCGACACCGGCCGGATGTTCACCCTCTTCGCCACCCCGCCCGCCAGGGAGATGGAGTGGAGCGAGGACGGCGTGGACGGCATTTACCGCTTTCTGGGTCGCGTGTGGAGGCTCTTCGACGGGCGCTGGAAGCTGGACAGTTATGCCTACGATGCTGATTCCCTCTCCGATAAGATAAAGGAATTGCACCGGAAGCGGCACGCAACGGTGAAGAAGTTCACCGAGGACATCGAGCGCATCCACTTCAACACCGCCATCGCCTTCGGCATGGAGCTGGTGAACGATATCTACGCGCTTGAAGTTGCGGGAAGTGTTCCCGACGCGGCTCACCCCGTGGTGGCCGCCTGTCTGCGCGACCTGGTGGACGTGCTGGCCCCCTTCGCCCCATTTCTCACCGAGGAGCTCAACGAGCGCCTTGGCGATAAAGAGTCGGTCCACGACCGTCCCTGGCCGGCATGGGACTCGGATGCCCTGGAGGTTGAGTCGGTCACCCTGGCGGTCCAGATCAACGGGAAGATCCGCGATCAGGTCGAGGTGCCCGTGGACGCCGGCGAGGAATCTATCCGCGAGATCGTCTTCGGGCGCGAGAGGGTTTTACACTACACCGCTGGTAAAGAGGTGCAGAAATTCATCGTGGTTCCCGGGCGCCTGGTGAGTATCGTGGTTAGGGTTTGAGTGGGGAAGGGCGAGGCGGCCCGACCCTGGTGTTGGTTTATTATGCGAACACGTACAATAAAAGTCGTTAGAGGGGGATTATGAGAATTTTGGTGGGTTACGCCTCGGGCTACGGCTCGACGAAATTCTACGCCGAGGCGATAGGGGACGAGCTGAACAGGGCCGGGCACGAAACCGTCGTCCTGCCGGCGAAGTCGTCCCGAGACATCACGGCCTATGATTTCGTCATCGTCGGAGGCAGCATCCGGGCCGGGAACTGGCTCGGTCACGCCCGTAACCTGGCCCGGAGGGCGGTGAAGCTCAAGAAGGCTCACGCAATCTTCTTCTGCTGTTTATCAGCCCGCTCCGACGAGGGCAAGAAGATGGTTATCGAGGATTATTTCGAGAAGGTCAAGGGAAAGATTCCCGGCATCTCCCCCCTCGACGTCGGCGTCTTCCCCGGTATGCGCAACTTCGAGCAGTACCGCTTCCCGGTCAAGGGGATCATGCAGAAGATCGCCCGCAAGAACGGCCAGCCTACGGAGGGGGAACAGGACTTCAAGGACCTCGATGCCGCTCGGGAATGGGCGCGGGAGCTTAATCGCCAATTAGAAAAAAGGGTGTGAAACACCCTTGGTAATATGAACACCTCTTGCTTCAATCACCGCTCTTCTCCCGCTGGTCGCCGTTTCGGCACCGGCTGCAGTAACCGATTATCTCAAGTGAATGGGAGACCGTTTCAAAGTTGTTCGCTGTGCAAATCTTTTCCTGCAGCTTCTCCAATTCAGGGCTGCTGATCTCGAATACCCGTCCGCAGGAGCGGCAGATTAGATGATCGTGGTGCTCGGCGCGAATCTCATAGTGCCGGTGTCCCTCCCCGAGTGTCGAGCAAGTTAGAAGGCGTGTTTCGACGAGGAGGTCCAGGGTGCGGTACACGGTGGCGCGGCTGACGTACAACCGGCCGGATGAGAGCTTCCGGGCGATCTCCTCGGCGCTCGGGTGACCTTTGTGTTCCCAAACCTCCTTGAGGATGGCCAGCCTTTCCACGGTACAGCGTAGTCCGCGTAGGGCTAGATATTTCCTCAACTTACGCTCAGCCTTTTCGTAGGATGGGATGATCATGAGGTGCCTCTTAAATGAGAACCTATCTCACTCCCCATTCTAGCCACTTAATGCGAATTAGTCAAGCCTAAGGGATAGATTTCTTAATAAAAACTGCAGGATTGGTGTAGAAAAAGACTCGCGAAGGTTGGATGCCGGCGCGGTGGTCTAGTGGTCAGCGCTCTGACCTCGCTGGTCAACTTTACCCTTTCCGGTTTGCCTTTGCTGACGTTCCTGCCCGTCGGCCTAGCCCTCGTCATCGGCAGGCTCGTCTTCATGGGACTTGCCACTCTTATTATCACCTACGCTGGCGGGTATTAGTCCTGCTCAGCATCGGCTTTCCTTCCCGGAACTGCGGCAGGCGCAGATTTGTTCTTGCCACTGTCAACTCTGGCCCAAGGGTGGGTGGGCCACGAATCGTCGGCTCATTGGCTATTGCGTGGCGTTCTCTACGGCCGGTAAGATCCGCTGATCCGCCTTCTCCTTTAGACCGATCATTTCATCGCAGAGCCTCACGATGTCTGTCTCGAGCCCCTGGGCGAGGCGGATCAGGTTCAAGAGGGTGATGTTGCGCTCGCCGCGTTCGATGCTGCCGATGTAAGTGCGGTGCAGGCCGACCCTATTCGCCAACTGTTTCTGGGACAGGCCCAGTCTCTGCCGGTAGCGACGGATGGTCAAGCCGAGGGCTAGCTTGTGGTCCATTCGGTGCCTCCTTTCCACGTTTCCGCCGATTCCTCGACGGACAACTCAATGACACTATTGATCTTAACGGAAGGCGCTGACATATCCTGTCATTATGACAGGGAGAAACAGCTATCTTGCCCCCGGTTTACCGCTCTGGTAAGATTGCCGTAATTCGTTATCCGCAGGGTTGATACCCGCTCTAACAGGACTGGTGATGCTAGCGAAGGTCTTTTCGGCGGCGGTTCGCGGTGTGGAGGGCTACATCGTGGAGGTGGAGGCCGACGTATCCCCCGGCCTTTCGAGCTTCTTCACCGTCGGCCTGCCCGATGTGGCGGTGAAGGAGTCCAAGGACCGCGTTCGGGCGGCGGTGCGCAACTCGGGCTACGACTTCGCCCCGGGCACCTACACCGTGAACCTCGCCCCCGCCGATACAAAAAAAGAAGGACCGGCCTTCGATCTGCCCATCGCCCTGGCCATTCTCATCGCCACCCGCCAGCTAGTCGCCGTCAGACGGGACCGGATCGCCGTCATCGGTGAGCTTTCCCTCGACGGTTCCCTGCGTGGCGTCCGGGGGATCCTCCCCATCGCGGTGGCGCTCCGGAGGGAGGGTTTTAAGGCGTTCGTCGTACCGAAGGAGAACGCGAAGGAGGCCGCCCTGGTGGACGGCCTCGACGTGTATGCCCTGGAGAGCCTGTCTCAGGCGGCGGAGCTTCTCGAGGGACGGCTGACCCCCGAGCCCTTCAAGGTGAACGTACAGGAGGAGTTCGCCCAGGCCGCCCTTTATCCGGTGGACCTGGTGGACGTGAAGGGGCAGGAACACGCCAAGCGGGCCCTCGAGGTTGCCGCGGCCGGCGGACACAACCTGTTGATGATCGGTCCTCCCGGGGCCGGGAAGACGATGCTGGCCCGGAGGCTGCCTACGATTCTCCCCCAGATGTCCCTGGAGGAGGCGCTGGAGACGACCAAGGTTCACTCGGTCGCCGGGATACTGCCGCCGAACCGGGCCGTCGTCGCCACGCGGCCCTTCCGCTCCCCGCACCATACCATCTCCTCGGCGGGGCTAATCGGCGGGGGGAGCTACCCGCGTCCGGGCGAGGTGTCACTGGCCCAACACGGCGTCCTCTTTCTCGACGAGCTGCCCGAGTTCGAGCGCGGCGTGCTCGAGGTCCTGCGCCAGCCGCTGGAGGACCGTTGGGTGACCATCGCCCGGGCCCAGATAAGTCTCACCTTCCCGGCCAGCTTCACTCTGGTTTCCTCGATGAACCCCTGCCCCTGCGGTTACTACGGTGATCCAAGCCATAACTGCACCTGCTCGCCGGCCCATATCCGGCGTTACCGCTCAAAGATCTCCGGGCCGCTTCTGGACCGCATAGACATCCATCTCGAGGTCCCGGCGGTGCGCTACCGGGAGCTCTCCGCCGAACGGTCCGGCGAGCCCAGCGCAATCGTCCGGGAGCGGGTCAATGTTGCCAGAAAACGCCAGCAGGAACGCTACGCCGGTTCCGGCATTCACTCGAACGCCGAGCTGACGAGCAATCTCATCGGCACGTACTGCCAGCCCGAAGCGGAGGCTCAAAAACTTCTGCACCAGGCGGTGGACCGGCTGGGTTTCTCGGCGCGGGCCTATGATCGGGTTCTCAAGCTGGCCCGGACCATCGCCGACCTCGAAGGTGCGGAGACGATAACAGCGGCCCATATCTCCGAGGGTATCGCCTACCGGAGCCTGGACCGCCACTTCAACGTTTAAGTCTGTTGCGAAAACCCCTTTGGACCGGCGGTGGTGCGGTTTTTGCAAAATAACTTTGCCGCATTCAGACGATACAACATTGGTATCGCATTGAGGTTTCTATGCTTGTTTGTGTATTAGCGCAAAAACCGGACCATCGCCTGTTCAACAGCCAAATTGACTATACAGACTCAACAACAGCCCTAGTTCGATAAATGCCCGAGCTGCCCGAGATAGCCATCATCGCCCATCAGAGGACGAAGCCCTGGAAGAAAATAGTTAGCTGATAATTTTGTGTACGACATTTTGGTGCAATTTAGATGGTTTACAGCTTCATTAGCTGAACAGAACAACCCCCGTAGGGACGGTTCTCCTGACCCGCCCGCGGATGATTCTGGACGGCTTCCCCTACGACAATGCCACTTGTGCAACAAGAGATTTTGATGAGGATCAAAAACCACCCCATCCTTGAGTTTGAGCTTAGCCGCCGGGTGAGGTTCACCCTCGACGGCGAGGAACAGACCGGCTACGAGGGCGAGCCCGTCTCCGCCGCCCTCCACGACAACGGCGTCCGGATCCTGCGCTACTCGATAAAACAGAAAAGGCCCCGCGGTTTCTTCTGCGCCATCGGCAACTGTTCGAGCTGCCTGATGATAGTTGACGGCGTCCCGAACACCCGGGTCTGCGTCACCCCGCTGAGGGAAGGTATGGTCATCCGGCGTCAGCACGACAAGGGGCACCTCCTGGTGGACGGGGTCGCCGGGTGAGCGATTTCTCTCTGGAACCGATTCATCAGCCCCAAACGATTGACCTGCTGGTGGTGGGCGGTGGTCCGGCGGGGCTTTGCGCGGCGGTTGAGGCGGCGCACTTCGGCCTCAAAATCCTGGTCGTGGACGACGGACCCGTCTTCGGCGGCCAGCTCATCAAGCAGACGCACAAGTTCTTTGGCAGCAAGCTCCAGCGGGCCGGAACCCGCGGCATCCGCATCGGCCAAAAACTCCACGAGGAGCTGACCGGGTATCCAAACGTGGCGCTCTGGCATGACTCCCGCGTTTTGGGGGTGTACCCCGACGGCGTGGTCACGGTGGACCGGGGGGGGACTTACCACAAGTTCAAGCCGGCCAAGATCATCGTCGCCGCCGGCGCCTCGGAAAAGTTCCTCTCCTTCCCCGGGAACGATCTGCCGGGGGTGTACGGAGCGGGCGCGGTGCAGACACTGATGAACGTCCACGGCGTCCTCCCGGCGGAGAGGCTCCTCATAGTCGGCGCGGGCAACATCGGCCTGATCGTCGGCTACCAGCTCCTGCAGGCCGGGTGCGAGGTGGTGGCGGTGGTCGAGGGTTTGGCGACCTACAGCGGCTACCAGGTCCACGCCAGCAAGCTGCGCCGCGCCGGGGTCCCCATCCTGACCAATCACACCATAAAAAAGGCCCTGGGCTCCGACCGGGTCACCGGCGCGGTGATCGTCAGGCACGAGGACTGGAAGCCGATTCCCGGAACCGAGCGGGAGCTCGAATGCGACGCCGTCTGCCTCGCCGTCGGCCTCTCACCGCAGAACACGCTCATGCGCATGGCCGGGGCCGAGCATGTCTACGTGGGCGAACTCGGCGGTTGGGTCCCCAGGCGAAAGAAGACCGGGGAGACGACCGTTGCCGGTCTGTACCTGGCCGGGGATTGCGGGGGTATCGAGGAGGCCACCAGCGCCATGATCGAAGGGCGCATCGCGGGCATTGACGCCGCCCGGAAGCTGGAAAGGATGCCGTTGACCGATTACACGGCCCGGATGGCGGACCTGGAGCAGCAGTTGGGAGAACTACGCTCGGGGCCGATCAGCGGACACATACTCGCCGGCCTGGAGAAGGTGAAGATAGAGTAAGAAAACGATTTCTTATGTCCCCCCGCTTTGTCGGGGGTTCTTTACGCTCTGCTGCGGAAGAACCGGACGCCCTTGCCGGTGAGTTGCGTAATGGTTACACCGGTGAGGGCGACGACCCCGCCGATGATGAACCAGAGGGTGATCTCCTCGCCGATGAAGAGCGCTGCAAGGATCGTTGTGGCGATGGGCTGGCCGTTGGCCATGACCGCCACCTTGCTTGCGTCGAGACGCCGGAGGGCGTAGTTCCAGCAGAGGTAGCCCACGACGACGGTGACGACGATGAGATACCCCAGGCCGAACCAGGCCAACCACGAAATATCTGACAAATCAGCATTTAAAGTCGCCGTCAAGCCCACCGGGGTGAAGAGGATGGCGCCGGCGCAGATGGACAGAGTGAGCGCCGCCAATGGTCCGCGTCGCTCTACGAGAGATTTGGACAAGGTCGTGTATAATGACCAGCTGATCACCGCTCCGAGAACTAACAGGTTACCGAACAGATGTTCGAGCCGGTAACTGAGGCCCTTCTCGACGAGGAACAGGCTCACACCGGCGAAGGAGAGCGCAATACCGAACCAACGCAACCGGTCTGGTTTCTCCAGTTTTCTTAAGGCGGCGAAGATCAAGACGAACACCGGTGTCAGGGGATAGAGCAGACTGATTTGAGCCGGTGTCGAGAGGCGAAGGCCGTAGAGGAAGAGGAGTGGGTCGGCCATCACCACCAGGATGCCGAGACCGGCGAGCCCGCGCAACTCTTCCCTCTTGATTCGTAAATCTACGCCCTTTACTTTACACACGATTAGCAGGAGCAGGGCCGCGCCGGTAAAACGCATGAAGCAAAGGCTGAGCGGTTCCAGTTCCGCCACGGCGTATTTACCGAGGATGTAGGTTCCCGCCGAGATCAGCGTTTGGGCGACGAGGGCGATGTAGGCCGGGAAAAGCGGTCTTTTCTTATCCATTGTGTTCATGTCAACATGGTTTGTTCCGGTGGCTCGCCGGTGGCATTTTTTGCTAGTATGGTGGCTATGATGAGGGGGACCGGACAACGCGGCCAGGCGCTCCTGGTGATGTCGGCGGTGACGCTGGTCTGGAGCGGGGCCTTCGCCGCTCTCAAATACAGCCTCGCGTCGTTGACACCGGGAGCGACTGTGCTCCTGCGATTCATACCGGTCTGGCTCCTATGCGCTCTGTACCTCATCCCCCGCCGCCGGGAACTCATCTCGCTCTTGAAAAGACATCCAGGTCGGACGGTAGCCGCCAGCCTCTTGGGCGTGGCTGGTTATCATCTGTTCCTGGCCTACGGGCTCGAGGGGGTCACCTCGGCGGCGTCCTCGCTGATCGTGGGCTGCGGCTCCCTCTTCATCTATCTTTTCTCGGTTCTGAGCCGGACGGAGAGGCCGCGACTGGTGCGCTTCATCGGAATAGTCTTCGCTCTCGGCGGTCTCTTCGTGGTGCTGCGTTACGGCTCGGGGGCAAAGTTGAACCTGGAGTACCTGGGATACGCCCTGATAGTTCTGGGTGCGCCCCTCTCCTGGTCCGCCTATACAGTCCTGACAAAAAAAATCCTAAACGACGGTTACGACGTGAACCTGCTCACGGCGACGACTTTCTTCTTCGGCTGCCTGCCCGCCTTTTTTCTGGTTGACAAAACCTTCTTCGAGGCCCTTGCCTCACCGGGGACCCTCCTCCTCGTCCCCGGCTACCTCGGCCTCATCGCCTCTCTGGCCGGATATCTGGGGTGGAACTGGGCGCTTAAACGCTCCGATCCGAGCCAGGTCGCCGCTTTCATCGTCCTGATCCCCGTCCTGGCCCACCTGTGGAGTTACCTATTCCTGGACGAAAGGCTTACCTGGCTGGCGCTCCTCGGCGGTCTGGCGGTCCTGGGCGGCGTAGCGGCGGTCAATCTCGTTGGGCGGGAATCCCCTCCTCGAACGCAATTCCGAGACCCCTCCGGTTCAGCTCCTCGATGAGATCGCCGGCTGGGATTGCCAACTCGGGAGGTAGCGCCCCTCGTTCGGTGATCCGTCCGTCAGCGAGCATCTGCGCCGTGACCGCCACCGGGAAACCGGTGCAGCGCATCATGGCGGTCAGTTCCCTTTCCTCGTCGGCGTAGTCCAGCAGGCGGCAGGAAATTCGCCTCGGCTCACCGTTCTTCATGCCGATAAACTCCCCAGACAGGATTACGAGGTCCTTCCCCTCCCCGGCCAGTCTGAGGGTGATCATTCTTTCGAGCAGCCGTCGGGGTACAACCCGGTGACCGCAGACCTCCACCTCCTCCTCGCCGTCCAGTCCGAGCTCGAAGAGCGCCCGCACGAGCTTGGCGTGCCCCGGATACCGCAGAGTCTTGTACTCTAAAGATCGGATCTTGCCCTCGTAGGTAAGGGGTAGGGTACTGGAGCCGCCCGAGGTGTGGAAGGCCTCCAGCTCGCCCAGGTCGGGGTCGTGGACGGTCTCGACCTCGGTCAGTGGTGAGACGGTTGCGATCTTCCCGTTTCGCAGGATGCGGCAGGGCTCCCGGTACTCATTCAAGAGACCGGCGGCTGAGAAGACTAACTCGTACTTCCACTCACCTATTTTATCCTGGGGCAGGCCGCCGACACGGAGCCGGACCTCATCCAGGCAATCCAGGAGCTCCTCGGCGCGGCGGGTGAGGACGTTTACCAGCCCCGGCGCGAGGCCCATGTCGGGAACGAGCGTAACGCCCCTGGTCTTGGCCTCGGCGTCGAGGGCCAGCTCGGCGGCGACGACATCGTTATTGCCGCCCATGTCCACGAAGTGACAGCCCGCGGCGATGGAGGCCCGTGCCAGACCGAGGTTCAGTCGATAGCTCACCGCCGAGACCAGCACATCGCAGCCGTTTAACCAGTTTGCGACGGCCTCTTCGTCAGCGGCGTCTATCCTCTGGGTAATCACCCGTCCGTCGTCCAGCCAGCCGGTCAGAGCGCGCAGGTTCGCCTCATCAGTGTCGGCCAGGCGCAGTTCTACGAGGGAGCTGTTCCGTAAAAGGTCGTAGGCCACGGAGCGGCCCATCAGACCGGCGCCGATCAGAGCGATTCTCATCGTTGATTCCCCCTCTACTGAGGTGCAACTTTGCCAATTCTACCACCACCATCAACGACGGTCATAAAAAAGGGGATCACAACCCTTATCTGGACCAAAAAGAGGCAACTGTCAACGGTCGTCCCGACGTTGAAGCAAGGGGTTGAAACCCCTTGTCTTAGCTCGGAGGGAGAGCGTCGCTCGCGGCGGTAAACTTTCGGATATTATAGGGTTACTTCGCGGGTCTGCGATCCAACGCGCTGCGTTGGCGGCGGGGTTAGGAAACCCCGCCCTACTACCTGTTTTCAATGGTGAAGTAAAGCATCGTTCGCGGTAAATGATTGTCAAGTTCAGACATTTGTAAAAGTCGCAATTTCTCGTAGGGGCGACCCTCTGCGGTCGCCCGCGGGCGGGGGCGGAGCCCAGCCCCTACGAATCTAATTTAACTGTGTTCGTTGTCTCAGGCGCCACCTTCTTTGAGCGCTAAGGTGAACATACGCTTTGTCCTATCTGCCATATTTATAAGGAATATACAATTTCTTATCGGTCCGTTTACTGACGGTGATCCCTTATTCAGTCATAGAAAAGGGGAGCCTCACGACTCCCCGGTGGAAGTTCTATTCGGCTGGCTTAGTAGTAGTATCCTCCGCCGTAGTAGTAGCCGTCGTCGTAGTAGTAGCCGTAGTAATATCCCGAACCGGTCATGGTGGCGATGCCGTTCATGATCATCTCGTGGTTCATCTGCATCATGTTCACCGTGGCCTGGTAGGTAAGGGGGTCTATCTCCTCCTCGTAGGCGTAGCCCGAACCGTAGGAGCCCTCGGTCTCGACCACCCCGCCGCCCGAGTCCACGTAGCCCACCTCGTAGAACGCATCATCAAAGGGGTCGTAGACGTAGTAGAGATTCGAGGACGGCTCGAAGGCCCAGATGCTCTCGTCGGACGGATCGTAGAGGTAGTAAACCGCGTACTCGTCGTCCCAGGAGATGTAGAGCCCCAGCTCGGCGTCCCAGTACCAGTCGCTGGTGTCCACCTGGGCCAGCACGCCGCTGAATCCCATCACCAGGATAAGAACCCCGAGCAGAATAAAGAAGTACAGCCTGTGCATCGTCCGCCTCCTCGGTAAGATAATATTTCGCTAACAGATTACAAAAAAAAGATGGTGCTGTAAAGCACCGTTCAGATACGGTAATCCGAACAACCGTTCGGCAGCATAAACGTCCAGGTTTACGCTACAGGAGAATCTGCGGTTTTGCGTCCAGGGGGTGTCGAATGATGGTTATTTCCGCGCCGTAGACCTCGCTTAGAAGCTCCCGTTTGACCACGTCCTCCGGTTTGCCCTCGGCGACGACCCGACCCTCGCTCAAAAGGATGATCCGCTCCGCGTGGCGGGCGGCCAGGTTCAGATCGTGGGTCACCATGAGAACGGCGATGCCGTCTTCGGTGAGCTCGTGGAGGAGTTTGAGGAGGGAGGAGAGTGAGGCCGGGTCCAGGTGGTTCGTCGGCTCGTCGAGGAGCATGAGCCGGGCCCCCTGGGCCAACGCCTGGGCAAGGAACACCCTCTGCCTCTCGCCTCCGGAAATCTCCCCGACCAGACGTTTCCCCAGATGCTCGATTCCGCACCGGCCGAGGGCCGCCGCTGCCATCTCTTCGTCCTCGGGTGTGTAACTCCCAAAACCGCGAAGGTAGCTGTACCTGCCCAGAAGGACGATCTGACGAACGGTGTACCCCGGAGCGGTGGGCAGTTCCTGGGTCAGCCAGGCGATGATTCTCGCCCTCTCTTTGACCGGCGTGTTCCTCAACGGTTTGCCCAGAAGTGTTATCTCGCCCGCGGTTGGCACGAGGTAACCGGTGGAAACCGCGAGGAGGGTGGATTTGCCGGAACCGTTTGGTCCCACCAGGGCCGACAGACCACCCGCTGCGACGATCAGGTCCACGTCACGCAGAACGGGCCTCGGGTCGGAGTACCCGGCGGTTATGTTCTTCAGTTGCAGGATGATGTCGGTCGTCGTCATCGGGGTTAAAAGATGTGGCCGATGGCCAGGTGAAGCTCCCAGTTGTCGGTATCCACGGCGTAACCCTCGTTGCCGTAGGATGAGATGATCTCGTTCACTCCGGGAGATACCACGAAGCCCACGTCCAACCTGATCGGGCCGATGGGGGTGATATAGCGCAGACCGCCACCGACTCCCACGGAGAGGTCCTCGAGGTCTATGCTGGCTGCATCGTCCCAGACCATGCCGGTGTCTACGAAGAGGCCGAGGGCCAGGTCGGTGTCGGGGATAGAAATCCGGAATTCCAGGTTGCCGACCAGTGAGGCCACCCCGCCCAGGCTGATCCCCCTGGCGTCCCGTGGGCCGAGGCTGCGTTCCGGAAAACCGCGGATTGAGTAAGCCCCACCGGCGTAGAAGCGCTCGTAAACGGGCAGCATCGCCGTATCGTGGTGAACGCCGGCCAGGGCGAAGTAACCGTGGAGAGCGATGCTCACGTTACGCCCCAGAGGAAAATGGCCGGAGAGATCAGCGGTGAGTTTGTAAAAATCGTTATCGCCGCCCATAAAACCGCCGGCGTACTCTCCGTAGGGAAGGAAGTAGATACCGGTGCGGGGGTTGAGGGGGTTGTCGCGGGTGTCGATCGCCATACGGGTGAACAGGGCGTTGGTGCTCGAGTAACCCTCTTCCTGGGGCAGATCGGGGTTGTCGTACTCCCAGAGGTTGACCCGCTCGTAGCGGTAGCCCAAGGCTCCGGTTAGCCAGTCGTAGAAGCGCTGCTCCAGAGAGACGTCTCCGCCGAAGGAATCCACGTTGAAACTGGTTCGGCGTTCCCGCTCGAAGTATATGCGCAGCTTTGCCGAAAGGCCCCGCACCGAGAGGAACCAGGGCTCGCGATAAATTATCTGGTAGAGATCTTCGTCGAGCCGTCTGGTTTGAAAGGCGTAGACGAAGTTGGCGCCGATCTCCAGGTGTTGGAGGTTCTCCCAGAGGTTGTCGTCGCCCCAGGCCACCTCGAAACGGAGTCCAGAGCCGGTGCTCCCCGAGTAGGTGTAGCCGAGCTTGAAGCCGACCCAGTTCGTCTTGTCGAGCTCAAGCTCGAAGAGGATACGGACCTCGGTTTTGCGCTCATCCTTGCCGACGATCGTGTAACCGACATTGGTGAAAATGCCGGTGGAGTAAATGTTTCGCTGGCTGGTGAATACGTCCGAGGCCTTGAACCAGTCGCCGGGCTGGATGATGATCTCCCGCCGGATTATCCGTTCAATGACCGGCTCGTAACCCGCGAGGTCCACCCCCACCACCCGGACCCTGGGGCCCTCGTCTACGGTCGCCGTCAGGGACGCCAGGCGGTCTTCGATGGAGTGCGGCACCTCCACCTCGGCGTAGAGGTAGCCGTGCTCAGCGTAGAAGTGGATCAGGTTCAGCCGGACGGCGTCCGAGTAGGCCAATGTCCACACGTCTGTCTTCTCGAAACCAACCGCCTCGTCTATGCCTGCCTGGTCCACGACTCCGTTGTGCCGGACGGTCACCGACTCGACCAGCGTCGGGGGACCTTCGATGATGTCCACGTACACCACAGGTCCCCCCCGCAGGCCGTACCGCTCACCGATGACCGCGTAGACCTCGGCGTCGGCGAAACCGTTCTGGCGATAGAGCTCCAGAAGGTATTCCCGTCCGCGATCTACCCGGCGCGGGGAGACGTACTGCTCCTCGCGCACTCCGAAGACCGTCCGGAGGGTATCATCGGAGAAGAACTCGTTCCCCCGGAAGGCGACCCGGACGATCCGGCCAGATTTGCCGGGGGCATAGCTCGCTCCGCTCGGTTCGGTCGCCCGGGCGAAGGTGATGAGAATCAGCACGATGAGCAGCAGTCGTTTCAGCATCGTCAGAAGCCGATCCGTCCGTCGAAATCCCAGCGGAAGCCCCACTCCGACCCGCCGGGCTCGGCCTCGTCGGTGTACGGGTCGCTGACCCAGAGGGGGAAGTTGAATTCCAGGTAAATGCTGTCGCTAAAGCGGTATCTGAGAAGCGGGCCGAAGGCCGACCGCCACGAAACAAGGGGTTTAAACCCCTTGTCCAAGTTAAAGAGGGAACGGAAGTCGCCTGCTACTACACCCCGGTCGTAAAAGAAGCCGAACTCTACCCGAGAGTAAACCGGAGCGTACAGTTCGGCGGTCAGGACCAACATGTCATCGGCATAGAGGTCCAGGTCGTTGTAGCCCCGGATGTTGCCTGCCTGGGGAAGCCTGATCAGATCGTACTCGAGAGAAACATCGTCCTCGGTGAGCTCGAAGCGGCGCTGGGTTGGCGCGTAACCCTCGATGTGCCCCAGAATCCCACGGATGGTCGTCCAGAGCCAGGGCGCGAAACGCAGATCCTCTTGCGCTCTCAGCATGAAGCGGAAATAATCAATCGGTGGGTGCTCGGAATCGAGGTGGGGCTTGGGATCGAAGGCGTACTCCAGGCCCAGATAGAGCTGCGGTCCGCCCAGCACGCCGCGGGCGTTGAGATAGAAGCTGCCGTAGAGGGAGAGCTGGCGACCGTCCTCGCCCGAAAGACGCAAGGTTCGATCACCGGGGTCCCAGCTCCGCAGACGGCAATAGCCTAACCCCAGGGTGAATTCCAATTCCGGCGCGTGGGAGAGGCGGGGCCGAATGGGAACGCTGAACTGGATAACACCGCCCTGCTCGTCCTTACGGGAGTAGCATGCGAGGCCGAGCCGCAGCCCCGGATGCACTCCGTCCAGGCGCGTCGTGTACTGGGCTAAGAGGTTCCAGTCCCCGTGATCGAAGCTGTAGGTGGCGCTCAGGAGTAAGTCGTTATCGCCCCAGATCTCCATCGGCAGGAGATGGATCCCTTCTCGGCCCCACAGCGCGGCCCCCAGGCGCCAGCTGTCGTCGTAGTCCAGCCAGGGAAAGGGCGCGATGAAAAGGGTCCAGGCCTCGGGGTCCAGGGCGTCGGGCAGGATTCTTAGCTCGAAGCCAGGCTCCTCGACCTCCCTCGGTGTCAGGGTTACGGCGGGGTCAGCCGCTCCGGTGACGACCTCGGGTACCTCGAATCCCAGGTCACGGGCCAGCTCCGCCGTCGGTTCGTACCCAACCTCCTCGGTCAAACTTCGGAAGAAGAGCGGCGGTATCGCCCTAAAATTTTTAATTTTTTCGAGGTACCTGGCGACTGCCCGACGCAGAGCCGTAGCGTCCCAGCGCCGGGCCCACTCGGTGAGCGCCTGGGAGCCCTTGTCGCGGATGGCGGTGTGATAGGTTTCCGGCTGATCGAAACCGTCCGCCGCGGCTGATGGGGGGCGGTCGCGTCCCGATTGCCGCAGATCTTCGATGAAGGTGCGCGCCAGCCACTCCTGCTCGAGGCCGGGCACCGCCACGGGAAACAGGTCCCTCCCCTCGCCGTAGACGCTTATCAGGGCCTCACGGGCGGCCCAGTGGGCGAGACCGTCCACGAGGAACGGATGGTTGAAGCCATCCACCTCGATACCGGTTCGAAACCACTGACCGGCCATCTGCCGGGCGTATGCCAGCTCGGGGAGGCGCATGAGAGGATAGCTGTCGATTGCCCCGAGAAGGACCAATCCGTCGTAATACTCGTCGCCGAACAGGGGAACGTCGGCGGCGACGATGGTCAGCCGGCCATCCAGTGGGGAGAACCAGTCGGCGTAACGGTCGTAAACCTCACGGATGAAGTGAAGACGCCGCGCCCCGCCGTCGTCCGGGGTGAGATCCACCAGTTCGACGGACAGGCCGCCCCAGACCTCCTCCGTTAGAGAGTAGCCCCCAGCCTTGGCGAGCAAGAGGTCCACCCCGGACGATCTTTCCCGTCGGATGAGAAACGCTCCAGTCTCGTCAACCCCGGCGTCTCCCAGGGGTATCCACCCCGGTTGGACGGTCAGGACGATATCGTAGTCCGCGGGTTGGCCGGGGAAAACGCCCCAGGGGAGCGGTCTTGCGTTCAGGTTTTTCCCGGATTCATCGGTTGGCCAGGGCTGGGGGTGCCAGCCGGAGAGAACGCAGAGATTTTCAGTGCTGCCCCAGAGATGGCGATATTCCGGCACGAGGGTGGTGAAGTCGAGAGTAATCTCCAGGGGTCCCTCCCCAATCGGCCCGACGCGCAGCTTGACGCCCTCGACGAGGAAATCGCCCACCTCTTCACCGTTAATGGCGAGCCTGTCAACCTCCATCCAGCTTTCGAAGGGGTAAGCGCCACGGGAATTGTCGGCGAAGAGATCCATCTGTTTGACCGGTTCGGTGAAGTTCGGGTCACGGTCGTGGTTGGCGGGAAGGTAAATCCAGAGCTCGTCCTCATCCTCATTATTGAAAACCATCCGGACCGTGCCCCGGATGAGATCGCCCTCCATCGCCGCTTCGATCTCGATCGTTTTCCCCGCAGCGACGAGGGTTGTTTGAACCAGGATTAAGATGACGATACGCCTCAAGGGGGAAACGCTCCGAAAGCCTTGACAGGTGCGACAAAATCGCCTATATTCTACCACACTTGCATACGGGAAACCCCGTGGGGAGGTTTAGAGGTGGCCTGGGGATACCTGGGAGTAGCGGTTTTAGGTCTGGCCATGCTGGTCGGCGGATTCTGGCGCGCGCAGGTTTCTAAAGCGCGCTGGGTGCGCATCGTCGGCCCGCCTGTCGCCGTGTTGGGCCTGATCGCAATATTCCTGGGCGTCCTGTTAACCACCGTTCCCGGCTTCTTCGGCTAGGTGGGCCGGACGGGAGGTACGGCTGGTTGAGGCTCGATCAAGCGTCTCTCTTCCCAGGAAGATACCCTTTTGGGATGCCCACCGCGACAGACGTTGTACGCGGTTTTTTATTGAAGAGACTGTTGCATAAATGGCGTCTTCGTAGGGGAGGCCCTCTGCGGCCTCCCGCGGGCGGGGACAGAGCCCCGCCCCTACGGGAATATTCGTGGCTCGCTGAGAACCATCATTATTGCGCTAGATTGGCATTTTGCAACGGTCTCGAAGGCTTTAGGAGTTGACGTGTCTGTTTCCAAGAAAAAAATCCGCCTTCGATTCCCCGACGGCTCGGTGCAGGGCTACACGGACGGCGTTTCCCCGCTGGACATCGCCCAGGAGATAAGCCCGGGGCTGGCCCGCTCGGCGGTAGGTTCGTTAGTGGACGGGGAGCACTGGGACCTGAACCGCCCTCTGCCCGCCGGAGAGCACGGGTTCCGGTTGGTCAAGTTCGAGGACGACGAGGGGAAGGAGTTTTACTGGCACACGGCGGCCCACGTCCTGGCCACGGCGGTGCATGAGCTGTACCCGAAAATCCGCTTCGGCATCGGTCCCGCCATCTCCAACGGTTTCTACTACGACTTCCGAGCGGAAAAACCCTTCACCGATGACGACCTCGCCGAGATCGAGGACAAGATGCGCGAGATCATCGAGGCCGATCTGCGGATGGAGCGGCGGGTGGTTGACCGGGCTTCGGCGCGGGCCGAGATGGAACGCCGGGGCGAGCTGCTCAAGG
>SDBS01002513.1_pt1 | contig 18285 bp, 24 predicted proteins | sample 2277091 | NCBI WGS metagenome assembly SDBS01 (sample SAMN10404972, study PRJNA504765) | marine sediment metagenome | isolation source: marine sediment core GS10_PC15, 163 cmbsf | place: Arctic Ocean: Southern Knipovich Ridge | collected 2010 | reverse complement strand
TGGCATTAAAATATAATAATTAAGATAAAATGATTAATCTAATAGAAAAATAAAATAATTTATATTGACCCGCCTTTCACCATCATTAGTATAATAATTCTCAGCTTTTCTTTAAATGACTAATTAAGGATTTCTTCAATTTGGTTTAAACTTTTTACATATTTTTTTAATCTTTGAGGTAATTTTTTAATAATCTTCTCGTCTGCTGTACATAGAATAGACTCCATTGCTATACTTAGTCCAATATAGGAAGCATCATATATTGAGAGATCATGCTCTACAGCAATTTTAACTATTTGTTCGCGTACCTTTTTTTTTATGGTAATTATGTTAAATCCATAGTTTTCTAAACATTCTCCAGCATCGTTAAGCTCTTCTTGATTGAACAATTTCATTTTCTATGAACTTATCTCGTAGAATTCTTGCTTTAGTAGAATTTTCTTCTTCTATAAACCATTTAACAACGACATTAGCATCGAAAACTATTTGTTTCATTATTCTATACATTCTATTTAATCTTAAAAATTTAATTCCCATTACCATTAATAATAACATTTTTTTTTTGTAAGGATCTATCGTTATATGATAGCTTTAAGTGAATTAATAAATGGTAAATACTCATCATTTTAAATTATAAGACATAAAATTAATTCTAGATGATAATTAAAGAAAAAGACTTAGAAGCAAAATACGATAACATTGATAATTTTAATAAAAAGCTAATTTGTGGAGATACCGTTTCAATACTAAAAAGAATTCCATCAGAATCGGTGGATTTAATAATAACAAGTCCCTCATATTTTTTAGGGAAAGCTTATGAAGAGGATGGAACTTTTGAAGATTATTTAGAATTACATAAAGAGATATTGAATGAGTGCAAAAGGGTATTAAAAGAACATGGCGCAATTTTTTGGAATGTTGCCCAAACGTTGCTTGATAAAGATAAGAAGGAAATCACACCTTTAGGTGCCATTTTTTACAAATTATTTAAGGATTTAGATTTTTATTTGAAGAATTGGATTATATGGAAGTTTGAAGGAGGAGAAACACCCAGTTCTCGATTATTTGGGCGTTATGAGAATATTTTATGGTTTGTGAAAGACAAATATAATTTTACCTTTAATCTTGATTCAGTAAGAGTTCCATCAAAATGGATTAAAGATAAAAGATGTAATGAAAATGGTAAAAATCCAGAAGATTATTGGGAATTTGATTTTAGGACAAATAAAGAGAAACTACTAAGTATAAAAGGCAAGTTATCGAAAATTATTAAGAAGCTATCTAAAATTGAGCTTGATCAATCCGGACAATTATTTTTAAATGATATTATTAGAGACGCTGAATATGAGATAAATACATTATTTAATGCTGAGGAGGATTATATTCAAAATAATTTGTCCAATAATATCTGGTATATTCCCAGAGTAACTAATAATAATAGACGTGAAAAAATAAAACATCCTGATTTAAATTGTACCCATCCTTGTCCGTTTCCGGAAGAAATGGTTAGACGGATTATTAAAATGGCCTCTAATGAAGAAGATTATGTTTTGGATATATTCATGGGTAGTGGTACAACATGTAAAGTCGCTAAGGAATTAAATAGAAAATGGACTGGTATCGAAAAGGAAATGACATATTGTGAAATTGCTGAATTAAGAATTAATCCATTATTAGAAGGTAAAAATAGCAAAACGGGGTCAATGAAAATTAAGAAAGAAAAATGAAAAATTTGCGGATTTAGATAAATGGGCTTAAATTATCAAGGATTTTTATGAGCGTGAATAATAATTCTCTCGGAAAAATTGAGAAATGTGTATATAGTAAAGAATATCAGACAATAATACTCGATGTTAAGAATTATAATTATGAGGACGCTCATGCTCAAGTAGAAAAAACTCTCAAAACTAATTTTGAACAATTAAGAGAGGATGGAATCTTATGGATTGTATGTAGTAATAAAAAAGAAAACGGAATTTTCCAACCAATTCCATTCTTGTTAGCAGAAGAATTATTAAATAAAGGATTAAAACTTAAGAATATCATAATTTGGCCAGATTTTAAAGATGGAAATAATAGTAGTATATTTATTGATATTACTAATTATATCCTATTTTTTACTAAGAGTGATGATTATCACTTTAATATTGATCCCATACGAGAGAGCCATATATGGAAAGACGTTGAATGGGGGAAACGAAAAAAAAATTATCATGAGAAAGGAAAAAATCCTGGTAATGTTTGGATTAAAACAAAAGATGATGGGAAGGGAAATATTACAGAGCATATTCCGTTAAGCTATATTGACATGATCAAAAGAATTCTAAAATGCTCATCCAGAAAATATTGCTCAGTGCTTTTAAAAAATATTGAAAATCAAAAGGGATTGGCACTTGAAGGTGTGAAGATTGTCTATGAAAAGTAAAGTATTTTATAAAACATCAGAGGATATGAGTGCCATCGAGGATAACTCAATCCAATTTATGGTTACTTCCCCTCCCTATTGGGATTTAAAAAATTATAAGGTAGATAATCAGATTGGCTATAAGGAAGGTTATGAAACATATTTAGGAAGATTGTATAAAGTTTGGCAAGAAACCTATAGGGTTTTAAAAGATAATGGAATTGCCATTATCAATATTAATACAAAAAGTAAGAAGAAGTCTCTGGTCTTAATTCCCCTTGATTTCATCAGACAAATGGAAAAACTCGAATTCCACTATCAAGATACTTTAATATGGCATAAATCAAGCGGAATACCTAGAGTAAAGAATTTTGGAGATCATTTTGAGTATTTCTTAATTTTCTCAAAAAATAATTCTTTTAAAGCTAATAAAAATAAGAAGATTAAAACAAGGTACAATGTCAAGGATGTAAATGCAGATCGTTTAGTAAATATGTGGAATATTAATAAGAAATTTGGAAGCATCGCAAAAAAGTATAGTAAAGTACATCCCGCTCTTTTTCCAGCAAAATTTATAACGCGCCTAATCAAGCTTTTTACTGATAAAGGGGATATCGTACTAGACCCATTTTTAGGGTCCGGAACTACACTCTATGCGGCTATTAAAACAGGACGATATTGTTATGGATATGAATTGAATAAGAAAGATTATAGTCCTCTGATAAAAGGAAGGTTAATAGAGGATGATATACTTGTAGAGAAATATGTTGAATTTATTCAATAATAAAATTATTTTAAGTATTCATCCATTTCCTTCCTTAGATTTTAAAGTTTTACTTTTTTGTAAAGAATTAAAAGTTCCATAGTAAGAGAATTAATCAATGTTTAATAGAAGTGTTAAAAAATGTACATTAACTAAATATCTGGTAAGAAGAAAAATAAAATTTCGCATATAACCTTGAATGGAAAGGATGAAGAAATTGTAGTGGAGGAACTCCAACTCAAAAGAGTTGGGTGTTTCAAACCATCTGCGGCTAAATATAATAATCTTGGAGAAATAATATTTCCAAGCGGTTATCCTGAAAATTGGATTAATAGACTAATTTTAGGGGATAATCTCTACATATTAAAGGCGTTATTAAAAGATTTTAGAGGAAAGATAAAGTTAATTTATATCGACCCCCCTTTTGCCACAGAAGGGAATTTTTCCTATAAGGTTCAAATTAAACATTCGGAAAAGTCAAAAGGGGGACGTGAAGAAAAGGAGATTATGGAGAGAGCATATAAAGATAAGTGGGGGGGAACGCTTTCAAGTTTTTTAACCATGCTGCGGAAGCGGCTACTAATCATGAAAGAACTTCTTTCCAATGATGGTAGTATCTATATTCATATAGATTATCACTCATCTCATTACGTTAAGGTTCTAATGGATGAGATCTTCGGTCCAGAAAACTTTCAGCGGGAGATTACATGGAACACACAAGCCTTAAATGTAGCGGGATTTAAGGTACAAGCCAGAAATTGGATTAGAGCCTCAGATACTCTTCTATTCTATACAAAATCAGACAAGTTCACATTCAATAAGCAATTTATTCCGCGAGATAAAACCTTTATTGATAAGCACTACAAAAAGGAGGATGAGAAGGGGCGTTATAGGATAACTCGCAGGGGTAATAAGGTTTATCTGGGCGAAGATCCAGGAGACCCGGTCACTACGGTCTGGAATGATATCCTATCGTTTAACTATGTGGCCCCTGCGAATCTTGAAGGAGAGGGATATCCCACCCAAAAGCCTGAGGCATTGTTAGCACGAATCATTGAGGCTTCCTCTAATGAAGGAGACCTTATTGCTGATTTCTTTTGTGGTTCTGGCACGATGGCAGTAGCAGCAGAGAAATTGGGACGCCGTTGGATTTGTTGCGATTTGAGCAGATATGGGATTCACATCGCGAGAAAACGTGTCTTAGATATTGTCGAACTAAAGGGATATAAAATGAAGGATTATGTGAGACCTTTTCGACCCTTTATGCTTCAAACACTAAAAGATTATCAACTCGCAAAACTAAGTGATGAAAGTGTTTATGAAAATCAAGACTATGTGAAAATTCTATCAAATATGCTCGGAATTACACGTGAAGAGTCATATGCCCCTTTTTTTTATGTAAAAGATACTTCGATTGTTTATCTCAATCCTCCAGATACCGATTTAACTAAAGAGCATCTTCAAGAAATAATCGTAAATTCGAAAAAAATTGCAGATTTTAACAATTTGGATATAAATATTTGGGATATCTCCGATAATGTCTATAAAATCGTAGAAGAATTAATTAAACAAGAATCGATGGAGATTAGAATCAAAAAACTCCCTGATGATCTCGTAGACAACTTAATGAATGAAACTTATAGACCTAAGCTTTATGACATTTATGCCTGTAAGATCGGACTTAAAGTCTCTGACGAGAATAAAAAAGTTTTGATTAAATTACTTAACATTGACATTGAACACAACGAATTTGTTAATGACAAAATTAAGCAGAAAGCGAAAGATTATTCGGATTATATAGATTATTGGACTATTGATTATGATTATAATGGAAAGGAGTTTAGGCCAGAGTGGTTTTCTTTTAAAACTCGAAAGAGGCGCTCAATAGAACTCACATCCACGCATGAGTATGGGGCGTCGGGAGAGCCCACTATCTTAATAAAAATAGTAGATATATTTGGAAATGATTATATTAGAGAATCTAATATAACAATAAAATAAATATTTATTAAAAAACACTTTGTCATCAGATTTTATTTATAGAGATGATTAGCAAATTCTTTTTTAGAATTTAAAACTGCCTTTTCAAAGTCATCCAAAATATCAACTGGAATTTGTTTAGCTATACCAAAATGTTTCAATGGGTCTTTTTTATGGTTTTGAATCAATCTTTCTAATAAATCCGAGAATCTTTCACCCGGATTTTTTAATTGTTCTAACTGCTTATATATTTTCTCATTTACAGAAATCATCTTAGAAGTCATTTAAAACCACCATTTTTATAATATACATATTTATAGAAATATTTATATCCTCCAAATATTTTGATTTTAGAGTATAATAGAGATTTCCTCAAATCTTTTTATACTATTAATTTCCATAATGATCTTATTTCTTTTATTTTTTTGTTTTATGTAAATTATTGACTCGGACGTTTATTTAAATTTATTAACCTATTAAGCTAAAATTTTTTATATAATTTAGTTTAATATAAAATAAAAATGACAAAGGAATATTCAGATAAAACTGCGGAACAAGTTCGAAATAGAACATCTAAAATCTACATTCAATTTCAGCAATCACCATATTTTTCAAAGATGTTTAAGTATTGTCAGCAAGAAGCCGAATATATTGTAGAAGAGCTTGGAGACTTTCTCTACAACTATGAACTTATAGAACCTAAAGAATGGACCATTGACTCATTTGTTGGAGAAGTCTATAATATCCAACGCAAATGCATGTTTTCTAAAAATTTTTTCAAAGCCCTTCCAAAAGTCATTTATCACTTCTCTAGATTTTGCGAAGAAAATAATATCGGAGTATTCAAGAAGGAAGGGATCGAAGAATTTCAGCAAGATTTGCGAGAAGGATATTATGATGATACATTTCATTCAAGCTGGGAGGAAGGTTATAAGATCCGAAAAAGGGATTATGACAGTTTGTTTGGTAAAGAATAATAAATGCCTGCTAATAATATCTTCGAATTATATTATTTTGGGGACTATTTTGGGAACAGTACTCACAGAATTAATGTATACAAAACAAATTTAAATATAATGCTTTGTATATAATCTATATATGAGATTAATATTGGATGCAAACGCACTTATATACTTAGTAAAAGCAGGTTTATCACAAGAATTTATTAATTTAATTGAGGATGATTTGGTTATTGATAAAAGTGTATATAATGAAGTAATTGAGAAAGGAATGGAAAATAAATACCCAGATGCATACAATGCAAAGGATTTTCTCGAAAAGAACCAAGTCCCTATAATACCTATAGACATCAAATCAGATCTATCCAAGTTCAGAGACCCTGGCGAAACTAGCTGCTACATCTTGGCTAAAAAAGAAGGTATATGTATTAGCTCAGATATAAGAGCAAATAAAAAATTTAAGAATCACAATGTTAATTTTATGGAATTAGATACTTTCTTTTATAATCAATTATTGAAAAAAAAAATTGATAAGAAGAGATTTATCAACATTCTTAATGAACTTAAGGGCGTCAATAGCACGTCTGCTAATAGAATCTCTGTATTTTTAGAACTAATTTCAAATGAGAGTGAAAAAAATGAGTAAAACTATAAGCACAAGAATAGATGATGAAGATGCAGAAAAATTGGAAAAAATTGCAGAAAAAGAACATATCGATCGTTCTGCTCTTGTAAGGAAATTCATTTTACAAAAGTTAAAAGAGTATGAAATAAAACAAATGACGGAATTATATCAAAAAGGTATCGTCAGCCTACAAGAAGCGGCTTCGCAAGCAAATGTATCTCTTTATGAAATAATGGAATATGTTCAAAAAGAAAATATACGCCCTCCTGACCAAGCTAAGGAAGAGATAATTGCTGAAATTGAGGATTCTAAAAAATATTTTAAATAATTGAAACTTTAAAAATAAATGGAATCTTTTTTCAAATAAAAATTATTCATCAAGAACACTAAACGGCTTTTCCAGGTCTTACTTTCATATTTTAGTAAATCAAGAACTAATATGGAGAATATAATAATTGAGTCAAGGCTTATTTTCTCTTGCAATTTCTTCTAATGAAATAGAATAGTTATTTTTTATAAGCTTTTCATAAAAATCATTAGCAGATCTAAAAGCAGCTTTGGTATTATCGCTAATCTCTTTATTTTCCAAGATTTCTTTCAATCTGTTTATGTCAGCCTCAGTTTCAATTAGGTCTTCATCTAAGTGAAAAAATAGATTTTCTTTAAGATTTTCCTTCTCTTTTTTTAACTTTTTTTTCCCATTTATTGAAGTCATTGTTATTATATTACTATTTTTACCTTAAATTTATAACTTTTTATTGAAAATCCTTTGCAATAGACAATCAATCGAGTATTTATGAGATAGAGAAATAAATCGAGATTTTGAGATCTATTCTTTTAAGAATAGAATAAAAAATTTTACACTCTGGCATAATTTAGTTAAAGAACTTTTAGATGTTAAAATTTTATCCTTTATTCTCTATCTTTTGTTATTCTTTATTCTTTTGATTCTTTAAATATTGAATTATATATTTAATAAATTCTTCAAAATCCGTAAGATCCTCTTTTAAGTGATAATAGACCATCGTCTCATCAATATCAATATATCCTAGAACCAAAATGTTTCGAAATCCCGCCATCTTTGCAATTTTTTCTGAGAATTCTACGGGGAGGATGGAATTTTTCCCTAGAATGATAAAAATATCTTGATAAGTTTCAGGTTTTTTGAATTCAAGCCGAGATATCATGTGATTTCCAATGTCTAAAACGCATTCAATAGCTAATTGAAGGTATCTCTCGGCTAATCCGTAGATTTTATAGTTTTGTGTGAATTCTTTTTCATTTTCTTTACCTAATTCTTTTAAAATCTTTAAATATTCTCGTAGTTTAGCGATTCGAGAATTTAATACAGTTGAATCAATCATTAGCGGTGTATATCCTCTAGAATTTGTTTATGCATTGCTTCATAGTACTCATCTTCATATCTTTTAAAATCCAAATATAGACTAATCAAATTCATTTCATAATTATACCTTGTTTCTGGGTTTAATTCATACAAGATTTTCCCATCAGAAATTACATTATATTGAACTGCGAGCGAGGCTTTACTCAATATCACCAGATCAATCTTATCTGAGCAAAATACTCTAGAAAAATCGAAAATTAAGTCTAAGATCAAATTTTTTAAGTTGTAAGCCTCACGATTATTTAAAAGAACAGCAATATCAATATCACTCACCTTAGAATCTCGTCCGGTTGCCTTGGATCCGAAAAGATATATTAATTGTAAATCATATTTTAAAGCAATTTTTTTAATTAGTGTAGGCTCAATCATTTTTAGAATTGACTTATCTAGCTTCTTTTTTTAATCTAATAATATTCATATTTATTTATAAATAATTGTACCTCTTTCTCTATCAAGGCTTACTTTCTATGTAATAATAATCATTCATTTTTGTTGGAATTATAACCAAATTCTCTTGTAATGGAGTTTACAAGTCTGAAATATAAGCATTCAATTGAAAAAATTTTTTAGGAAATAATTGATATCATCATCTCCACAATTGAAATCATCAATCTTGGAAGATTTATTAATTGTTTTAAATAATAATTACGTTAAGGCTTATTTTCTCTTGCTATTTCTTCTAATAAAATAGAAAATTATTTTTTATAAGCTTTTCATAAAATTCATTAGCAGATCTAAAAGCAGCTTTTGTATTGTCGCTAATTTCTTTAATTTCCAAGATTTCAATTTGATTTCTTCAAAAACATGTTTTAATACCTCATTTAGTTTATATCTTTTTCATTTTTTATTCTTTTATACGATCATCATCATTCTTAATAATTTTTGTGGGAATTAGCCCCTTCCAAACGACTTTATATCCGATTAGCTCTAAAGCTTTATCTGTTAGTTTATTTTTATCCAGGATTATTTTAATCTCCGAAAATTTCCTTTTTTCTCCAATTTCTTTCTTTAAATTATCTAAAAATTCCTTTGAAACGAGCTTTTTACCAACAATAAAATAACCTGGTATTTTAATTTGTTCTAATGCTTGAGGACTAATGTTTAATGCTTTTGCCTTGGTCTTCAACTCAACTATATCTTCATCTATTTTAATGGTTTGATTGTTAGCTATTTCTTTTTTGATTTTCTTTTCTTCTTCTCTTTTTAGAATATCTAAGACTGGTTTAATCGGGATGTGTTTTTTATAAAAGATAACATCTCCCGGAAAATCCGCCCTAGAACATTTAAGATTTTGATTAACCGCGACGATAATCTTGGTATCGGTCTGATTAAACTTTTTAATTTTCTTTTGAATGTATTCTGGAGTCCAAAATCCCACTACTTCTAAAAAGAGTTCTATGCCCTTTTTATAAAATCCAAAATCAGGAATGATAACATAATTACCAGCTTTAATAAATGTGGGCTCCCGTTTTATTTCCCAATCTGAAGCGTAGAGCTTGAGATCTCTGTAGAATTGCTCTTCAACTATGCTATCAAATTCGATTGCTTCCTCTTTATAGATTGGAAGCAGGACATTATCTCTTGCATTTAAATTAAAAGTGAAGATTCTTGGTTCATTACCTCTTTCCATTTCAATTTTTGCTTCAATTGACCAATTAGTTGAATGAATTATATAAGGGATGAGTTTCGCAAGAGAACTACCATACTTTTTTGTATTTTTTAGAAGAGAAACAGGACCATTTACCCGTATTTCTGTCCCGTCTGTTTCGTACATTAATCCAAGATAATTAATGGTTCTAAATATTTGTTGATAATTTTCCCCTACAGTAAAAATCATTTCAGTAGCATTGAATAAGAGAGTCTGTGTTTGTGATAGATTATATATCCTCATGAGCTCTTCTGGTGTTGGAACATTAATTTCTTTTAATTCTTGTTCTTTTGGCAAGTCAGCGAACATAGCATTTTCAATATCATTTTTAGAAACTCCAAAATTTTTTGCTATAGTTCCGATTATCAAATCTCTTTTTTCCTCGTTTACAACAAATCCCTTTTCAAATAATGCCCTTCGTATTTCTGGAATATCTAAATCTGTGCTTGGAACAAATTTGCAAGTTCTCTGAATTAATTCTGACAAACCTCGAATAACTTTGTAATCAGTTCTTCCACGTTCTAATTTTGCGATTTCTCTTTTTAATTCTTTTAATTTTTTCCCTTTATTCTCTTTAAAGATTGATATAAGATTTTCTGCTTGAGCATAGTCATAAAGATATTTAGGGTTGACATTACCTCCTCTAAACTTAACTGAAAGCAAATTTTTCGCAAGCATTTAATTCTTCCTCCGATATGAGGTTCTGACTTCCATAGTGTTTTTGGTGACAATTTCATATAAAATCGCCTTTTTGTTTTTAGCGGGGCGCAAAATTCGCCCTAATCTTTGGATATATTCTCGGGAACTTCCTGTACCGCTTAAAATAATACCAGTATTCGCCTCTGGAACATTAATTCCCTCATCTAAAACTTGAGATGATATTATGGAGCAGTAAATACCTTTTTTGAATTTTTCTAAGATTTCTTTTCTCTCATCTTTTTTTGTTTTATGAGTAATACAGGGGATTAAAAATCGTTTAGATATCTTATATACCATATTATTATATTTGGTAAAAATAATTGTTCGATTATTCTTATCTAATAATTTTGTGAGCTCAGTTATTTTATTTTTTGAATTAAACGCTAATTTTTCTGCCTTATTCCTTGCTAGTATTGCTTCTCTTGCTTCAGGATCTCTTCCAGAGCGCATTATGATCTTTTGAAAGTCTTTTGGACCTCTCATCTTGATATTTCTTGAAATTAAATAATTTTTAAAAATAGCTTGAGCATCGTCATACTCCTCCTGCTCTTCTTCAGTGAATTCTACCGTGATTTTCTTCGTTTCAAAATCAGCAAGATATTCACCGGCAAGAGGTTGTGGACTAATTTCATATATTTTATCACCGATAAGTCTCGGTAATTCTTCGTGTAGCTCATCCTCCCTTTCAAAGGTTGCTGTAAGTCCCAGCCTATATGGAGAAGCAAACATTTCGGCGATATGTCTAAAACTCTCTGAAGGAAGGTGATGCACTTCATCAAAGATAAGGAGTTTGAACTTATTGCCTAAATATGCGGCATTAATATAAGCAGAATTATAAGTGGAAACCACTATTGGCTTAATTTTTTTTTTATTTCCTGTGTATTCCCCAATTTCTATCGAAAACGCTTTCTTTAATTCTTTCCTCCATTGGTTGACTAAATCCAATGTAGGGACAACTATGAAAGTAGATGAATTCACTTTTTCAATAATTTTCATAGCAAAAATAGTCTTTCCTGCTCCAGTTGGCATCACTACAGCACCTTTCTTAGCTTTAAGCCATTTATTTAGAGCATCTTTTTGATATTTTCTTAATTTTATGGCGGAAGATAAAAAGGGGCAAGGAACTAAATCTAGTACATTATCTTCATAGGAAATATTCGAGTTATTGAGATTCTCTATAATTTCTGGATAATAAAGAGCTTCAGTTCTATATTTTTTTACTCTACTATCCCATTTAATATAAGGAATGTTAATCTTCTCATCAATTGTAATTGTCCCTTTCTCAAATAGTAATCTCATATGAAATTTCAGTGAGCTTTTTTTTCTTTAATAAATACATTATAATAAGTTATTAAAAAAGAAAGCTGAAAAGAATTAATGAATTAATATTGAAATCTTACTTTCTTAATTTCAACTTTCAGAATTTTTAATTTACAATTTGAAAGACAATCTAATTCGTTAGATAAAAAACTCAAGAAAGTATTTAAACTTCGCTTTACTCTCTCCATGGCAGTTTTCGATTGAACCCATTTTTTTTCAATGATATGTTTTTCTAAAAACATCATGAGTGTCTTTTCATCTACTTCGATTTTAGAATCGTTTAATTGTTTATCTAAATTAAAAAAAATGAATTTTAAAAACTCTAAATTAACACCGACTTTCTCTTCAATAGTTTTTTCACTAAGATCTTTTTCTCTTAGAAATAATTCAAAAAAACCTAAAATTGGGAGATAATCTTGTTCAAATTTAGATCGTTTCATACTTATTTCAATTTCATACTCACCTTCATTAGCGTTATCCCATTCTGAACAGGATTCCTTAAAATTTGGGAATAATTCAGTAGGGTATATTATGCAGTGATAAGAACAATTCAAGCAATTATTATGTAATTGATTTAGAGTTGTTTGAATCAATTCATATAACTCTTTGGTATGTAGTAAAACTTGAAGTAATAGGAAATAGGGCTCTCCTATTAAATTTTGCAGAGCATCTTCATTCCACTTCAAAATCCTTTTAATCTAAAATGACCCGTATCAGGATTGTTTTTTGTTATTTTAATGTGAGTAAGTTTTAAATTTTTAAGGTTAAGCTGAGATAGTTCTTTTGAAGCTTGTTCAGCTCGTTTTAATACGCTTTTCAATATCCATCAGCTCGTTTTCGACATTTTGCAGACTTTCGAATAATCCTTCCCATTCTAAAAATTCCTCTAAAAGAGTATGGTCTTCTGGTTCAGGAATTTCATTAGAGATCCATTTTTCAACAAAATCCTTAGTTGCCATTCCATATTTCAATTCGAAATTTTTTAATTCCTCTAAAAACCACTCCCTTTGCTCAATTTTTTTTTTAATTGAATCGATTTCCTCTATTAAAGTCATTAAGATCCTCTGATTTTTTTTATCATTATTATAATGTAAATAGAAAAATAAAAATTTTTGTAAGATTACAATAATCAATCAAAAAATTAAACCATTAAATTTTCTGAACTTCTATCTTCTATTAATATAAAAATCGAATTTAAAATAGTTTTCACATCTGGTTGCGACACTTAACGACCTACGGGTAATTTATTTATTATCTTAAACAAAGGTTTATAATCTTAATAGTTGTCGTGAATGAAAGATTGTTAAGATTCTAATTACCCTTTAAGTTTCAATTAATTCATAGACAATCCGGTATTTATTATAAATAAAATGCCGAATATTCGGGTCATCTAAATCCGGTAATTTAACATATATTCTTGAGAAGCGATTAATATCTTCTAAAGTATCATAGAATCCTCTTAAAAAAACTTGAACTTGTTGTTGTGAGATATTTTGTGAGATATATAATAGAATTTGATCGATATTATCTTCTGCGCTTCTAGACAATTCTATTGTCCATTCTCTATCAGCCATTTTTTCGCCATTTTTTTCTTAAATTCTTCTAGACTAATAATATTTCCTTTTCTACTGTCTTCCAAACCTTTAAGAATTTCTTTTTTTGCGATAAGCTGGTACATTGCTTCATCTATATCCTCTGGATTGGTATTTTCTGGAAAGTCTTTTATCAGAGTTAAAATTTTCTCAATCATACTTCTACTCATAATTCACCATCATTACTATAATACTTCTCAATATTTTAAACTCATATCTTTCTCTTAAATTTTTACTTTGTTTGTTATAAATTTAATTTTAAAAGGCTATTAAGTAGAACGTAAGTGATAAATAAAGAGAATGGATTGTCAATGTTCTTCAAAATTTCATTTCGTTAAATAATTACAAATAGAAGACCTATTTATTTGTGAATTAACAATCCTCGTTTTTGCGATAATTTCACGGATTCAGGTAAAGTTATCCAAAAATTTGCTTTAATTTTCAATTCTTTCAATTGTTTTAAATTGCCTAATGAATTAGGGATAGATTTGAGTTTATTATTGTTCAGATCTAGTCTGATCAAGGATATAAGTTTATCAATGGATTCGGGGAGAGAGAATAGATTATTGGAACTTAAGTTAAGATATTTGAGTTTGGAAAGAAGTCCTATGGAAGTCGGTAATGACTTTATCTCGTTGATTCGCAAATCTAAAATTTCCAGTTCAGATAAAAAGCCAATAAATTCAGGCAGCTCTCTTATGTTATTTCTTCTAAGAAATAGCTTTTTGAGAGTTTTTAACATCATAACTTTAAGCGGGATTTCCGTGAGCCCGCAATTAAAGAGGCTTAAACCTATAATTTCACCATTTTCAAGTACATAACCAGTAATATTTGGTTTTAATTCATCTAATAATGGGATATGTTTTTGAATTTCTCTTTCAATAATTCTAATAACATTTTTTTTGGGAGTATGATTTTGTAGAAAACTTTTACTAGTATCTAAATCATTTGATAAATGATTTTGTGGTAAAGGCTCTCCACATTTAGAACAGTACTTGATTTGAGGTGAACACAGAAAGCTACAATGAGGACATGGAATCTTAACAATTTTTTTAAAAGATTGATGGTTATTAGAATTCATTAGGATCTTTCAGGTATGATTCTTATTTCATTTATGAATTATAAATATCTTCATCATCCCTACGTTCAAAAGTTGCTGAAGAATCATAGGGAACGGTTATTAGTTTATTTCGTTCTTCAATGATCTTTTTAATTTTTTTATTATTTAAAACTGGTATATTTGTTGCTAGCTTTACAAGTTTTTCAAAGTTTTCATTAGCTAAGATTACACAATAATCGAGAATTTCTTGTTGCGTTGGTTTTCTTCCGATCCTTAAAGTTAATTTAGCTTGTAACCGTTCAAGGGCTTTTTTATTTTGTATTTTTACTAATGCCAAACTTTATACCTCTACTTTTTCGGTTATTGATTTATGAATTTTAAGAATTTTAAATTCTTACTTTTTTTTTGTTAAAATCCTTCAATTTTTAATCCTTTTACATTTTCAAAATGTTTTACATTTTTCGTTACTAAATCTAACTTATTCGATCGGCAAATACCTGCAATCAAAATATCTTTTATTCCAATTATTTTCCCCATTTTCCTTAAATCGGCAAAGATTGAACTTGCTTCATCACTGGATTTATAATCAAAAGAGAAAATATTCAAGCTATTTAAAATTTTCTTTAATTCTTCTAGATTTTCTTCAGATCTGTTGGATATTTTCGCTCCATATTGTAGCTCAAATATATTTATTGTAGTTGTAGCGAGGGATTCATTTTCCAAATCTTTCATTTTCTTTAAAGATTCGGCTTTGCCCCTTAAAAAGCCTATTATCATATCAGAATCCAAACACTTCATATCATTTTTTATCCTTTGTCTGTAATTCTTTTGACCAAGAAGTCCAAACCTCAGTAAGGTCATTTTTAATCATTGCTTCCTCTTTATCAGACATATCCCATTTTCCAAAACTTTCCATTATTTTTCCAAATCGCTTCGTTAATCTAATTATTACCTCAGAAAAACTCTCATGTTCTAATTTCTCTCTTTTAAGTGCGTAATAAGCTTTTTCAGTAATTGTTATTGTTTTTGATCCCATAATTAAAATATAAATAAAGGTATATATAAACTTATATTATATTTTTTTTTAACTTATCCCCTATTAACAAAAAACCACCTTTTATAGCGGTAGCGGTATACACTTAAACAATAAATAATGAGTATGAGGCGTCGGGAGAGCACACTATTTTAATAAAAATAGTAGATATATTTATCAATTATTTTAAATAATAATTGAGTCAAGGCTTATTTTCTCTTGCTATTTCTTCTAATGAAATAGAATAGTTATTTTTTATAAGCTTTTCATAAAAATCATTAGCAGATCTAAAAGTAGCTTTGGTATTATCGCTAACCTCTAAATTTTCCAAGATTTCTTTCAATCTGTTTATGTCAGCCTCAGTTTCAATTAAGTCTTCATCTAAGTGAAAAAATAAATTTTCTTTAAGATTTTCCTTCTCTTTTTTTAACTTTTTTTTCCCATTTATTGAAGTCATTGTTATTATATTACTATTTTTACCTTAAATTTATCACTATTTTTTGAAAAAGAATAATCAAACCTAAAATATAATTTGATTTCTTCAAAGATAGGTTTTACAAGCTCATTTAGTTTATATCTTTTTCACTTCTTATTTTTTTTTTTATATGATCATCAATTTTATTATGAAATTTGAAGGAATTCATATGGAAATCCAACAAAGTAATAGGAAAAAGATCTATTATACGACTTATTGATAAATATGGGTCGATTTAATAGAGATATTAATTAATCTCAATCCCTCGATTTTTAAGATAATTTCCATAGCTCCATAAACGATGGATGCTCTTAGAAGCGGCTTCAGCTGAATCGTAAATAATTATTCCATTTTCTCTCGTTTTGGAATAGAATTCATTTATTATGTCGATTGATTCTTTCCTTATTCCAAACAAAGAATGGATACTAATCAAGTTTTTATGTGAGTCTGGTGATAGTGCATTAGCGAGGCTCTTAACTACATCTTCCATATTTAATTTCTCTCTGGAATACCATTCAGGATTATTTGTCATTATTATCGAGGATATATGCGGTTCTTTATCAAGAATTTTCATAACTTTAATCATATTTTCATGTCCTCCGTTAGCTCCAAATTCAAATGGATTGGAAAGATTTGAGTTTACAGCAGGGATAAATTCCTCTATCATTTTCTGGGATTTTTCTGTTATCCTTGGTACCTTAAGACCAAAAGCTTCGCATTCATCTGTTAGTTCCACTGCGGGTCCTCCACCTCCAGTAATAATAGCAGTGCCGAGATTTTTAGGAATTTTATAAAGTAAGCAGGTTTGTATCATTTCAATTAGTTCTTTGAAGTTATTTACTATGATAGCGCCTGTTTGGCGTGCCATAGCTTTCCATAATGTAATATCACCTGCTAAACCGCCTGTATGACTCATTACAGCACTATGTCCCGCTTCTAATTTACCGCCTTTCCATATTATCACCGGTTTTTCTTTAGTTGTTTCTTTTAAAAGTTGTACAAATTCATTACCACTCCTCTTTATGTTTTCTACATACATAGAAATAACCTTAGTGTCTGGATCCGCTCGAAAATAATTCAAGAAATCAACGACATCAAGATCTATCTGATTACCAAGAGAAACCATACTTGAAAAATGATACCCCTTGATAAATGCTGCATAAATATGTCTAAAAACGTTTCCCCCCGATTGGCTTATAAAAGCTACGGATCCACTCACTAACGGAATTTTATGGGCAATATGAATTCGACTTTTAGGATTAATGATCCCCATACAATTAGGGCCGAGGATTCTTATATAGTTCTTTTTTGCGTTCTCTATAAGTTGTTGTTCAAGTTGCTTTCCTTGTTCTCCTAGTTCCGAAAATCCACTGGAAAATATATGCGCAAAGAGAACACCTTTTTTGCCTAATTCCTCAACAATTTGTGGAGTAACTTTAGCTGGAACAGCTATTATTCCAAGGTCGATTGGTGGATCATCAGGCAAAGAAGAAATTGAGCCAAATACCTTGTATCCATGAATTTCTTCTCCTTCATATTTGGGATTAACTGGATACACCGCTCCGGGATATTCATATTCTCTAAGAGTTTCTAAAAAATGTGTTCCGCCCCATTCTTTTTCAGGACTAACACCAACAACTATCACAGCGCGGGGATTAAATAGCAAATCCAAGGGGATACTATCTCTTTGAAAAGGGATATTACTTTTTCTAATTTCTTCCTTTGACTTGATGTCTATATTTTTACCTTTAGTTATCGTAATTTTTTATCACCAATAATTAGGAACCCTAATTCCCATTATGTAAAATTAATGGTAAGTAAAAAATTTTATTAAGCGAAAAGGGATTAAAAAAACGAGATTATAATAATTCTTTTCTTTTTCAGCTGTCATATAACTCAATTTTGTTTTTCAGATATAAAATATTATTTATTATTGCTATTCTTTAGGAGAATGCGTATGTATATAAGCTTTCCTAACATATCTATCAAATACCGATAAAAATATTATTACAATTACAATTATAAAACCGATTAAAAATACAACCGAAAATCACTAGTATTTCCTTAATGACAGTGAGGGGCAAATAATTAATATGAAAAAAATAGTAGATCGGGAGGGAGAGGAAATGGCTTCATTTTGTGCCTATTGTGGTTCTTGCGGCGCAGAGATCTCCTGGAAAGAAACCGGAAAAAGAACTGGGAAAAGAACCTGGAAAAGAAGAAGAATTGTACATATAAATATTTGCCAAGACCCCTCTATTATCTATTTTTGTAACCGGGATTGTAAATTAAATTGGATTTTTAAGAGACCAAATATTAAGC
>SDBS01002512.1_pt1 | contig 18286 bp, 18 predicted proteins | sample 2277091 | NCBI WGS metagenome assembly SDBS01 (sample SAMN10404972, study PRJNA504765) | marine sediment metagenome | isolation source: marine sediment core GS10_PC15, 163 cmbsf | place: Arctic Ocean: Southern Knipovich Ridge | collected 2010 | reverse complement strand
GATCTATTTATAATCTCAGAAGAATACGATACTTGTTCGAATGTCTTAAGGGTAATATACTCTGGGACGGGAAATTTGACGACATTCCGAATACTGTTGGCGGTGCTTCTGGAGAAGTAAACAAGATTGGCGTGAAGATGTTTAATGTTCATGCTTCAGCCGGCGCAGAGGCAATTGCTAAGGCAGTTGAGAATAAGGGAGATGCCCTTGTTTTAGGAGTAACTGTTCTAACTTCAATTGATGAGAATGAATGCGTGTCAATCTTTGGAGGGAAACCGGAAGATAGGGTCGTTTATTTCGCAGAAACATCAAATAGGATGGGGGCCGATGGTGTCATTTGTTCGGCGAAAGAGCTGAAGCCAATTTCAAAAGCTTTAATCGCTGGAAATTTTTTGAAAGTTACTCCTGGCATTCGACCCAAGTGGGCTCAAACAGGAGACCAGAAGCGAGTTATGACACCATACGAAGCAATAAAAGCCGGCGCTGATTACTTAGTTATCGGCAGGCCAATCAGAAAACCGCCAAAAGAAATTGGTACGCCAGTAGATGCTGCCAAAAAGATTGCTGAGGAAATTGAGCAGGCGTTGGCAGAAGGAGGTGAATAGTGAGAACAGATAAACAGAAAATTATTGATTATCCCCCCAGAGCTTTTAACGACCGCACTTTATCGCCAGAAGAAATTCTTGAATGGTTTGATGTGCTTGACGCAGGTTGGATGCACAGCGGTAATCCCAAAGACCCTCATGCTGAGCTAAGTTATGGTAAGTGCAGCAATGGATTTTTTGATTGTATGAGGGTGCTCTGTTATCCAAATCTTAGGAGAATTCTCGCCCATCAACTTGTTCGTAAATTAAAAGATCAGGGACTGACAAATGACGATGTTGATTGGGTTATTGGTTCTCCTTATGCTGCTATTACTTTTTCTGGAGATGTAGCATATGGGTTTTTAAAAGCCATTCACGGATTTACTGAGAAAGACCCATTAATAATTCCTACTGACCCTAAAAGAAAAGGAATGCTTTGGCAAAGAATGACAATTCCCAAAGGCGCTAATGTTCTTCAGGTGGAGGAACTTATAACATCCAGCGGAACCTTTAAAGAAGTTCGCCGGGCAGTGGAAAAAGGAAATTCAGACCCAGTTAATTTTATACCAACTGTTGGCGTTCTTGTTCATCGGCCTTCAAAGCTTCCAGCTGATTATGGCGACAGAAAGGTTGTTGCCTTGGTTGAAAAAGAAGTCTGGGCAGTTGAGCCGAGTGAATGCTCTTTGTGTAAGGCCGGTTCCAAGCGGCTCAAACCGAAAGCTAATTGGGAAGAACTAACCGGAAAAGCATAAAAAACAAATTGAAGCCATTGAAATTTAACAAATCAATGGCTTTTTTTATGCACAGTTTGGGCTTGTTTTTAGCTTAATTTTAAGGTAGAATAAACTAATAGATATGCTTGAAATTAATCTAAAATCTCTTAAAATTGAGGCTCAAAAAGAGATAGAAAAAGCAGAAGACCTTAAAGATTTAGACAGAATTTTTAAGAACTATTTGGGTAAAAATGGAAAGATTACTCAGGTTTTTAGTTCCTTAAAAGACTTAAATGAGAAAGAAAGAGCGGAGGTTGGGAAAGAGGCAAACAGAATTAAGGTTTTTTTGGAGAAAAAGATTAAGGAAAAATCTCCTTCTTCTGTTAGACTTTCAAGTAAGGGGAAAAAAGAATGGTTTGATGTTACAGTACCTGGAAAAAGGCCTGCCTTTGGTCATTTGCATCCTCTAACTTTGGTTAAGAGAAAAATTGAAGAGATTTTTCAGGCAATGGGTTTTTCTGTTATTGAGGGTCCTCAAATTGAGAATGAATGGTATAATTTTGATGCTTTGAATATTCCAAAGGATCATCCTGCTCGTGATATGTGGGATACGTTCTGGTTAAAAAATGGAAAGCTTTTAAGAACGCATACGAGTCCGGTTCAGGTTAGATATATGGAGAAGCATCAGCCGCCCTTTAGAATTATTGTTCCTGGAAGAATATTCAGGCATGAAGCAACTGATGCCAGCCATGAGACCAATTTTTACCAAGTAGAAGGGTTAATGGTTGGAAAACATGTTTCAGCATCTAACTTTAAAGCAATTATCCAAGAGTTTCTTTCAAGGTTTTTCGGGAAGTCAGTTAATATTCGTTTGAGGCCAAGCTTTTTTCCATTTACTGAACCAAGCTTTGAAGTTGATATATCTTGTTCAGTTTGTGAAGAAGAAGGATGTAGTGTTTGTTCCAGAACTGGCTGGCTTGAGATAATGGGAGCAGGAATGGTTCACCCCAATGTTTTAAAAGCCAGTGGGATTAATCCTAAGAATTGGCAAGGATTTGCTTTTGGGGTTGGCATGGATAGATTAGCTATGATGAAATACAAAATAGATGATGTTAGGTTGTTGTATTCGGGCGACTTAAGATTTTTAAATCAGTTTTAAGTATGCGAATAGCCTTACGAATAGGCACATGCGAATTACATTATATTTATGAATTTTTCATATAATTGGCTAAAACAATATGTTGAGTTACCAAAGCCAGAAAAACTGGCAGAGATTTTAACTATGCATGCTTTTGAAGTAGAAAGCATCAAGAAAATTAAAGGAGATTATGTATTAGATATAGATGTATTGCCCAATAGAGGTCCTGATTGTTTTTCGCATATTGGAATGGCGAGAGAGATAGCGGCGATAACTAATGTCAAATTAGATATTCCTAAATCTAAACTTAAAGAAGATAAGAAAGTTAAAGCTGAAGATTTATTTTCTATTTTTGTAGAGGATAAAAAGGATTGTATTCGTTATACTGCCAGGGTTATTGTAAATGTTAAAGTTAAAGAATCTCCAAAATGGATTAAAGAAAGATTAATAGCTTGCGGGTTAAAGCCCATTAACAACATAGTTGATGCGGCAAATTATGTAATGCTTGAGACAGGACAGCCCTTGCATGCTTTTGATTTAGATAAGATTTCTAAAGAGAGGATAGTTGTAAGAAGGGCTGAAAAGGGAGAAAAAATCACGACCCTTGATAACGAAGAATATAGCTTGGATAAAGATGTATTAATAATTGCCGATTCAAAAGGGCCTTTGGCTATTGCTGGGATAAAGGGAGGGAAGAAAGCAGAAATAGATAAGAAAACCAAAACCATTATTTTAGAGTCAGCTAATTTTAATTCCAGAGTTGTGCGGAAGGGCTCTAAAGCATTAGTGCTAAAGACCGATGCTTCTTGGCGTTTTGAACATTCGATAGATCCTAATTTAACAGAGATCGCTATAAATAGAGTTGCAGAGATAATTGACGATATCGCTAAAGGAAAGGTTGCCTATGGCTTGATTGATGTTTATTCAGTTAAAGCTAAACCTAAAAAGATTAAATTAGATGTAGATTATGTTGGAGAATTACTTGGCATTAAAATATCTGAGAAAGACATTAAAAGTATTTTAGAGAGATTAGAATTTAAATATGTTAAAGGCACAGTTGAAATTCCCACATTTAGATTAGATATAGTTTTACAAGAAGACCTGATTGAAGAAATAGGAAGAATATATGGTTATGAGAAAATAGCATCTGTTTTTCCTGTTGCTTCTCTTATTCCTCCAAAGAGAAACTTTGATGTTTTTTGGGAAGACGTTTCAAAGAATATATTAAAAGAGCTCGGATTCACAGAGGTATATAATTATTCTTTTGTTAAAGATAGTTTTGGGTATAGTGATAACGAGATTATTGAGCTGAAGAATCCAATGAGTTCAGAGCAAAAATATCTAAGACCAAGTTTGATTTCTGGCTTATTGAAGAACGTAGATGATAACTTTAAAAACTTTGACCAGATTAAGATATTTGAAATAGGGAAGGTATTTACTAATAAAGAGGAGAAGAATATGTTATCAGGATTGATTGCTGAGAAGAATGAAAACAGATCAGATTTCTATGCCTTAAAGGGAGCAGCTGATTCTTTGTTAAATAAGCTTGGAATAAGCGATATTTATTACGATGACTATGAAGCTACGCCTGAAGATAGCAAAATTTCTGTTTGGAAAAAGGGGAGCACTGCAGAAATTAAAGCTAATGGAGAAGAAATAGGATTTTTAGGCAGAATAGGCAAGGCGGTTGTGTTTGATATTGATTTTGAAAAGTTAAGAAAACTTTGTTCGGAAGAAAGTGAATACCAGCCAATTTCCCAATTTCCATCAGCAATTCGAGATTTAGCTATTTTGGTACCGATAAATACTAAAGTTGCAGAGGTTTTGAATAAAATTAACATCGCAGGCGGTTCTTTGGTCAGAGATGTTGACCTATTTGATATTTATGAAGGAGAAGGGATTCCCGAAGGAAAGAAGAATTTGGCTTTCCATATAATCTATCAAGCAGAAGATAGAACCCTAACCGCTAAGGAAATAGATAAGATACAAAATAAGATTATTAAATTATTAGAAGAAAACCCCATCTGGGAAGTAAGACGCTAAATTTTATGATTAAGAAAAAAACTACTAAAAAACCAAAAAAAGAAACCAAACCTAAAAAGCCCTTGAAGAAAAAAGAGATAAGTTATACCGCTAAAGACATTTATGTTTTAGAAGGATTAGATCCTGTTAGAAAAAGACCGGCAATGTATATTGGTTCAACTGGCCCAGATGGTTTGCACCATCTAGTTTGGGAATGTGTTGATAACGGTTTAGATGAAGCAATGGCGGGTTACGCTAAAAATATTGAAGTATCCCTTTTGCCGGGAAACAGGGTTAAAACAGTTGATGATGGAAGAGGAATTCCAGTAGATAGGCATCACCAAACAAAAAAATCAGCCCTGGAAACAGTAATGACTACTTTGCATGCCGGAGGGAAGTTTGGCGGAGAAGCTTACAAGGTTTCTGGTGGATTACATGGAGTAGGAGTTTCGGTTGTTTGCGCTTTATCCAATTATCTAAAAGCTGAGGTTTGCAGGGACGGCGTAAAATATTGCCAGGAATATTCTAAGGGAAAAACTCAAACAAAACTAAAAAAAATGGGGTCATGCCGGAACACAGGAACCACTGTTTTGTTTGAGCCGGATCCAGAAATTTTTAGGGAAATTAATTTTAATTCAAAAAGAATTCTGAATCATCTGCGCCAGCAAGCTTATTTAACTAAAGGAGTTAGAATAACCTTTAAAGATGAGAGAGGAAAAGAAAAAATAAGTTATGGTTTTTATTTTGAGGGAGGCCTTGGGTCTTATATTAAGTATTTAATTCATGGTTCTACCACTCGTCATCCAAATATTTTTTATTGTTTTGGTGAAAGAGATGATATGATTGTTGAGGCCGCCTTTCAATATACTCAGGAATATGAGTGTCACGAGGAGAGTTTTGCCAACAACATTCATACTGAAGAAGGGGGGACTCATTTGACCGGGTTCAGGACTGCTTTAACCCGAACCCTCAACGATTATGCGAGGAGGAACGATATTCTTAAGGAATCAGATGATAATTTGTCGGGCGAAGATGTAAGAGAGGGTTTGACTGGAGTTGTTGCAATTAAGATAAGGGAAGCTCAATTTGAAGGCCAAACTAAAGCAAAGCTGGGAAACCCAGAAGCTAAGGCAATAGTAGATCAAGTTGTTTCTGAACGTTTAACCGATTTTTTAGAAAGAAACCCTCAAGATGCCAGAGCTATTATTGAGAAATGTATTTTATCTTCTAGGGCTAGAAAAGCAGCCAGAGCAGCCAGAGAGACGGTTTTGAGAAAGGGAGTTTTAGATGGTCTTGCTTTGCCAGGGAAGCTGGCTGATTGCACTTCCAAAAATCCTGAAGAATCAGAGCTTTTCATCGTGGAAGGAGAAAGTGCCGGCGGCTCATGTAAGTCGGCTCGGGATAGGCGTTTTCAGGCAATTTTACCTCTCAGGGGCAAGATTTTAAATGTTGAAAAAGCAAGAATAGATAAGATTTTGTCTTCAAAAGAAATTAGAGCCCTGATTATTGCTTTGGGAACCGCTATTGGAGAGGATTTTAATATTGATAAAGCAAGATATCATAGAATTGTTCTGACTTTGGATGCTGATGTTGATGGTTCGCATATTAGAACCTTGCTTTTAACTCTTTTTTACCGCTATTTTAAGCCCATAATCGAAAAAGGTTATCTTTATATCGCCCAGCCGCCGCTTTATCGAATTCAGATAGGAAAAAGAGTAGAATACACTTACAACGATGATGAAAAGCAGAAAATTCTAGCTTCTTTGAAGGGGGAGAAATATTCTATCCAGCGCTATAAAGGACTTGGAGAAATGAATCCTATCCAGCTTTGGGAAACCACTATGAATCCAGAAAACCGCGTTTTGTTAAAAGTTATTATTGACGATGCCCAAGAAGCAGACAGAATTTTTGATACACTAATGGGTGAAGAAGTATTGCCGCGGAAGAAGTTTATTCAGACCTATGCCAAAAAAGTGAAGAATCTCGATATTTAAAAATGGCGCAGCTTGACCCCGTAGAGAAATTTCGAAAGGGCTTCGCCTTAATCCAATATTATTGTTCGAAATTCTTCTACTGGGTTGACACCAAGAGAACCTTCAGCTATTATTAAATAGTGGCCGAAGAGGCCTTTTTTAAGAGATTTATGCTACGCTATGAAAATCGTTAATTTACCCCAAAAAATTATTTCTTTTTTGAAAGAAGTTAGGCTTGAAATGAAAAAAGTTAATTGGCCTACAAGAAAGGAAACCATTAGATACACTTTAATTGTTATTGGGCTTTCGGTTGCCGTAGCTGCATTTTTAGGCAGCTTAGACTTTATATTTAATACTTTATTAACACGATTCGTGTTATAAGAATACAAGAATAAAATAATACAAGAATAAAAAAGAGTTTTTATATTATTTTGTTATTTCGTTTTTAAATTTATGCCAAAACAACGTTTACCTCAACAAAAGAATTGGTATGTGATTCATACTTACTCCGGTTACGAAGACGCAGTTGCCAACGGCCTGAAGCAAAGGGTTGAGTCTTTGGGTATAGAAGATAAAATTTTTAATGTTTTGGTGCCAAAAGAAAAAAAGATAAAAATTAAGAACGGTAAAAGAAAAGTCATTGAAGAAAAGATTTATCCGGGTTATGTGCTGGTTGAAATGATTGTTACCGATGATTCTTGGTATATTGTTAGGAATACTCCAAACGTGACTGGTTTTGTCGGGGTCGGAACTACTCCGGTGCCGATTTCATTTCAAGAAATTGAGATTCTAAAGAAAAGAATGGGCATTGAGGCTCCTCAGTATAAGATTGATGTCAGGGCAGGGGACTCCGTAAAGATTGTTGATGGTCCATTTAAAGATTTTGATGGAAAGGTTTCGGAGATTGATGAAGAAAAAGGAAAAATAAAGGTTTTGGTAAATATGTTCGGCAGAGACACGCCCGTGGAGTTGGACTCATTACAGATTAAGAAGTTGTAATATGATACCAATGTACTAATGCATAGTAATTACACGAATATATTAGTATCGTTAGTATAATTCGCATGTTAGCATCGATATATGAAAAAAATAAAAGCCATTGTAAAACTTCAAATTCCAGCAGCAAAAGCAACGCCAGCTCCTCCGGTTGGGCCTGCTTTAGCTCAACATGGAGTAAATATTTCTGAGTTTTGTCAGAAGTTCAATGATATAACAAAAAATCAGTCCGGTTTTAAGCTCCCTGTGGAAATCACAGTTTATGCGGATAGAACCTATGATTTTAAAGTAAACCAGCCCCTAGCTGCAGAGCTTTTGAAAAAAGCAGCCGGAATTGAAAAGGGTTCAGGGACTCCAAATAAAATAAAAGTAGCTAAAATTACAAAAAGCCAGCTAAAAGAAATTGCCCAAAAGAAAATGCCTGATTTAAATACCATTGACATAGAACAAGCTATGAAAATCATTGAAGGCACTGCCAAAAACATGGGAATTGAAGTAGAGTAACTATTTTTCTATGAATAAAAAAAACCTCATTCTTTATATCCCTGTTATCCACAGGGGATATTTAGATTTTTTAAATCAAATTCAGGAGAGAATTTCTGCTGTTTACATTATTGATGAAACGTTTTTAGAGGAACTTTCCGAGTTTAAACCGGATATTGCGGCGATAGATTCGAACACAATAAAACTTTTACTCAATAAACTTGGTTTTGAAAATATTTCAATTCTTTCTAAAGATAACGTCAAACAGTTGCGAAATAAAGAACTGATTCTTGTCCAAGACGGAATTTCTCGAAATTTATGCGACGGATATCTTAAAGAAGAAAAAGTAGAATGGCAATCAGTTTTTCTTCGCTGGGATAAAGATAAAATTTTATCCGAACAACCCCTTAAAGATATTCCGCTCTCCAAAGATTCTTTTGATGTTGAAATGATGAGGGAGGCATATAAAGAGGCAGAAAAAAGCAGTGAGTGGTGGCGTCGAATTGGGGCAGTTTTGGTGAAAAATAAAAAAGTTTTTTTTCGTGCTTACAATAAAGATATTCCCAATGACCATACTCCTTATCAGGTTGGCGAAGTGAGAGATTTTTTTAAACCGGGGGAGAGACAAGATTTAGCCAGCACGATTCATGCCGAGCAAAAAATCATTACTCAAGCTGCCAAAGAAGGGTTTTCTATTCAAGGAGCATCGCTGTATATAACTACTTTTCCTTGCCCAATTTGTGCGAAACTTATTGCTTTTTCCGGTATAAAAAACCTTTATTTTAGCGAAGGCGGTTCCAATTTCGATGCCAAAAAAGTTTTAGATTCGGCAGAGGTAAAAATTATTTATGTTATCTCGGGAAAATTAAAATTGAAATAAAAAATGAAACAGTATCTAAATTTTTTAAAATACATTTTGGAAAATGGAGAAAAAAAGGGTGATCCCCAAGGAATCGGAAACATTGCTGTTTGCGGTTATCAGATGCGTTTTAAAATAGACCAATGTTTTCCCCTGCTTACCACTAAAAAGGTCCATTTGAAATCCATTATCTACGAACTACTCTGGTTTTTAAGAGGGGATACCAATGTTAAGTATTTACAAGACCACGGTGTGACAATTTGGAACGAATGGGCAACGCCCGAGGTCTGCGCTCGATATAACTTATTGCCAGGAGAATTGGGGCCCATCTATGGCGAAAAGTGGCGGCGCTGGAAAAAGAGAGACGGCGGAGTAATTGACCAAATATCAAACGTAATAGAAGAAATAAAAATAAATCCTGATTCCAGAAGATTGGTGGTAACTTCCTGGGACCCGGAGGACGTTGATAAGGTTTTTGTCGCTCCTTGCCACTGCTTTTTTAAATTTTTTGTTGCTCAGGGGAAGCTATCTCTACATTTATTTCAACGAAGTTGTGATGTTTTTTTGGGCGTTCCTTTTAACATTGCTTCTTATTCTTTATTGTTAATGATGACAGCCCAGGTTACCGGATTAAAAACCCATGAATTTATTTATACTTTGTCTGACGCTCATCTTTATCTTAATCATATAAAACAGGTAAAACTTCAGTTAACGCGTGCGCCCAGGCCTTTGCCCATGATGATTCTTAATCCAAAAATAAAAAACATCTTCGATTTTGACTACGAAGATTTTACACTTGAAGGATATGATCCCTATCCCTCAATTAAAGGAGAAATCGCCATTTAAAAAAACTAACCAATTGGAAAATTAACTGTTTTTGCCTTTTTCGTTTTTTTGTCTATTTTCGGAGAAATTACATGAAAGTGAATATGATTAACCGAGGCTCCAGTATGATCAGTCTCTCCAAATCTCATCGCTATCCCTCCTCCTTTTATTTTCCATTTTTTTATCGCCCAGTTTATTAAATAAGCCACTGATTTAAGATCTTTTTTTGTTATTTCCGAAAAATTTTCTTTATGTTTATCTCCTAAAATTATTAGATGATAGTTAGTATTTTTATATGGCCAGCTGTTATTGGTTAAAAACCAGCCCTCTTTTCTTTTATATACCGGTTTCTTGTGGTATTTAAAATTTTCTTTACAGAAAGGACATTTGCCCGTTTTAGCTATTTGTTCAATTACCTTTCTATATTCTCCTTGTCCGGCATTTTTAATGTTAACTAATTTTTTTCTCATCTTTTTTGTTAAGTTTGGATAGGAGTATTTCTAAGTGTTTTTTGACGGTTGTTTCAATAATTTTAGTTGAGGAAGTATTTTCTGCTTGGCGATGAAAGATTAAGATCTCTTTAGAATATTCCCCAATTTCTTTGATTTGTTTATCAGAATAGCTATAATCAGTGGTAATAAAAAGATCCGGTTTGATTATTTTTATCAGTTCGTATCGCCATTTTCCTTGTTTGTCAATGTCATCTATTAAAGTGACGTAATCCACGCAATCCTGATAACTAAGCATTTCTATTCTTTCTTCTTGAGGAATAATTGGTCTTAGTTCGTTTTTATAAAATTTTATTCCTTTATCGCTGTCCACTCCGACTATAAGGATATCTCCTTGCCCTTTAGCTTTTATCAGATATCTAAGATGACCTATATGGAGCATATCCCAGGAACCCACAGTACAAACAATTTTATGTCTCAGGATTTTATGGGCATCCACCATTCTTTTAAGCTCGGAATAGTCTAAGATTATAGATTTATTAGTTTGTTTTTTCATGGTTAATATATTATGATATCAAAATGAGAGAAAAAGACAAGTCCGTCGTTTCAATTATTGTAGCAATTGGTGGAAATAATGTTATTGGCTTAAAGAATACCCTGCCCTGGAATTTGCCGGCTGATATGGAGCATTTTAAGCAATTAACCAAAGGGAAACCAATAATTATGGGCCAAAAAACCTTTGAATCTATTGGTAAACCTTTGATTGGTCGGACTAATATTGTCCTAACTTTAGATAAAAATTTTACTCCGCCTGGTTGTCAGATTGCTCATTCCATAAAAGAAGCGCTTGAGATAGTCAAAAATTCTAAAGAAGTAATGATTTGCGGGGGAGAATCAATTTATCGTCAATTTTTACCATTAGCTGATAGAATATATCTAACTCTGATTAAGGGAGATTTTGAAGGTGACGCCTTTTTTCCGGAATTTGACCGGAGTTCCTGGAAAGAGGTAAAACGGGTAGAAAATAAACCAGACAGAGAAAATCCTTATAAATATACTTTCCTTACTTTGGAAAAACATGAAAAAAGATGAGAAAGTTTTAGTGGTCCCCAGAGATATAATTTTTAAAGATGATTCTTGGCAGGGGATTAAGATTGAAAATCTAGATTATTATCTGGATTTAATCAGAAATAATTATCAATTCAAAAAAAGGGCAGAGGTTGAAAATAATCCTTTCTTCCAGCAGATAATTCCCTATATTGTTTTTAATTTTAAAGATAAATATTTTCTTTATCAATATTTAGAAAAAGCTGGAGAAGAAAGATTGAAAAAGGATTATATTTTGGGAATAGGCGGGCATATCAATCCAATTGATGTCAAACCTGGAGAAGATATTTTAGAGGTTGGGATGATGAGGGAATGGGAAGAAGAGGTGGACTGCAAGGGAAATTTATTAGAGAAAAAACTAGTAGGCATCTTAAATGACGACAAAAGACTGGTTGAAGCTGTTCATTTAGGTCTTATCTATATCTTTAAAGGAGATAGTCCAAATATTAATGTAAGAGAAAAAGAAATATTAAGAGGCGAATTGGTTGATTTGAAAGAACTGGGGAGGCGTGTTGAAAATACTGGTGGTTGGGCGCCAATTGTTTATAAAGAATATTTATTAAAGTTTTTAAAATGATTAAGAATTTTTATCCGGGAAAATTTATAGTTTTAGAGGGCTTAGATGGATCAGGAAAATCAACCCAGTCTAAGTTATTAATCAAACGTTTAAGACGCGATGGATATAAAGTAGAAATAATTGATTTTCCTCGGCATGGTGAAAAATCAGCCTGGTTCGTTGATGAGTATTTAAGAGGAAAATACGGCACTGCAGAAGAGGTGGGACCCTATAGGGGTTCTATTTTTTATGCTTGTGATAGATATGATGCTGGTTTTAAAATAAGAAAATGGTTAAAGGATGGAAAAATAGTTATTGCTGATAGATATCTTGCTTCAAATATTGGTCATCAAGGAGGTAAGATAAAAAATAGAAAAGAAAGAAAAAAATATTTTGACTGGCTTTATCATTTAGAATACGAAATCTTAAAAATTCCTAAGCCCAATTATAATCTTATTCTTAAAACATCGCCTGCTCTTTCTTTAAAATTAGCTCACAAAATAACTGATAAAGAAAAAAAAGCAAGAAGAAAAGCTTATTTGGGAAGAAGCGAGAAAAGAGATATTCATGAAAAGGACAAAAAGCACTTGGAAGATACTTTAAAATCGTATTTACATGCGGCTAAAGAATTTCCTAAAGAATTTAAGGTTATAGATTGTGTGAAAAATAAAAAATTGCTATCTCCAAAACTAATCCATCAAAAAATTTGGAAAATAATCAAAAATAAATTGTAAATTATGGAATATAAACCAACAATAGGTCTCGAAATACATGTTGAATTGAAGACAGAATCAAAAATGTTTTGTTCTTGTAAGAATGACCCTAATGAAAGCCGTGCAAATACAAATATATGCCCAACGTGTTTTGGACATCCGGGGACCCTTCCAGTTATTAATAAAGAAGCAGTAAGAAAAGTAATAAAAACAGGGCTGGCTTTAAATTGCCAGATTCCTAAAGATTCCAAGTTTGATAGAAAAAACTATTTTTATCCTGATCTTCCAAAAGGATATCAAATTTCTCAATATGACAAACCTCTTTGCAAAGAAGGTTTTTTAGAAATTGGGGGTAGAAAAATTCGCATAACAAGAGTACATCTGGAGGAAGACACTGGTAGATTAATTCATCCTAAGGAAGAAGATTACTCCTTAGTCGATTTTAATAGAGCAGGGATTCCTTTAATGGAATTGGTAACCGAGCCGGATTTAAGTACAGCTAAAGAAGCAAGAAAGTTTGCCGAGGAACTCCAATTAATTTTTAGATATTTGGGAGTGTCTGATGCTGATATGGAAAAAGGACAATTACGGGTTGAAGTAAATATTAGTTTAAGTAGGGATAGGAAACTAGGAACTAAAGTAGAAATTAAGAATTTGAATTCATTCAGGACAGTAGAAAAAGCAATTGATTATGAGATTGAAAGACAGGCAGAAGTTTTAAAAAAAGGCAAAAAAGTTATTCAAGAAACTCGTGGCTGGAACGAGATAAAACAAATAACAGTTAGCCAGCGGAAAAAAGAAGAAGCTCACGATTACAGATACTTTCCGGAGCCGGATTTGCCAACGCTTCATTTTGATAAGAAATTTATCCAGGAAATCAAAGCAGAAATTCCCGAACTTCCTCAAAAAAGAAGAGAGAGATTGGCCAGGGAGTATAACTTAGGTGAAACAGCGATTAAAATTTTCGTTTTAAACAAAGATTTAGGAGAATATTTTGAAAAAGTAATGTCAGAACTTAGGAACTGGGTCAAAGAAATTGATATTAAAGAAAAAGTAGAAACAAAAGAATATCAAAGGTTAATTAATCTTGCCGCAAATTATATTATTACTGATTTTTGGTCGTTATTTGAAGGATCTTCTATTTTAGGATTTGAGCAAAAAGTTACTCCAGAAAATTTTGCTGAATTAATCGTCTTGCTCTACAAGGAAAAAATATCAAGTAAAATTGCCAAAGCAGTTTTAAAGGAAATGTTTAAAACCGGAGCCGACCCCTCCCATATTATTGAAGAAAAAGGTTTAACCCAAGTAACTGATACGGGAGAGATTGAAAAGATTATAAAAGAGGTTATTTCCAAAAATCCAAAAGCAATAGAGGATTATAAAAAAGGTAAAGAAAATGCCCTCCAGTTTTTAGTAGGGCAGGTAATGGCGCAAACCCGAGGCAGAGCAAAACCAGAAATAGTTCAGGCGTTGTTAAAGAAATTAATATAAATAGTTGATATAAATAGAATAAGAAAAATATCCCGAGAAGAATATCTCGAGAACAATTCCCGGGATTTTAATTGTCTACTAAAATTGACGGCCGTCAATTTTAGTAGACAATTAATTTTTAAGGAAGTTTTTTACAAGTTTTTCTGCTTCTTTGTAGTTTTTAATCCAACGAATTCGCTTGTCTCGTTTAAACCAGGTCATTTGCCGCTTAGTATAATGTTCACTCTCTTTTTGTATTTTTTCTATCATTTCTTGGTAGTTTAGTTTTTTTTGCCCTCCTAAGTTTTTCTTTGAAAAATTTTGGAGGGTAAAAAGATATCGTGCGACAAATCGGTATTCTAAACCAAATTCTTCAAGCCGTTTCCAGGAAAGTCCTGATTTTCTTAATTTTTTAACTTCAGCTATCATTCCATCCTTTAATCTCTTCAATAGTCTTTTATGAATTAGAGTTTCTAATTCTTTTTTATTTCTTTTAACTCCCAATATTAAAACATCTGATTTTATAGGTTGTTTTTTTAGTTTAGGAACTGGTTTTTTAGTTTTAATCACAATTTCCAGAGCTCTTATTAGTCTTCTTCTGTTATTTTTGTCAATTGATTTTGCTCTTTTGGGGTCAAGCTTTTTTAATATTTTAAAAAGTTCTTCAGTATTCTTTTTTTCAAGTTTAGCCCTTAATTTCCAGTCAGGTTTTACTTTCGGAATAACAATCCCATCAACTACGGATTGAATATAGAAACCGGTTCCTCCAACCAAAAAAGGGAGCTTGTTTTCTTTATGGATTTTGTTAATTGCTTTTAGGGCAAGTTTTTGATATTGCAAAACTGTGAATCTTTTTTTTGGCGAGGCAATATCTAAAAGATAATGGGGGATACCTCGCATCTCTTTTTTGGTTACTTTGCCAGTGCCAATATTCATTCCTTTATATACCTGACGCGAATCAGCAGAAACATCCTCGACGTTAAATTTCTTGGCAAGATTAATTGAAAGCTCGGTCTTTCCTGAAGCGGTTGGTCCTAAAATAACGATTAATTTTGACATCATTGTTTTTAAATGGTAAAATAAATTTACGTAAAGAAACTAAGATAAATTGTTCTTTTAAAATAGGAGAAAAACTATGAGTTGGGAAGAATTTAAGGCCCTTTTTTCTACTCTTTTGTACCCTAATATATCTATTATCTATTGGTATAAACTAGGAAAGAATCTATGGGAAACTTTTCTGATACTATGTTCGGTTCGTACAATCTGTTTGATTTTAACCTATAAATTTTTTGATCTCATATTTCTAATATTCAAAAAAATCTCGGACAAACATTCTTGGCAGTTTTCTGGACGTTTCAAAAAACTTTACCATAAATTCGTTGGAAGCCTAAAAAGTAAATTGGTTGAAAAATTTATAGAAATTTTGGCAAAGAAAAAATATTTTTTGTTTTTTGTCTGTAATACAATCCCGGGTGTTCCTTTTTTGCCAACCGCTACTATTGCTGCCGCTAAATTGACCAAATCACAGGGTGCTTTTTGGATAATTCTTGCCGGCAATATAGTGAAAATCTATATATTAGTTACAACAATTTATCATATTGGGAGTCTATTGGAATAAAGTGTCTATGGTTTAATTCATAGACACTTTTTTATTAACTTTCCTTCTAAACCCCAAGGCAAAGCGCTTATAATTTTTACTTTGACAAAACTATCCAAAAGCTTCTTTTTTGATTTTCTTGACATATTTTTATAAGGTCTTATAATAAAATAAAGAGTTTATTTTGTTCATTGAAAACTGAAAGGAGATAACCGATGAATATTAAGGCTATACTTGGCGGTTTAGCTACTTTATTTCTTAGAAGAGAACAATGCCCTGATAAGAAAATTCTTAAAGCAAAAGGGGTGTGCCTGTGGCAGATTAGGGCATTTTTTAGTATGGCGATACTTTATTTGTTCTATTCTTTCTGCAAATACAACCTTGGAGCTGCAACCAAAGACATACAGGCTGAATTTCAGTTAAAAAACCAAAGTATCGGCATAATCATTACTGTATTTACGATCATCTATGCAGTGGGGCAGTTTATTAATGGGTTTCTAGGTGATCGTTATGGTCCTAAGCGAATTTTAATTATTGGTGGAGTTGGCGGAGTCATTGCTAATGTTTGCTTTGGCATGAGTGGGACTCTAACATTCTTTATTGTCTTCTGGGCAATAAATGCATATTTCTCATCTTGTGGGTGGGCTCCCGGGTCAAGAATTGTCTTCAACTGGTTCCCTGAGAATAGATGGGGGACCTGGATGGGGATATTTCATTCGTTATGTTGTTTTGGTTCATTTTTGGTGTTTCCTATTGCCACGTTTGCTATCTCTCTCTGGGGATGGCGATCAGCTTTTTTTGTTTGTCCTGCATTCCTTCTTGTAATGACCATAGCATATTTATGGTTGGGTAAGAGTTCACCAAAAGATGCAGGTCTTGAAACTGAGTGGCGGCAGAGAGATGAGCAGAAGTTGGTCAAGCGAGCAGGTGGTCGAGAATATTGGATTGCATTTACAAACCCTAAAATGAATCTTGCCTATATTTTAGGTTTTGGTGCTAATTTTGTGCGATGGGGTATTCTTTTGTGGATGGTAAAGATTCTTGCCGAGCCTGTTGAAAAAGGTGGATTTGGTATGTCCTTGATTAATGCCGGATGGATTACTTCGTTAGCAAGCTTGGGTGGTGCATTCTTTTCAATCTTATTAGGAGTAGTCTCTGATCGTCTGTTCAAGGGGGCAAGGTGGCAGACTATTCTGGTCGCGTTTGTGTTCGGGTCGTTGCCGCTTTTCTACATCGCCCGTGGGCCTGTGATACTTAGCGATCCAATGGGTATTTTTCTTTTAGGGACGGCGATGTTCGTATCCGGTGGATTGATACAGGCAGTGCTAACACCTCTTTTTGCTCTATCTGGTGATATTCTGGGTAGGGAAATAAGTGGCACGGGTGTAGGCATTATGAACGGTTGGATGTACGTTGGGGCCTCTTTCGCAGGTGTATTCTTGGGTTGGTGGCTCGATAGTTATGGGCTGACGTCAGGTATATGGCTCATGGGTATTGTAGGAATTGTTTCTGGCCTACTTGCGACTCTAATTCAAAAATAGCATTTTTACTGGCTTTATTCGTTGGTTGAAACCCCTGGATGACAAATCTTTAAGCCACTTAGAAATTCTAAGTGGCTTTTTTATAATTCTCCTTTCAGCCCCCATGGTAGGGCATCAGTGATTTTTACTTTTACGAATTTTCCAGTTAGATTTTTGTTTGATTCAAATTGAATATTTTTATGGGTACGAGTTTTTCCAAGCCAAACTCCATGGCTTTTAAGATTATCTACAAGAACCTCTACCTCTTTGCCAATATATTTTTTATTATTTTCAAGGGCAGTTTCTTTTAAGATTTCAGTTAAAGTTTTTTTCCTTCTATCTTTTTCCTTTTGGGAAACATTATCTTTTAGTTTTACTGCGGCTGTTCTGGTACGTGGAGAATATTTAGAAATATAAGCCATATCAAATTTAACATCTTTAAAAAGTTTAGCTGTATTTTTAAATTGTTCCTTTGTTTCACCTGGGAAGCCGACAATCACATCAGTGGATAATGCAATGTCAGGCGTTTTCTTTCTGATTTTTTTTACCAGCTTTTTATATTGCGCAACAGTATAATGGCGGTTCATTTGTTTTAAGATTTTATTATCTCCTGTTTGAACCGGCAAATTAAGATATTCAGTAACTTTCTCGCAATCAGCCATTGTCTCAATTAACTCATCTGAAAAATCCTTTGGATGAGAGGAAGTAAATCTAATCCAAAACTCACCTGGAATATCATTCACCATCTTGAGTAATTTCGGAAAGTTAATTTTTTGTTCATTGCTTGTCGCCTGCCCCGTAGGACCCCGCCGAAAGCGGGGTTCCTTCGGGGTTCTTTGTTCATTGTTGTAAGAGTTCACGTTTTGACCCAAAAGCCAGATTTCTTTATATCCTCTTTTAACCCCGTTAGAAATATTTTTGTTTTGTATTTTTTTATTGTCCTCAGAATTTCTAATGGGGTTAACCAAGTTTTTTATTTCACAAATAATTTCTTCTGCTGGCCTTGATATTTCTTCTCCTCTGACATAGGGGACAACACAATAAGCGCAAAAATTATTACAGCCGGTCATTATTGGAACAAGCCCTGAGATATGAGGTTTTGGTTGGATTTTAAGATGATTGTTTGCTTTTAATGGAAAGCCCGAATGTAAAATTTCTGGCAATTTAGGTAAATCTTTGATGCTGAAAATAAAATCAAATTTTTCAGCAAGTTTTTTTCTGTCTTTTTTTAAAATACAGCCGGTTAGAATAGTTTGTAATTTGTAGTTTATAGTTTGTAGT
>SDBS01002511.1_pt1 | contig 18286 bp, 18 predicted proteins | sample 2277091 | NCBI WGS metagenome assembly SDBS01 (sample SAMN10404972, study PRJNA504765) | marine sediment metagenome | isolation source: marine sediment core GS10_PC15, 163 cmbsf | place: Arctic Ocean: Southern Knipovich Ridge | collected 2010 | reverse complement strand
GCCGCTTAGACACACCCGTTACCGGTATGCGCCCGACCCCTCGCTACGGGGCTGACAGGTATTTGCCCCGGTCGGCACCTTGCAGCCGACTAGAAAAGACGTGCCCTCATTGGGCACTCATCTTAAAAGAATCATCTTTTTCGCAGATGTCTGCTTACCGGCGGTCAACCGATAGAAATACACACCTGAAGTGACTGCCCGTCCCCTCTCATCCCTGCCGTTCCACTCGATCTGATACCGGCCCGCCTGCATGGGCTTATCGATGAGCCTTCGCACGAGCCGCCCCGCAAGATCGTAGATATCAATTCTTGCGTGCTCTGCACCTGGCAGGGAAAATCCGATCGTCGTCCGAGGATTGAACGGATTGGGAACGTTCTGATCAAGCGCCAGTGGTGGAACAGTGCTGCAGGCTGTCACCTCGAGTGAGCGGATCTCACGACCATCCAGCGTGAGGGCCGCTACCTGGTAACGATATTCCTTCCCCGGCTCGATCGCTCTATCTTCGTATCTTCTCGCATGCGGCGAAAGAGGGCTGTCGGTGATGCACAGGAAATCCCCAGGGTGCAGGGCGCGATACAGCCGGAATCCGCTCAAAGCCTCATCCGCCTCAGTCTCCCAATTGAGCACAATGGATCCTTCTCGCAAGTCAGCAGAGATACTGCTGAATGCAACGGCGGTAGTATTATCGGATTTCAGAACCACGCAGTAATCCCAGCCCGCAGCTATCGCCATGAAGTCGGCATTCGGCACCGGGGCATCGCACTGGCCCTTGTCGTTGGCCCCCCAGGCAACAATCGACCCGTCGGACTTAAGCCCCATGCTGAAATAACCACACGCGGCGACCGCCACGAAGCCCTCGTTCGGCGCGGGGACGATGCACTGGCCAGCGGTGTTTATCCCCCAGACCACTATCGTCCCGTCGGATTTGAGGCCCAGGCTATGCATCTCGCCGCCTGCAACAGCCACGAAATCCTCGTTCGGCTCGGGGACATCGCACTGGCCCCTTGAGTTTGCCCCCCAGGCCACTATCGTCCCGTCGGACTTCAGGCCCAGGCTGTGTTGTCCGCTCGCATAAACCGCCGCGAAGCCCTCGTTCGGCGCGGGAACGTTGCACTGGCCAGAGGTGTTCCACCCCCAGGCCACTATCGTCCCGTCTGACTTCAGGCCCAGGCTGTGATACAGGCCCCCGGCGGCCGCTATGAAGTTCTCGTTCGGCTCAGGGACGTCGCACGGGCCTTGGTATTCCAGTCCCCAGGCCACGATCGTCCCGTCTGACTTCAGGCCCAGGCTGAAATACATGCCCCCGGCTACAGCCGTGAAACCTTCGTTCGGAGCTGGAACATCGCACTGGCCATAACTACCATATCCCCAGGTAACGATCGTCCCGTCAGATTTAAGGCCCAGGCTGTGATAATACCCCCCCCCTGGCGACATCCATGAAGCCCTCGTTCGGCGCCGGGACATTGCACTGGCCATACCTGTTCTCTCCCCAGGCGACGAACATCCCGTCGGACTTCAGGCTCAGGTTGTGAGCCCCACCCGCTTCTACCGCCACAAAGCCCTCATTCGGCGCGGGGACGGCACACTGGCCATAGTAGTTGTACCCCCATGCCATAATCGTCCCGTCGGACTTTAGCCCCACGCTATGCATCTTGCCCGCGGCGACAACCGCGAAGCCCTCGTTCGGCTCGGGGACATTGCACTCGCCGTGACCATTATATCCCCAGGCCACGATCGTCCCGTCAGACTTGAGGCCCAAGCTGTGGTCATAACCACATGCGACCGCCATGAAGCCCTCGTTAGGCGCAGTAACGTTGCACTGGCCATAGTCGTTGTTCCCCCAGGCCACGATCGTCCCGTCAGACTTGAGGCCGAGGCTGTGTTCCTCGCCTCCGACGACTGCTACGAAACCCTCGTTCGGCGCGGGAACGTCGCACTGGCCATAGTCGTTCCATCCCCAGGCCACGATCGTTCCGTCGGCCTTCAGGCCCAGGCTGTGATACCCGCCACCGGCGACCGCCACAAAGCCCTCGTTAGGCGCAGGGACGGTACACTGGCCATAATTGTTGTACCCCCAGGCCACGATCGTCCCGTCAGACTTGAGACCGAGACTGTGTTCCCCACCCCCGGCGACCGCTACGAAACCCTCGTTCAACGGGGGAAGGGTGCACTGGTCGTAGCCGTTGCTGCCCCAGGCGATGATCGTCCCGTCGGCCTTGAGGCCCAGGCTATGGTCCTCGCCCCCGGCGACCGCTACGAGACTATCAAGCGCTGATTGTTCCAGGACAATCTGAGAGCCCCATCCCACGATGGACCCGGTGGATTGCGCGTGCACGACACCCGGACCGAGAAGAACTATAGACAGGCATATCAGGCCCATTACTGATCCATTTCGTTTCTTGATGTCTGTCCTCCTTCAGAAATAGATTGTACCGATCGAATCCACCTGGATCGAACCATCAGCGAGAGGACTTCCCTTTTGTTCTCGCTCGCGCATCATACATGAAGGGATTCATGGGAAAAAGTGTAAAGGATGGCACCCAATACCGCCCCTCGAACAATTGAGAATCTTATATACATTATGAGAATTATGTGGAGAATATTTATAAAAGATGTATAATTATCGTATTCTGGTACGAGAGGGTGTTATTTACCTGAACCAGGGAGGGTCAAGATGACTCTGTTTGACCGTATCGTACTGCTCCTGACGGGCCTGACAGCGATCTACCTCGTTGTCCGGTTCATCCAGGATTACCGCCGCGAGGGCAGGAAACCGACTTATAACATATACTACATCATCTCCTTCGCTGTTCTCCTCGTAGCCGGCCTTCTCCTTATCGCGGGCGGCTACGAAGTGCTGGCCAATCCGCTAGTAGTTATTGTCGCCTATCTCATACCCTTCTGCCTCGCACTGGGACTCGTCGCCGAGTTCTATCCGAACATGGAGAAGGGATACCTGGTATTCGGCGTGATCGGTCTTATAGCGATCGCCGTGACCCGCTACATGGATGCCGGCGGCTGGGCTACAGTCGTACTGGCGACATGGCACTCGATCGCCGGCCTGCTGATATTCTTCCTGCCGATGTTGATCATAAAGGGCGGCAGGGCTGCAGGCAGCTTCATCTGGGTCTCGGTCGGCGGCTTACTGATCGGTGTCGGCGGCATTTCCCTGGCCTTCCTCAAGGCGGGCGCGCCGATCCTTTCAGCCGATGTCATCTTTACGATCCTGGCCCCGATCCTCCTGCTCATGTCGCTTTCGTTCGCATGGGGATTCGTAAAGAAGTTGCTGGCATACCAGCACGAGGGATAGGACAGGGCCGGATCGAAATCAAACGGTAGTCGCAACCTGCAAGGAAAGGCATCTTATGGGATTTCTGGCAGAACGCTACCACTACCTCTTCCGTTCCACGAAGGGGCTGGTGCTGGTAGCAATCGCAATGGTATCAGTTGTGACGGCGATATGGGGAACGCTGTCCGGACCGATGGTCGAGTGGGGCGTGAGGGATATCACCGTCAAGGTGCTCGGCATGCAGCTCGATCCGGTGGAGCGCGAGGGCCGGATCATCATGCTCTATCACACGATCGCCATGGCCATCATCGCCATAGAGGTCTATTTCATCACCTCGATCGTGCCGATGAAGAAGCACCAGCAGAGCACGATCAACGCCACGGTGACATTCGGCTACCTCATATCGATGATATGCGGGCTGAGCTTCGCCTACTTCGGGCACAACTTCGTCTTCCACGGCCTGTTCATCTTCGGCCTTTCCCTCATATTCTTCTCCGGACTTCTCCTCGCAGCGGCCCTGTGGCCCTGGAACAAGGAGTATTACGTCACAGACTCGGGGTATGCCCATATGAGGAGCGGCCTCGACCTCGAGCGGGTGGCCTTCTTCGTGATGGCGGTGGCCACGATCGGCTCGTCGATGTTCGGCGCAGTGACCGGATCGTACTGGGGCAACGGCCACGAGACCTTTCTCGCCGAGAACCTGATCCGCGAGCCGCACAAGACGGCTCTGCAGCTCTCGATAATCGGGCATCTTCATATAATGCTCACTCTTATCGCCGTAGCGATCACGCTGGTGATCGGACGCTGGCTCGACTTCAAGGGGATATTCCACAAGATCGCCATACCGATGATGATCGTCGGCACAGTAGTCATCACCCTCGGCGTCTGGGCGGTAGTGCCGTTCGAGCCGATCGCGCACATCATCATCTATGTCGGCTCCGGCTTCGTGATGCTCTCCGCCCTCATGCTCGTCATCTTCGGATGGCGCAAGCTGATCCACGTCGGGCTGGCCGAAAAGGGGATCACCGGAAAAGCCGGCTTCTGGAAGAGCCTGGCGGCGCTTGTCCACGACCCGCTGAAGTTCGGGCCTCTATGGCAGATGGTCTTCATGAACTTCACCGTGAGCGGGGTCGGCATCTTCATGGCGGTGAAGCTCGACGAGATATTCCGCGTATGGCCCGCCCGCGAGGAGAGGATAATCCTCACGGGACACTGGCACATCCTCGCGGCGATCATCGCCACGATCATCCTGATGTACTACGCCGACATCGCCGGCCTGAAGGGCAGGGCGCGCAAGATCTTCGGCTGGACGCTGATCATCTGCTCCGACGTCGCTTTCGCCGCGGTGACGATCTTCGCGATGAAGCGTCTCTTCGTCGTGGAACTTTACCAGCAGCAGATCGTCAACTGGACTATGGTCTTCATAGATATCGGGCTGGGAATGATACTCGTCATCCTGGCGGTCTTCATGCTGTGGCGGCTGTTCGACCTGTTCAAGGGCGAGGGGCTCTGGAAGAAGGAATCCGCCGCCCCGGAACTTGAGTTGGCGAGAACCGCTCCCGATTCCAGGATCGAGACCGGGGAGGTGGAATGATGAAACGCACAACCGCAGCAGCGATCATACTTGGCCTCTCTGCCCTGCTCTCCTGCTCCCCCGCACAGCATGAAGGCGGACGCGAGGGCATCTCATACATCGACACGGGCGTCGATACCGGGGCCTGGGCCCTCGTCCCGGCCGGCGAGTTCTTCGCGAGTCAGCACAGTCACGAGACTATGGTCGACTACGACTACGAGATCATGATCACCGACGTGACGAACGCGCAGTACGCGAAATACCTCACCGAGTCGCTCGAAGCGGGCAGCATCAAGCTCGCCGACGACAGGATCACAGGATACTATCCGGGCGACGAGTTCCACGGCTACAATCACGAGGTAGAGATAACGGCCGGCGACAAGCTCCACATGCCCCTCGGCGAACCGGGATGCCGCATCAGGTATGATGAAAGCGGATTCACCGTCGAGGAGGGCTTTTCAAACCACCCCGTGGTCATCGTGACATGGTTTGGCGCGAAGGCCTTCGCGGATTTCTACGGGTACAGGCTCCCGACTGAGATCGAGTGGGAGAAGGCGGCGCGCGGCACCGACGAAAGGGTATATCCCTGGGGAGGCGAGCTTGCCCACGATCAGGCGAACTACTACAGCAACCGCAACCTCACAGAGAAGCTGTTCGACCGGTCCGTCCCGACTACGCCTGTCGGATATTACAACGGCAGGACGTACGGCGGCAGGACGACGACGGATGGAAAGAGCCCTTACGGGCTCTACGACATGGCGGGCAATGTCTGGCAGTGGACCGTAGACGTCTATGAAAACACGCACCTGCGCTACATGCGCGGCGGCAGCTCGGCCAACTACGAGTACAATCTCACCGTCTGGTCGCGCAACAGCGCATCGCCGGACCATTACGGGATAAACATCGGGTTCCGCTGTGTGCGCAGCCCGCAGGAATAGAAAGCAGACCTGATGCGAGCGATCCGGCAGAGACTTACGCTTTATATCCCCCTGATCAAGGCGCGCCAGACAGCCCTGCTGCTGATCACGGGATTTGCCGGATATGTCAGCTCTCAGCCGGGCGTGCTGAGCTGGTCGGCGATTGCGGGGCTCCTCGCAAGCCTCGCCCTCGCTATAAGCGGCAGCACCGTGCTCAACATGGTCTTCGACCGCGACCTCGACGCGAGGATGAGCCGCACCGCAAGCAGGCCCCTCCCTGCGGGAAAGATCGGTGACAGGGAAGCGCTGGCCCTCGGACTGGTCATTTCCTCGGCCGGCCTGCTCTGGGCCTTCTCCCTGTCGATCGTATTCGGATCAGTGGTATTCGCCGGCCTGTTCATCGACGTCGTCGTATACACGCTCTGGCTCAAACGCAGGACGGCCTGGTCCATCGTCTGGGGAGGAATCTCGGGAGGAATGCCGATACTGGCCGGCCGCGTCCTCGGGACGGGAACGATCGACTATATCGGCATCCTGCTCGCCGTCTCGATCCTGCTCTGGATCCCGACCCACATCCTGACCTTCAGCCTGACCGGCAGGCACAGCGACGACTACCGGCGCGCCGGCATCCCGACCTTCGCTTCGGTATACGGGCCCGGGAAGACACGGATAATCATCGCCCTGTCGAGCACAGGCGCCGCATGCTCGATCGCGCTCGGATGCTTCGCGCTCGGCCTCGAGGGGGGCTACATAAGGCTGCTCTCCGTTCTTACGGCCGGCATCATCGGGCTCGCCGTATTCAGCATCTACAAGCCCTCGGACAGGGTGGACTTCGGGCTGTTCAAGTACGCATCCCTCTACATGCTCGGCGCGATGCTGATGCTCGTCCTCGGAACGCTCAGATGAAGAAGATCTCGATCCTCGACCGGTTGATCCTGCTCGCCGCGGCGCATGCAGCCGGCTACCAGATAATAAGGGGCCTCGAGGGATTCGGGGTCTGGCCGTCTTTGTACTTTACGATCGCCTTCGGCGCGATCATCCTCTCCTGCCTTCTCCTGATCCTCTTCGGCTTCGACATCCTCGGCCACAGGATGGTCGTGGTCGCGGCAACGCTGACACCGCTGAGCCTGTCGCTCGGCCTGGTATCGATATACCTGCCCGCCTTCCATGTCGTCTATGCCGCATTCGCTGCAGCTGGCTTCATCCTGATCGTCGTCACGAGAATATTCGAAACGGGAAGAACGGCCACGATCGCCCTGGCATCGGTCCACGGAATAGCCGGACTGATGCTGTTCGCCCTGCCCCTTACCCTCAGTATCAGCGGCGCCGCGCCGCCTCTCTTCGTACTCGTGGGAATCGGCGGCGCTGTCTTCGGCCTCGCCGGGATGCTGCTCGCATTTCTCAGGATGGATAAGCCGCTTCTGTCGCAGGAGCGGATCTATTCCCTGATGCCGGCGCTCCTGCTCGTCACGACAGCGCTGTTTGTTATCGGGATGAGCGCGGGATAATCACTTCCAGACGATTCTATTCCTTTTCGGCCTTTTCCTGAGAATAATTTACTGCCATGATAGGGAATGGAATCACAATACCTTCTGCGTCATACCGCTTGTGAAGTTTTTTAATGAATTCGTGTTTGATCCGATAACTGTCGACAAATTCCTTGCAGCGCAGGATCACGGTAAAATCTATGCTGGAACTGTTGAACGTATGGTATCGAATGAAAGGTGTGAACTCGGGAACTCCTCCGTCAACCGTCTTCATGATCTCTTCGCCCGTTTCGACCGTCACCTTCTCGACATGTTCCAGATCGGAATCATAGTGCACGCCCACCTGAACCAGAACCGACATGACCTGGTCGGGATAGTAGTAGTTTGTGACTCTCGAATTGACCAATAACTTATTGGGAATCACTACCGTGTTATTCTGAAGCATCCTTACCCAGCTGGAACGCCAGCCGATCTTCTGTACATATCCCTGCTCGCCGGATTCGAGCTTGATGAAATGTCCGACCATGATCGGCTTGTCGATCATGATCTGAACTCCGGAAAAGAAATTCTCGAGGGTCGGCTGCAATGCTAGTGCGACGGCCAGGGAGCCGATGCCCAGTGATGCGATCAGCGGCGTGATCGAAACACCAAAACTGTCCAGCAGGATCATAAGGCCCAGGCCAAGAACAATTATCCGCACTACACCCTGGGCCACGCCCCTTGAAGACTTGAGAACTTCGACCTTGCTGGAATAATTCTGTATGAGCCCTCGCAATAATCTATCGACAAAGATGATCACTGCGACGATGGCCGCAGCTCTTAGAGCGATGAAGAAATATCTCGTGAGTTCCGCATTTTCACCGAGAGGGGAGATCGCTTCCAGGATAAAGACCCCGCTGACAAATATGAGCAATGTCAGGGGCAGGTTCAGGGCGTTCATCAATACATCATCGAGCTGCGTCTTCGTCCTGCCGACCCAATGCTTTATCCGGTTGAATGCGAGTTTCTTACAAAGAAGCAGTAAGCTTACCCATATTAAATATACAATGGGAGCATATATCCAGGCTGAGATCTCCACGTTGAAAACAGATATGCTGTTCATTTGTTTCCTCCTTCATTATCCATGCACATCATCATCCGGACTCATCGCTTTTTCTCACTGCATGAATAAAAACAATCACACCCGATAACAAACCGATCGAAAATATTTCCCATCGAAAAGAAGCCGGCACGTTCTGAGCGATTACCGCTTTGGCGTTGGTCAGGAATGATCCGATAATGATTAACCCAGCCGCCACTTCCAGTATCCAGTGTCTCCTGGAAATACATACAGGTCTATTCTGGCTTTCTCGAAGCCAGATAAGAACGCCGGAACCTATCAAGCATATTGAAACGAGCACAGGCGCGATCACCGGACCGACCCAGGGCAGCGGGATCAGGAATAATATATCCCACTCCAGCAGGCTGACAGGCCAATCCAGTGAAAGTTTTAAAAATACGTAATAAAAGATATCCCAAACACCGAAGGCGATCATAAAGCCCGCAAATCGTCCCAGAAACCTCTTTGCCGACAGCCAGCCGACCGCCGCCAATATGATGATCGTGGCGGCTTCCCGCAGCAATTCTATAACAAGGATTTTCGAAGGAAGTATTTTCAGCGGAAAGCAGAATCCTTCGGGATAGTAAAGCTCCCGCAGATAAACCACGACAGCCGCTTCCAGAAAAGCCATGGCAATGGAAAAAGCGATAACCGCAGTCAGTGTTTTCCCTGGTAATTTATCATTCATGTCTATTAATCGCCGCATTCAGCCGCATGATTTCAACCTCATGTCTTGTGCCGCACGTTCATGCTTTGATTGTCTGTTTGTTTTATTCTGCTGAGCGCAATTCCCGCGATTTTACGTATTGTTTCCTGATAAGTAATATCAGTGTTTATAAAACAAGTCCTTATAAAATAACTGCAATCTATATCTCTGGGACGCCGTGTCATTCCTGGAACCAGGTTTGCCTCGAGAAAATACGGGCGGCTTTGATCATCCATTAGAATATCAATTCTGCCATAATCTCTCGCACCTAAAGCTTTAAAAGCATTTCTGGCGATCGCAGCCACACTTTCATATATATCTTTATCATCTATTGCAATTACCTTTTCTTGATTTTCTCTTTTTACTTCATAGCCAAGGATTTCGTTGCCTGGTTTTTTATCCGAAACGATTATTTCTACTGGCATGGCTATTGGTTCACCATTCGAATCTGAACCGAGTATTGAAACTGTAAATTCTCTGCCGCTTATAAACTTTTCCACTAAAGCTGATTGTTTGAATACACAATAAATATTATGGATTTTCTTTTGATAACTTTCAAAATCATAAACGACGGAATCACTTCCGATACCCTTGCTGTCACCTTCACGCAGGGGCTTTATAAATAAAGGGAAATTAATTGGAAATTCATTCGCACTTTTGTACATTCCAGGTTTCGCAATAAAAAAGGGCGCTGTGTTTATCCCAAATTCCTTTACTCGTATTTTTGCTTCGTCTTTGCTGAACTCCAACTCAATGGCATCTTTACCCGAACCAGTATAATTTATACCAGCTTCTTCCATATATTCTGATATCCATATTTTATCTTTTTGGTTTTTTGTTATTTCAACTCCATTAAAAATAACATATTTGATCCCGGTGAATACTAAATCAGGTTTTCTATGGACGATATTTTCCAGATCTGATTTTGTTCTAACGATATTAAAATTAACATGTGTGTATTTTTCTAATAAAGCATTGTAAACACTTCTGCAATTCTCCACAGAACCAAAACCCATCATGGCCAAATCAGCAATATCGGTTGCTATGACTTCAATAAATCTGTTTTCTTTTTTATCATCTCTTACATCAATTAACATTTCATAATCATTTCTTTATTAAACTTGCGCAGGATATAAATAGCAGCAGACGATTGTCATCATAATAAGTGTCTGGAGTCAACAATATCCTCTTCGCCGGGAGAAACAATTGTCGCTGATCAGCACCGGCAGCAAACGATAGCTGATTTCTTATCCCTTTGATTTCCTTGACGTAAAAATATAGGCAATACGGGACTTGAACTACCGGGCACGCGACTGTTGTGCTGCATAATTGAAATGATCGAAGTAACTGCGCCAGAGGGTCTCAGAAGACGAGAACTCGTTATACCCCCAAAAATAATCCACGATGGCTTCACGCAGGCGTGCCAACTCCCTGAGTCTCGGAAGGGATTCCGCACATTCAAGGCTGAGGTCTATGAGCTCCAGCGCCCTTACCACCGCCTTTCGAGAGTATTCCTCGTTGCCCTTCTTCCTCCAGTTCAGTGCCCGACTGACCTCACTTCCGATGTTGGCCATCTGCTCTGAAAGGGTCATCTCTTTCCATCGGCCCGAGGCAAGATCTGCATGCTGACGATTCATCCCGTCACCCAATTGATTTCAGTTCCTTCTTCGTAATCGGCCCGTCAAGTATACGCATGGACTCCCCTGGGATTGCCATCCGCAACCCGCGCAGATGACGTTACAACAGACAATCGATCCGATCCTGAACGGATTACAGGTTACCAGAGATAGCTTCTGCTGAGAAAGGACAAAGTCGCCGGCGCGGATCTATTCCCTGATGCCGCTGCTCCTGCTCGTCACTGACCTGACCCCCTAGAACGGATCCAGATATTGAGGTAATATCTGGAGGCAAAATCGAGGGGGTATTTTCATGTCCAGGAAACGGTATTCTACCGAGCAGATCATCATAAAACTAAGGGAAGCAGAGGTTCTCTCGTCCCAGGGACACTCAGTGCCAGAGATATGCAGGCAGCTCAGAGTGAGCGCGAACACCTATTACAGGTGGCGAAAGGAGTACGGAGGCCTGGAGATCGACCAGGCGAGGAGGCTCAGGGCACTCGAGAAAGAGAACTCGAGACTGAAGAAGCTGGTAGCCGAACAGGCACTTGATATCGAGATACTCAAGGAGGCGTCCCGGGGAAACTTTTGAGTTCGGCGCGAAGGTGCCGGGCAGTCGATAGGATAAAGGAAATGCTTCCGGTCTCAGAGAGGCGGATATGCAAGGTCCTGGGGCAATCGAGAACCACGCAGAGATATCAACGAAAGCCTCGCGAAGATGAGGAAGCTTTGACCGAGAGGATAATCGAACTAGCCACAAGGTTCGGAAGATACGGGTATCGGAGAATAACAGCTCTGCTTAAAGCGGAAGGCTGGAGAGTGAATCACAAGAGGGTAGAGAGAATATGGCGTAGGGGGGGCCTCAGAGTGCCATCGAAGCAGCCCAAAAGGGGCCGGCTTTGGTTTAACGACGGCTCGTGCGTACGCCTTCGCCCAGAACACAGAAACCACGTCTGGACCTATGACTTTGTCTACGAGAGGACACATGATGGAAGACAGCTGAGACTACTGACGGTCCTTGACGAATATACCAGGGAATCTCTTGCGATCAAGACGGGCAGGAAGCACAGCTCGGCGATGGTCTCTTCACCCCGCAGTCCCTCTAAAACAATACCTATCTTTTCTTCAGATGAGAACTTACGGCGGGTCTTGCGTTTGATCTCGCGGACTACTTTTTCAGGATCTCTTTGCGATTTCATGGTCCACTCCTTTGGTATTCTCAGTTTACCAGAAGTGTCCATTAATTTAATGCTTGAAACTGTCTCACTTCAGCTGGCAGGGTACACGTGGTTCGTTTCACCCAGGTATTTCCCAGACACCTCGACAGGTCGTCAACCAGGTTGAGTGCACCGCGCATTAGCAAGACAGCAAGCAAAGAGAACAGCATCCGCCGAGGATCGGAGGTCTGCATAGCAAGAGGTGCGAGGGCTACCATCAGGCCGATGACCGGGACCGAACAGGTCACGACGTACTTGGCCGACCGAATCAGGATATCATCCACCTCGGTCTTGGTCTTTTGGGCAAACGCGTGCAAGATAAATCGTAGGCTCCAGCGCATGACGACGGTCAGCACCAGTGAAAGGATGAAGATCCCCAAGGACTGAATCCAAGGGTTTTCAAAATAGGGACTTAGCATGTCGGCAAGAGTGCCCATGGCAATCCTCCTCTGAACATGGATCTTTTTGGCCAGATACGGCGAGTTCCACCGATGGCCCGGGATGGTGTAGCAACCCTGCTCTGGGTTCGCCAAGCGCGGCCAATTGGCCATTCTTGAGAGGTCAATAAACTGAAATGGGCAAGCAAAATAATAGCATTTTCACCTCTTGGGCGGTTAGAACATCGTTGCATTCGGGGCGCCATTTTAATTTCCAGTTATCATAAGCGCTTGAACGACAGGTGAAGCGATTCTAACAACGTCACGCTGGAGACACTACGTCTATTTTATCGTATGCACAGGCAAGGACAGGAACGAGGGAAAACGTCCCCCACGTCGAGACGGACGATGGCGGTCTACTTCGAGGACCGGGATGCAGCTCCAAAAAGTTCGGTTTTCTCCAATCGCGCGGCGCCCTTACGCGTCATTATTAAGGTATCGAGCGCTTTGGGGATGACAGGCTGTCCCGCTCTGCGCCATGCGTCGATCATGATCCAAAGAACAACCAGGTGTGTTAGCGCGCCGATAGCGATCAGAGCTGAGAAAGGCTGTCCAAGTAACGCACCGACAGCGATAACGAGGACTCGAAGGTCGCGCCGCTTCAACCGGTTGAGATAATTGTTGGGATACGGTTTCCCGAACCTCAGCTCGTACTCTTTAGTCACATAGCTTGCAAGCAGGAAGCTCATAATCGCAACCAGACCGGTGGGCCAGATCCACGGTGCGGAGTACAGCCGGGATGCCGCGAACGTTACAGCAATGCCGACGGCTAAATCGGCGTAACGATCAAGCATTGTGTCCAGCCACGCACCGCGGGAGCTTTGTAAATGCTTGATCCGCGCAATCTCCCCGTCGCATCCATCGAGGATGGATGCCAGTTGAATGAGCAACCCACCGATCATCCACGCCCACGCGCTGGTCAGGGCCAGCGCACCCGCGCCGAGAAGTCCCAGAAGGAAGCACACCACGGAGATTTGATTGGGTGACACCGAGGTTCTTGAGAAAACCTTCGACACCGCCCGGGAGATCGGACGGTTCAAATACTGCGACACGAAACCGTCTTCACGACCCTTCGTCAGTGACGCATCGACCAGGGCCACCGCCTCGCGGACGGCTTCGGGCGTATCCACGTCGATCCAGTCGTTTCCGGTAACGTCGATTGCCTGCACGCCGCCGTTGAAACACTCGCGGATGCCGTCTGTCAGAGAGAAGCCTCCATGCACGCGCGCACGCGACAGACCACGAAACAGCTCGCCCGTGCAGTAGAAAAGTCCTGTATCACCTGCGTCCCACTTCTCGAGGTCTTTACCGATCTCGGCGATGTGATCGTTTTCGATGCGGACTTTGGTCAGATCGGCTTCGTCAAATATGTGGTTTTTATCGTAATCGACTGCCAGGGCGATTCCTTCCGGCGGCGGCGGCTCGGAGACAAGCTTCAGAATCAACTCGCGCGATAGCAGATGGTCAACCATAGTCAAGAGGAACGGTTCGTCACCGACCAGCGACTCGGCTGCCGCAGCCGAGCAACCGTTGCCCCGTTCCCAGTCCTTTGCGACGATGGAATCGATCGCGCAGCACCGCCGCTTTGCGATGCACTCGAAGTGGGCTCGCACGGGGTCCGCATGGGCGCCGAGCACGACCACGAACCGGTTGATGCCCGCACTTTGAAGCTGGGCGACGGAGCGCTCCGCCAGGGAAAGGCCCCTCACGTTAATCAGTGGTTTGGGAATGGTGTCCGAGCCGTTCTGCAGCCGGTATCCATTGCCAGCCGCCAAGATCACGGCTATTGGCGCCGAACATTGTCCATTGTCGTTCTTACTAGACAACAATCGCATTGATAATCTCCTTTAATAAATCGGGTGTTGCTGCCGCGATCAAGGTAGTGCGGTCCAGTAACCCACCGAAAGGTCCTAGCGGTGAGCCGTCGAGCTGGACCACCTGGCCTCCCGCCTCCATGACCACAAGCGATGCGGCAAGAAAACTCTCAGGCGTCAGTCGGCGTCGGACGTCTACGTGTGCGTCGAGAGACCCCGCCGCAACGAGACACATGGCTCGTGACGCGCAGCCATAGGCGCGCACACCGGCACAGGCATGCAGCGTTTCCGCCAGCGCGCGGTCCGGGCTCCAGTGGTTGAGCTCGAAAGACACCACTGCCTCGCAGAGCTTTCGCACTCCAGACGTCTTCAACCGGCGACCACGTTGGTGGGCACCCTTGCCGCGCGATGCGAGAATCGGGGTCGGTTCCAGGACGTCGCCGACCGCCGCGTAAACCACATTTTTCAGCGCGAGCGGGGCACTACGCGGCAACACTGCAATCGAAAGAGCCGCCAAAGGCAGGCCTCGAGCGAAGTTCTCAGACCCGTCAACGGGGTCGACGACGAAACAATGGCCACCGTCGGGGGCTCCAAACGCGGCATCGTCGAACGCCTCCGACAAGAGGACCCCGTCCACGCCTCGCCGGATCAACCAGTCCCGTACCCACTCGTCAATCAAGGTGTCGAACCGACGCTGCCGGTCGCCCTTGGCGTTGTATCCGGTCACGGCGTTTCCATCACCACGCTGCATGATTTCTGCTAAATGATCTCGATACTCCGTGTACAAAGAGGCCAATAGCTTGATGATGTGTTCATAGAGAAACGAAGTTTGTTCCATATTCTGCAAACACCCTACCCTATACTTGTGTCGCCGTACAATCGCCAAGATAGAAACACTATCAGAGTTTACTCAATGCCAGTAATCTGGAGCGATCCCGTTCGGGGACGTTGGCGACATCGGCGAAATTGCTGAAGGCGTCCCTGTCGATGAGTTCGCGGGTGTAAGCTTCGGCCGCGAGCGCGGCCAGACGAGAACGGATAGAATCTGTCTCAAACGGTGCGGCTTTCAACGCCAGTGTTTTCTGTGCGCGCCGCCCCGCGTCGCTACCAATCATTCGTTCGAACCTTTCGATTTGCTCATCGCTTAGGAGTCGGAGGTTCCGCAAGCGGTGGGCAGCCACGGTGCGAGTCGCGCCGTAGTAGTGAGAGATCAGCGTCAGGTCCGAGAAGTTAATCGGTTGCCGGCCCTCTCGAGCACGACCGTCGATGCGCAAGTTGTCGCCGCCCTCGCTCCCGTGCTCTCCCTCGAAGTAGACGGAAAGAACCACGGGTCCCGATCGCCCTAGCGTCTCTTTGCCCAACGTTTCGAGGTAGCGCCGCACGCCGTGCTCGGGGAGCAGGAAACCACCGGCAAATGCGTTCGCCCGCACCTCTTGAAAGTCGATCTCCGCATCTGTGCGACACACGCGCCAAGGCAGATGGCGGTCGAACAGCGCGTGGGCCAATCCGTGTGCATAGGCGAGACGGCGGCGCCCGACATTGGCACCTTCATTCACCACCACGAGGCAACCGATCTCAGGATAGTTCACGAAAATTGAGTTCACGCCTAGGGGAAGCCGTGCGCTGGCCGTGCGGACGCCCATCACGGTGACGAGTTCGTAAACGAACCGAATAGGGCTTTCACCTAAAGCGAGGCGCCGACGCTCGTCTTCTGCGACTCGATAACCCTGACGAGCTGCATGCCAGGAAGTCTCGGGCCGAATTTCGGCGTAGCTTGGTAAAACGTTCGCGATCGCCTCGAAGCCGAGTGTCGACTCGACGCTGGTCAGCATTCGAGCGACGCGTAGCACCCGTGAGAATGAGTCGTGTTTCTCGTCCTCCTGCAGCTCCGGTATCACCGCGAACAGCTCGCGCAAGACAATGTCTTCGCGTGGAGCATCGTTGTGATACTCGGACGACAGAAGCTCGCTCGTACTACAGCCGTAGAGGAGCGCCAGCCGGTCGATATCTTCCACTTTCACCGCGCGCTTGCCGTTCTCCATCTGCGCGATCGTTGACCGTGAGACTCCGAGGGTCGGGGCTATGTCCGCCTGGGTGAGCGCCCGGGATTTTCTGGCCTTTCGTAGAACCTGGCCAATGTCTTTTGCTAGTTCTGCCATGGGTACCTCATCGAAACGCTGTACTCGTCCAATACCTGATAGCTAACACAGAGGAATAGAAACGTCAATAATGTTCGATGATTAAACGTGGGCAAAGCATCCCTTCCTTGACAAGCGAACAAACGACAAGTGCCAGAAGTGTCATAACAGTAAAGGGTTGCGACTCTTTGCGTCCTAACGAGCGAGATCGAGGTGTGTTTCGTCGGGAGCGTTGGGTCAACGCGTGGAGCCCCAGAAGGTTAGAGTGGCGTGAGGGGAGAGGCGTACGACCGACCGCTGTGGCTTCTGTTTATTCCATCCGCCTTACAATACTTGCACTTACCCAATAACGATAGAAATCAGACTTCGAAAGTGGTGCCCCCCGGATGCCCCCTGTCCCTTTTGTTTATTCCATCCACCATGCAATACTTGCAGTTATCCAACTGCGAGGATAACCGGATCAAGAATTTTGAGCCTCCCATCTCTCACACGAGCTGCCTCTCACCATACTGGTGCCCTCCGTGTGCCCCCACCACATCCTGCTGGATAATTCCCAGTTCAATTATCCCGTAAGAGTTGATTTATACGATAGAACCCGGTTTCTGCAGCAGATATCGCGCTTGTGACCCCCTGTGTGTAAAGCAGGAGTCCTGATAATCCAATTTAATAGATCTGTTTCTTGTAAATTCTGTTCGCCTACAAACACAGATATTTTTGTTACCTATATGTTACCTTTCAATTTTCGGGATTTTGGGATTAGAATCCTGAGCCGTTAACTTATAGCAATTAAACGAGTTGGTGGTACGCCGCCAGGGAATCGAACCCCGAACCCACTGATTAAGAGTCAGTTTTGAAGTGGGTCCTCGCGAACAAAGATTTTCGGAGAAGATAGTCGCTATAAGAGCCAATCGCTTATCATTGAGCTATCAGCATCTTCAGAATGTATTGGATTTTATAAATTGCAGATAGGTTAATTCATATAGTGCTTACTATATGCTTACTTTATTAGAATCGAAGAACGAGCTAAAAAGTAACATCACCATAACATATTATAAAATATATAATTACAAATGAGCCGCCCAGGACTTGAACCTGGCACTAACTGTTTGTAAGTCAGGGCGCCTCAGGCAGTATTATATACGTCAACCGATTCAGCCTTCGATATGACCCGAGGCGTGGGAAGTATGGAAGATTAAAAATCAGCCCAGCACCTCCATACCTCCATCAGGATCTGCCTGCCAGATTACTAGTGCCCTCCTGATGCCCCGACGTATAATACGTCTCCGGCTCGTACGAGCTGATCCCCTATCCCTTTGATGTATTTGAAGAATAATGGTGGGCGATACTGATGTTAAGGGTGTGCTTGTCCAGGGTGTTGACTCACTCCATCAATGCCATATCACAGATCATATCAGGCTCTACAGCACGACCCCAGACATCTGACCAGCCCCTCAGGTTGGGGTCCCCCCGGCGCTCGATTGGGTTGGGTCGCGTCGGTTGGGTGTGCGCGCGGGAATCTGCATTTTATGGCTAAGCGGGACGGTGAAAATAATGCTTAGGCAGGATAACGGTAAATATTCAACCCTATCTTCTCATCCCTTTCCAGGACGGACACATTCCCCTCCGTGGAAGCCACTATGATGGTCTTACCCGACTTAGATGAACCAAAGTCCTTGGACAGATCTACTTTAATGATAAGGGTCTCTCCTTCAACGGTCATTTCTACATTCTTCATCAAATAAATCTCCTTTCTCAATATCTCCGATTGTGACGTGACCCCAGGATTTGTACAACTCTGAGATTCAAACTGCTTGATCTTGATCCGCCCCGGTCGGCACCTCTCAGCCGACTAGATAAGACGTGCCCTCATTGGGCACTCAGTATCTTAAGTGTCTTTTTGAGCATAACCCGCATTTTGGAGTCTGTCCGAGACGAGACGATTATACTCCATTGCGGCGGCGATGTCCATTGACATCACTGCCGCGCTCTTCTA
>SDBS01002509.1_pt1 | contig 18295 bp, 16 predicted proteins | sample 2277091 | NCBI WGS metagenome assembly SDBS01 (sample SAMN10404972, study PRJNA504765) | marine sediment metagenome | isolation source: marine sediment core GS10_PC15, 163 cmbsf | place: Arctic Ocean: Southern Knipovich Ridge | collected 2010 | reverse complement strand
ATTTACTATGGAATTCAGTCGTTCCACTCTCTGGGGTCAAGGAAGCTCCGCTTTGCGCATCTCTAGAGCAGCTTCTCTTAAAATCTTCACCTTCTTATTAGCAATTGCCCTGGCCCAACCGTCAGCATCAGATCTGACCCGGACAATTTCTTCTTGTCTTTGCTCGGCCAACATACCTTGTTTGCGTAATCTGATATTGGAACTCATCACCGCATCCCGCACAAAAGTAACTCGCTCAATCTCACATTCTTCTTCTGCTTCCAGCAACTTAGCTAACCACACTCTCTCTTCCCTCACTGCAGACCCACCAACAATCTCCAAAATGGCAACGGAAGCCCGTCGTTTCCGTATAGTGAAATATTTGGGAACCACCAGAAATCCCGTTGCCAGAGTATAATAAATCTCGTCGACTGCGTCTGAAATCGCCTGACCGGGAACCGAGATGGCCACAATAAAACCTTTTGCCAGTTTTAAATACCAATACTTAACCGATAACCACTCCGGCGGATGAGCATGAAACCATCCCAACCGGTAACCGAGTATAAAGGTCATGGCTCCTCCAAGCACGGCTACGCCGCCTCCGAGTACATTGTGAAGTGCATCAGGACTACTTAAGAGAGAAAAGGTTTTTGGATCGTATAGCAAAGGTATGGTTGATCTTAAAGTACCTGCCACTCCATGAGCATCAAACAAAATGTGATACGCGTGAGATCCGGACTCATATCCGAAACTGGCCAGAGCCGGCCCAATAAACGTCTCCAGCATCCAGTTGGGCCTTAAACCTATAAAAAGAATCGCTGCCGAGAGTGTTCCCAAAGCAATTTTCATAGATACCGGAGCTGGTTTTACATTCTTGAATTTCTCCGGTCTCTTCCAAATAAAGACAAAGAGCCACATTTTGATATTGGAACAAAAAGTTCCAAAAGCAGTCAGCATAAAAAATACTTCAGCCAGGCGGAGACTTATATCCAGCTGCCCCGATGCTGAGTATGCCCCGGATAATTCATAGGCTTCGTTTATAGCGTGATGCAGAATGGTTTTACTGGCAAACCCGTTAAAGAAAGGCACACCGGAAATTCCCATAACAGCAATAAAACAAGTCAGACAGATAAAGGGCATATTCCTCCACAATCCACCCAATTTATACATATCCAGTTCACGTGTTCTCAGATATACCGCACCGATTGATAGAAAAAGTGCCGACTTAAAAAGAGCGTGATTAACAATATGGTAAAGCCCTCCGGCCAGACCCATTGCCCCTTCTTTTCCCAGATATGCCGCGACTCCCAAGCCAAGTACTATATAACCCATTTGGGAAACAGAGTGGTAGGCTAGCATTCTTTTGCAGTTAGACGACATGAGAGCATTTACCACGCCAAAAAACATAGTTATTACTCCTACCCAGATCAGACTATAGCCAAGCGTGGTGAGCATAGTCCAACTGGCATGAACTTCTTGCGCCGCTGCTTCAGCACCCTGTTCGGCAATTGGTGCGAAAAGAGTATTGACCGTCCTCAAGATTCCGTAAGCCCCGGCTTTGATCATTAATCCTGAGAGAAGAGCTGAGGCCGGAGTAGGAGCGATGGGATGGGCTTCGGGAAGCCAGACATGACAGAAGAATATACCGGCTTTCATACCAAAGCCGATAATCATGGCAATAGCAATTAAGTACCGGATCGCCCCGGGAATCTCGTTGATAAGATGACCCAGCGGTTGTATGTTCATTTGGCCGGTGAAGCCATAAAGAAGAATAATACCGCCAAGCAGGCATAAACCTCCAATTATGCACATATAAAGATAAAGTCTTCCGGCTGCCATGGCGTTCTCATCTTCTTCGTGGACAACAAGCACCCAGGAAAAAATAGCCATTAGCTCGAAGAACAGAAAAAGCGAGAAGAAATCTTTGGTAAGCAAGATACCCAGATTGGCAGCCAGGGTCATGAGGCAAAAGAAATAATACCTGGTCCTGGCATGTTCGTGAGCCATATAGCTGGTCGCGTAAATACAGGAGAGGCACCAGACAAAAGCCGTTACAATTGCAATCAGAAGACTGACTAAATCAACTTTAAAATTTAGGCCCCAGCCGAGTAAAGTGGGAAGTGAATACTCTATGCCGCCCCGGTAAACCGGGTTGTACATAGAAACAACGACAGCCAAAGTGACCAGTGTAGTCCCGATCACGATGCCGTTTCTTATCTTTTCCCTCTTTCCCCAAAAGGCAGCAAGTATTGCCCCGATAACCGGAACCATGCAGGCCAAAAAGGGCGCAGGGCTTATTAATACTTTTGCCACCTCGCTATGCTCCATTTTTATCCTCCTTTAAGGGAGAAGAAAGAGAGAGGCAAATCCCTTGGCCAAGCCCAGAGGCAGACCAGGAAATATACCAAAGAAAACAGTGCCAATTGCCAAAACCAGCAAAGGAGCAAGCATGATCCAAGAAGGATCCTCTGTCTCCTCCCCGGTACTTGGCTTGCTAACTGGAATTACCTCTTCTCCCCCATCAAAAGCAGTTGCGTGCGCAGCGGTAGCTGTATGGACTTTACGGGCCTCCGGACCAAACCAGGCTCCAATGACAATAGGACCATAATAGACTGCATTAAGAAGACTGCTGAGTAGCAAGGCAGCAATAACTCCAATCCCCCCGGCACTGCTTATTATGCCCTCTTCCATAGCTTGCATGACCCCTTTGGCCAAGACCCATTTGCTCAAGAATCCGACCAGGGGAGGAAAACCAATCATTGAGCAGGCAGCCAGAGTAAAACAGATCATGGTCAAAGGCATTCGATGGCCTATCCCTTTTAGATCATCAAGGTTTCTCAATCCGGTCTTGTAGATAATTGCTCCCGCACAAAGAAAGAGACATCCTTTCATAAAAGAGTGGTTGAAGATGTGTAGTGCTGCCCCGGTAAGTCCCCAAAATGACAGACATGAAGCCCCAATAATGATGTATCCCATTTGAGCAATGGAGGAATAAGCCAGAAGCCGTTTTATTTCTATCTGCCGGATTGCGCAGGCGGAACCAAGAATCATAGTAAAAACGCCAAGTATCAATAAGAATTTACCGGTAGGCAGGTTAGTTAAAAGTGGGGGGCCGAAGATTGCATAGATTACTCTGATAATTCCATAGGCGCCGGCTTTTATCATAACGCCGGAAAGCAAAGCGCTGGCAGGTGAAGGCGCAACCGGATGAGCATCAGGGAGCCAAACATGAACCGGAAAAATTCCGGCTTTTACTCCGAAACCAAGGATGAATGCCCAGAAAACCAGTACAAAATGGGGGCTGTCTTTTAACGCCGCCAGTCCGCTTTTAGTCAAAGTCAAAGTACCTGCGGTGGAATAGGTGACCAAAATAGCAAATAAGAGGCTCAAGCCTCCTATAATTCCCAGATATAGGTATTTAAAACCGGCTTTCATTGCATCCGGTGTCTCTTCATGGATAACCAGTAACAATGACATGAAAGCCAGTAGCTCAAAGAAGATATAAAGCGTAAGAAGATCACCGGTGAGAACTACGCCAAGCATACTGGAGAGAGACAGAAGAGAAAAAACGTGATACCGGACCTTAGCATGTTCAGGCTTCATATATTCGATTGCATACACCGATGCTAAAAACCATAAAAAAGAAGTAATAAGAGCTAGAAGCAGACCAAACTGGTCAACCCTGAAGTTAAGAGGTAGAGGAAGCGCCATGGCAATCCTGAAGCTCAGCACCTTGCCACTTCTTACAGCCGGGTACATAAGACAGGTAAGGAGAAAAACGCAACCACAAACTACTGCCGCCGCAACACTGCCCAATTGCTGGGACTTGACTGATGCACGCCAAACAATGATGCAACCGAAGAAAGGAATCAATATAATTATAAACGGAAGAACTCTAAGCATGGCAACCCCCTTGAGCTCTTCACAAACAGTCTCACAGTCTCACAGTCTCTCTATTTACTATCCAAACATACAAACATAGTCAACCGGAGCTTTACACTATGAGATACACTAAAAAGCCTAAAATACTTAATAAAAACACAACATCCTCCTTTTCAGGAGCATTCCCCCTCTGACCATAATAAAGAACCATTCATCCTTAATTTATCACCTTTCAACATTTTTTGCTACCCCTATTAAGTGTTTTTCCTATTTTGTTATTGTAACTTTCCGGTTAGATGCTGATAAAAACCTTGGCCAGAAGAACTGTGGCAATTGCGATAAACATCCCGAGAAGAATCATCACGTTTATATTTATATCCCGGGTATAGGTTCGAATTGTGTTTCTGGTAAGATCAATCTGCTTCTGAGTTATAAGCTCTTCAAGCCTCCATGGCACCCTCTCACCAGCAAAGATTTCTGCCAGTATCCTAATCATATTCACTAACCATTGAGTAAACCTTTCATAAATAGGTCTTCCCGGTCTTGCTTCCTCGGCGTCAATTCTTCGATATTCTTCAATCAACTCGTCTCTTTTCTGCCTGGTTTCAACACTGGCATTCACACATTTTTCCACTTTTTCATCAGATATAACATCAAGCAAAATACTATCGGTTCCCAGCTCGGGACTGATGCTCAACTTGTCATTGTATCTCTTAATAGCTTGCCCAAGATCCTCAAGTCCTTGATTGCCGGTGCTCTGCATTAAGCCGGCAATTGGCCCCATGATTTCGACTAGTTTTTGGGGTCTCCGGGTTAAGGAGATTTTGGATTTTTCCAGAGCAAGAATTGCCTCTTTCATAATCTCCTTTTTAAGCTGCAGGATATGTGCGCTTTCTCCTCCCACTTGTCTTCTTATTTCCGCCGCTTTCTTGTTTTTAACTTCGGAGGAAACTCCATTCCTCGTCATTTCGATATTTGCCTGTTTTATTGCTTCTCTTATTGCTAATGTCTTGGCATCTTCCAGTGCATCTTCAACCTCTAGCTGTTTCAATACCCACTCTCTTTCCTGCCCCATAGCGCTACTTCCCAAGAACTCGAGCGAAACACTGGATAATTTCTTTTTAACAGCATAAATAGATTGAATCAGATCAAGAAAACCATCGGCAAATCTTAGATACCAATACTTGGTTCCCATCCATTCAGGAGCTTTGACCCTGAATAGACCGAGTCTATAGCCGATAACAAGCAAAAGAGCACCACCCAAAATCTCAATACCGGCCAGAAGAAGATTATGCATAACTTGCGGGCTACCTAGAATAGACAAAGTCTTGGGATCATATAAGATAGGAAGACTTGACCGGAGAGCGCCTGGTGCTGCCCCCAGATTGAAAAGCGCTTGATAAGAATGAGAACTTGGATTGAAGCCGAAGGAGGCCAATGCCGGACCAACCAGCTTTTCCAGTATGAAATTGGGCTTTAATCCAGTCCATATAACCAGAACAGCCAGGGGCAAAAGTGCAATCTTCATCGATGTTGTTGCGGGTTGGACATTCTTGAGCTCAGACGGGCGCTTGGAGAGAAAAACCGAGATGAACAGCTTTATACTATAACAGAAGGTACCAGCGGCCGATACCAGGAAAACAACTTCCGCAATCCTCAACAACATATCCATTCTGTAAAATGGTGGAAGAGTTGCGGCGCGAGCGGAAGCTTCAATAATTGCTTCGTGCAAAATCGCCTTGCTGGCAAAACCGGAGAATCCCGGGATGCCCGAAATTCCTAAAACAGCAATAAAGCATACCAGGGCAGTGAGGGGCATATTCCGCCACAATCCGCCCAATTTATCCATATCTAATTGGCGAGTTCGAAAATATACTACACCAATAGTCAGAAATAGAGCGGATTTAAAAAAGGCATGATTTATTACGTGATAGAGAGAACCCGCTAATCCCATTACCCCATCACGTCCCAGATAAACCGCCAAGCCCAGTCCCAGAACTATGTAACCCATTTGACTTACACTGGAATAGGCCAATAATCGCTTGCAGTCCTTGGATAGAAGTGCATTGATCATACCTCCAAACATGGTGATAATCCCGATCAAGATGACAATATATCCAATTGAGCTCATAGTAATCTGGTTGACGGCCATAGCTGCAGTCGGTGCAAAAAGCGTATTCACAGTGCGCAAAATACCGTAAGCCCCTGCTTTGATCATTGCCCCGGAGGACATAGCGCAGACCGGGGAAGGCGCAACCGGGTAGGCTTCGGGCATCCAAACATGAAGAAAGAAAATACCGGCTTTGACTCCGAAACCCGTTATCATCAACAACACGATGACATACTTGATATAACCGGGAGCCACTTCGCTTAAAATCTTTCCCATGGGCTCAATATTCATGCTTCCTGTAAAGTGGAATATAAGCAGAAATCCCATGAGCAGACATAGTCCTCCGGCTATACTTAGATAGAGATATAATCTTCCCGCGGCAAAAGATCTTTCACCTCTCCTGTTGTGAATAAAGAGCATGTATGAAAAGAAAGCCAGGGCCTCAAAAAAGAGGTACAAGGAAAAGAAATCCTTGGTTAAAACCACGCCTAGGTTTGCCGCTAGGGTCAAGAGGCAAAAAACATAGTAAGAGGTCTGAGCACGTTCTTTTTTTATATAGGAGAGGCTGTAAATCAAAGCAAGAGACCAAACCAGTCCGGTTATGATTGCAAAGATAAAACTGGTGGCATCAACCCTAAGACCCAGGCCGGGCTTCAGGAGCACCGGCAACATGAACTCAAGACTTTTATAAACATGATCGCCTATTTGGATACCCTGCACTACAGGCCTATACATAAAGGCGATCGCTACTGTGGATAACACAGTTGCTCCAATAGCCACAGCATTTCTGATTCTTTCTCTTCTTCTCAACAACACCACTGCTAAAGCGCCCAGCAGAGGAATAAGAACAGCAATCACCGGAAGTATCGCCCAGTAACTCAAGGAATAGGTAAGAACACCGCCTGTTTGTGGCTGCACTTTTGGATGCCTCCCGTTTGTAATAATCTTCGAATATATCAAGGCCAAATGGGCCACTATCAATTAAAGGCGATTTTGGGGCAGTTAGCAATTGATGGATAGGGAATAGGGAGAAGGGATGGGCGATGAGTAAGAATCTAAGACTCAGAGCGTAAGGCCGAAGAGTCCAACCTTAAACTAGACACGGAGGTTGGGAACTTCCCTATTAGTGTTCTTCGTAACGGCCCAGGACTCCGTAGTAAGTTACCAAGATTCCGGTTATCAAAAGTAAAAGGAATTTGAAAAGACTGACCGAACCGGACTCATGATACTCGGCGACACTGGGATAGTAACCCAAAACAAAAAAGATGAAAACCAGAACAATAAGTGCGTAAGCAAGACCCGTCCCTTCATGACGAGGCTTACCCTTAATCCTTACTTTCCTTAGGTACAGTAAACCCAAAACAAAAGCAGCAATAAGCATAGTCCACTGAATAAAATACATAAAAGGAGGTGATCCTTGGTGCTCTTCCTCTGCTACCTCACCACTATGCTCTTCCTCATTCTTTGTGCTTTCCTCGACACTCTCTTGCGAAGCCCGGACCTCTTGTGTCTTCCAACCAATGATGGCTCGACCAGGTCCGACTTTTTCACCTTTGGTTGGTGAACCTGTAAAAATCATACTCAAAAACAAAAAAGTAATAAGAACGGTTTCTAGTTTGCGCACTGCAAATCGCACTCCTTTTCTAAAACAGCATTTTCTGAGCAATCTGGATCAAAGAAAGGGGTAAACACTGTATCGCTGAACAGATACCCAAAACAACCACACTTAAAGTACCGGCGATAATGGGCCAAATCATTGTTAGTGGAGCTTCTCCCCAAGTAATCCGAAATTTACGCTCTTGTCCGTGTTGAGAATTGCTTTGGGGAGTGGATTGATTGGCAATACTTGCTGCATTTGCCTCTGTTTTCTTACCAAAGAAAGAGATGTAAACTATGGGCAAGAAGTATATTGCACCCAGGAGTGAACTGAGAAGCAATACTGCTATATATGCCGCCTGATGAGCTTGGAGAGCACCAAGACATAACAACCATTTACTGATGAATCCAGCCAAAGGAGGAGTTCCGATCATTCCCAGAGCAGCAATTGTGAAACAAATCATGGTTATGGGAAGCGTATATCCTATTCCCTGCATTTCGCTGACATTACGCGTTTTTCCTTGTTTTAAAACTACACCGGAACACATAAACAAGGTGCCTTTCATGAAAGCGTGGTTTGCTATGTGAATCATTGCTCCCCAGGCAGCACTGGGGCTCAAGAGCATTACGCCCAGGATTATGTACCCCATCTGCCCAATGGTGGAATATGCCAGTCTCCGCTTAAGGTTATCTTGGTCGATAGCAATTATGGAAGAAACGACAATAGTGAAACTGATAACAATTGCCATGATTGCTCCAAATCCTAACTGTCTCATAAGTTGAATCCCGAAGACATTGTAGACAACTCGCATAATACCAAAACTACCAGCTGCAACCAGAACCCCGGAAAGAATAGCGCTTGCCGGAGCCGGAGCAGCAGGATGAGCATCCGGTACCCAGCCATGAAGAGGCATAATGGCTGCCTTGACCCCAAAACCGGTTACAAAAGCGGTAAACACGAGAGCAAGGGCACCTCTTCCATGCTCCATAGTGAGTATTCCATTGCTAATCAGGGTCTGAGATCCCGCTAAATAATAGGTAAATACAATGGCAAAAAGAATAAGTGTTCCGCCAAGTAAAATATAAATTATATACTTTTTACCTGCTGCAATGGCTTCCGGAGTTTCTTCGTGAGCAATTATCACATAAGAAGTTATAGATAGAAGCTCATAAAATATCAAGAGTGTGAGTAGGTTACCGGCAAAAGCTGCTCCCATAGTCCAAGTAAGACATAAGATGAAAAAACCATAATATCGGGTAAGAGCATGTTCTCCTTCCATGTAACCTATGGAATAAATGGTAGCCAAGAGCCATAAGAAAGCAGCTGTAGCTCCAAAAACCAAGCCCAATGGGTCCACATGTAAATATAGCCAGATACGAGGTGTCATCTGTAAAACATGAAGGAAAAGAATCTTGTTTTGAAGAGCAAGGGGTATTAGGATTATGCAAATTAAAGAGTCGAAAACAGCGGCAAAGACAGCCAGCGAAATCCTCAATCGATCATGCCGGTTTCCGAAAGCAAGAATGAGTAAAGATGCAACAAGAGGAACAACAATGGCTAGCAAAGGCAAAACTGATTTTACCAACAGCATGGCATTCCACCCCCTTCTTCCCCGTTATAAAACTTCCGGGCTCAGAAAAGCAAGCGCACGAATGCCCTGGCTAATGACAACGGCAAACCGGGAATCTCCGCAAACGTGCCCAGGGCAATAGCATAAACGGCACAAAAAACACAAGGATAAAGCATAGTCCAGTGGGCTTCATTCATCCGCGTGTCTCCATCCAATGGTTCCTTAAAATAAGCGATATATACAACAGGCAACCAGTAAGCCGCATTCAACAGAGAACTCCCCAGCATAACCATGACAAAAAAGAAGGTTCCCGCTTCCAATGAGCCCAGACATAAATACCATTTGGTAATGAAACCGGCAATCAAGGGGATACCGATAAAGCCTAAGGCCGAAACGGTAAAAGTAGCCATGGTAATAGGCATTTTATGACCAATTCCTACCATCTGGCTAATCTCCGTCTTTCCCGTCCTTCTTTGAATAGAACCAGCCACAAAAAACATGGTAATCTTTTGAACTGCCTGATTTGCTATGTGAACAATGCTTCCTGTAACAGCAGCGGGAGTGCCTATTGCTGCGCCCATGACAATATAGGAAAGCTGACTCACCGTTGAATAGGCAAGTCTTCTTTTTAAATTATCCTGAAGCAAAGCCAGTATGGATCCGGTAAGGATGGTAAATGCGGCAACATAGGCCAAAACCATACCCACTCCAAGGTCTTTCACCAATATCAGGCCGAAGACATTGTATATGACTCGAGAGATCCCAAATACACCTGCTTTTACCACAGCAACCGCATGAAGAAGTGCGCTTACCGGAGTCGGAGCCACCATGGCACTGGGCAACCAGCCATGAAGCGGCATGATAGCTGCCTTAACTCCGAAACCGATAATAAACGCGGCAAATAACAGTACCAAATTACGGCTGTTCTCGGCAATCACTGTCTGGGAGAATACGCCTGTTTCGCTCAGAGTTAAAGTTCCCGATAGAAAAAAAGTATAAGCCATGCAAAGCAGTAAGACTGTTCCTCCGGTCAATGTGTAGATAAGATACTTGCGTCCCGCTTTCATCGCCTCAGGAGTTTCTTCATGAACAATCAAAGGATAGGTAGAAATAGTCAGGAGTTCGTAGAAGATAAACAAGGTAAACAGGTTCCCGGCAAAAGCAATTCCAACCGTAGCGGATACACATAGAGCAAAGAAACCAAAGAACCTTACTTTGGCATGCTCTGGCTCCATATATCCAATAGCATAAACAGTGGTCACAATCCATAGAGTTGCGGAAACCAGCCCAAAGAATAGGCCAAACTGATCAACCCGGAAATTTATGCTTATTCCTGGTGTAAATGGAGCTAGCTGGGTATAGAAGATTGTTCCCCTTAATGCCGCCGGCAACATGGAAAGAACAATTCCCAATTTAATTGTTGCTGCGCTTAGGCTCCAAAATCTTCTCCAAAATGCGGATTTACCGGTTAAAAAAACCAAAATCGCACACAACAGAGACATGGCCGGCGCCAAGAGCGGTCTTATCGACGAAACTTCCATCAATGTACCTCCCAGCAATTGCTGCTTCTTATCCGATGCATCTTCGTTTAGCTGTTCATCAGCTACTTGATAGTGGTTGAAAGTAGGCTCTCTGCTGCTGGTTTTATGAAAGCCAGCGGCACATAGGCACCAATCCCAAACACCAAACAGGCCACTGCCAAGATAACTATAGGCACCACCATGGTCGGCGGTGCCTCACCCCTCTCTTTATATTCTTCACGAGGCTCTTTGAAATAAGCAACGTTAAGAATCCTAATATAATAGGCAAAAATAAATAGCGCTCCGAATAAAAGAGCTGCAGCAAAAAGAGGCTTCCCCGCTTCCATTGCTCCTTCCGCAATTAACCATTTGCAGATAAATCCACTGGTAGGAGGAATCCCCACAATTGACAATATTCCGATACTCATACAGGCCATAGTAACCGGCATTTTTTTGGCAACTCCGTGCAAATCACTGAGTTTCCTATAACCTGTCTGATGAATAATCGCGCCGGCACATAGAAATAATAAGACCTTGATAATTGCATGGTTGAAAATGTGTATGATGCCACCTATCAAAGCATTGGTTTGGACCAGACTCAAACCCAGAAAAATATATCCTATATTGGAAACTGTAGAATAGGCCAGCATCATCTTGATGTCGTCTTGAAAGACAGCAAAAAACGCACCCACTACAATAGTAATCACCGCTAACCAGGAAATCAAAGCAAGCACCGGTTTCACGTCAATCAGACCGCCAAAATAGCGATACATAAAAAGGGTTCTTAAAAATCCGGCAACGCCGATTTTAACAACCAATCCGGAAAGCAAAGCACTGACCGGACTTGGTGCAATGGAATGGGCATCAGGCAACCAGACATGTAAAGGAAAGAGCGCTGCTTTAACCGAGAAACTCACGATCAGAAGTGCAAAAGCTACAGCCGCAACCGGAATATGGTCAGTCGCGCGGGGTAAATTGATCGCAATCTCATGCATATTCAACGAACCTGTAATGGAATAGATGAGACCTATAGCCATAAGAGTTGATAAAGATGAGATCGCCCCTAGGATAAGATACTTAAAAGCGGCCAGTTGGGCAATCTTTTCTTCACCGATGGCAACCAGGGCGTACCCGCTGAGAGAGAGAATTTCCATCATGACAAACAGATTAAATAAGTCCCCGGTTATTACAAAACCCAGCATTCCTCCCAGGTTTAATACGAGCAGCGTGTAATAGACAGGGATTTTTCTTTCATCTATCTCTTTTTCAATATAATGCTTGGAAAATATGATTATAAATAAGCCCAGAACCGCGATAAGAAAAGAAGAGGCACTTATGTGATCAAAGAAAATCTCAATTCCGAACCATCTATCCCAGCTGCCTACCACATAGGAAATAGGACCGCTCTTATAAACTCTCCAAACCAAAACAGTAGACATAGCAGTACAAGCAGTAAGTGCCAGAGCTGCCAAGTATAAACAATACTTCCGGTTGATTTTTCCTGCAATAGGAATCATCGCCGCGGATGCAATGGGTACTATTACCAAAAGAACCGGAAAATGATGGGATATGTTCACCTTTACTCCGTCTCTATAGTCTTTAGTTCCTCAGCATTAAGCGTCCCGCACTGTTGATATATCTTGATCATCAAAGACAACGCGAGTGAGGTAGTGCTAACCGCCACCACAATACCGGTTAGTATGAGTGCCTGAGGAATGGGATTTACAAAGACAGTGGCTTTCTTCATTCCTTCCGTCCAAATCGGGGCTTTTCCGCCCTTGACGGCTCCCAGGGAAATAATCAGTAGAAAACAAGCGGTTTCCATAATATTTAAGCCCATAAACTTCTTAATCAGATTGTCCTTGGAAACCACGGTATAAAGACCGATGGTAAAAAGAACCATAGCAATAACATAGTTGAAATTGGTACCCACTCTTTCTACAAACAGTGCAAAGGAATTCATGACCTGTCCTCTCTCTGCATAGCTAAGAATATTGAGGTGAATATAAAAGCACCACCTACTCCAATACCAATCTCAATAACCATCATCATTAACCTGGTTAGAAAGAGGTTGGAACTATGGGACAATTGGGGAAACGCGTAGGTCAGGAAATTCTGTCCCATAAAAATGCCGATAAAACCCACAGCCACAAATGTAAGCAGGGCAATACTTTCAAAATTAATTCGCCAGGAAGTGGGAAATTTGTCCAGGGCATAGGAATAGCCAAAAACAAGGGCAAATATAATTCCAGCTGCGGCAGCGATCGCGCCACCTTGAAAACCGCCACCAGGCCCTGTTTCTCCGAATAGAATCACATAAAGGGAAAACACCACAATAAAAGGCAAGAGAATGCCGACAATAGTTTGGACTATTACACTCTGTTTGACCGGAGATATTTCCATATCAGAATAGCTTATCTTCTTTCTTTCTCTATTGAGTACAGCTAAAACCCCTATGAGAGCGGTAAATATAACAGTGACCTCGCCTGCAGTATCATAACCCCGATAATTGAGGATTATATTGGTTACTATGTTCTCCGCTCCTGCTTCTTCCGGTCCCTCAAATAAATACCGGGGAACAGGAGCTTTTGCCGGTGGTCCCGTCATAGTAACATTCCGGGGATCACCCATTGAAGGCATATTTAATGCAGCTATGAGTAACACTCCAAAGCAAAGCAGGAGTGCAAGAAAGACCACTGCCTTCTTCATTCTTCCCTCCGGGTTGTTTTGCTCACTGTAACAATGAACAATACCGTGGTAATACCTGCCCCTACGGCAGCCTCTGTCAGAGCAATATCAGGTGCACTCAATTGCTGCCACACGATACACATAATTAGACTGTAAGCACCAAAAATCAGAGCTGCAGCCAATAGATCTTTGGTCCGAACAACGATCAGAGCAGTTGCAACCAGAAAGAACAAAAGAATCACATCAAGACGCCAAATCATCCCTGCTCAACCTCCTCCCACGGCTCAGGATCCTTCTTCCTCCAAACAGGCAGACCTCTCCTGTATGCCGCTCGCGCAATTGCATGTCCCACAGTGGGACTAGTAAGCATCACCAAAAAGACAAGTGCCAGAGCTTTAAAAGCGTCAAAAGAAAATTGTTCGTAGACAACCACCCCTAATAATATGGAACCGGCACCCAAGGTATCGCACTTGGTAGCCGCGTGGGTTCGACAATAAAAATCCGGAAGTCTTAATATCCCCACGGTTCCCACGATAAAGAAAAAAATCCCCAGCAAAGTCAGGATAATGGATATGGTATTGGCAATTACCGTCAGAAGTGAACTCAAATCTCCCAGTCTCCTTTGATTTTACCGGTTTCCATGTACCTTGCTGCTGCTAACGTCACGATAAAATTTAAAAGTCCGTATACTAAAGCAATGTCCAAATACATGGGCTGATCAAAAATGTAGGCGACAAGAACCAAGACTACCAAGGTTTTGGTGCCCACTATGTTGATAGCCAGAATTCTGTCGGGAACCGTAGGTCCCCGGGCAGCTCTATAAAGACAAATAAAAGCATTTGCTACCAGCAGTAAACCAACAGCCAGGAAGAAAGTAGTCATTTACTCTCCTCTTTTCATGTGACCTCTAAAAACCCACATGGTTCGGTCTTGAAGAGTCCAATCAAAAATAGACTCGGCATGATGTTCGGCCAAGCAATGTATAAAAAAAGTGTCATCTTGAACATCCACAGTAAGAGTCCCGGGAGTAAGAGTTATGGAATTGGCTAAAGCAACCCGGGGCAAGTCTTCTTTTAAGGCAAATTTGAATTTGACGATCACCGGACTTATGGGAAGTCGAGGATCCAGAACAATTTCGGCTACGTCAATATTCGCTTTTATTATCTGAAAAAGGAGGTAGGGAAAATAAACAGCGAGACGAAATACTTGATCGGCTCCCATGTCCAGACTTTCCATCTGATCGGAAAGCAGAAGCTGGGATATGATAGCAACTCCCACGGCACAAAAAAGTCCAATTATCAGGTCATTTGCCTTAAAACTTTGGACAAGGACAATCCAGAATATGAACAGCACAATAGAGAGCACAATGGTTCGCTTCGAAGTCATGGTAACCCAGCCCCTAAATTCTGAGTATTCTCTGATCTATCATCAAAAGCAGCCAAACCACTTTGATCGTTATTTAAATAATATAATAACCGGTCTCTCAACCAATTACTTTCATCGGGCAAAATCACACCCTATCCTGCATCCATTCCCTAATTATCAGTTATCATGAAGCACAATTAGTCTTTTTGGGATTGAGATTCACCACAGTCTTTTGAGTATGAACATACTTTATTGCGTCCGGCCTTTTTGGCCACATACAAAGCTTCATCCGAACTGACAATCAATTCAGTATCCGAAGTCGCATCCGCCGGAAATGTAGCTACTCCACAACTGACTGTCTTGCGTGCTTGCGGATGCTCGACGTCCCCTTCAAAACTAGCCTTCTCAATTTCTTTTCTTACCCGCTCGGCGACCACTACAGCATCAGAATCAATATTGGGTAAAACAACCGCGTACTCTTCCCCGCTATAGCGACACACTACATCGGCTGTGCGTACGCATCTTTTGATAATCTTTGCCATTTTGCGCAGCAAGAGGTTGCCCTTCTGGTTGCCGTAAGTGTCGTTGAAATCCCGGAACCGGTCAATATCAATCATTATAAGTGAGAGCGGGTAATCATAACGATCCGCCCGACTGATTTCCTGGTTCAGCCGGTCAACAAAATAGCCATAGTTGTACAATCCAGTGAGCTTCTCATAAACAGAAGATTGCTCTAGCTGCTTCTCACTCTCTCTCCACCTTTGAGAAACCAGGCCCAGGAAAATCCCTGTAATGAATAAAAATAAAAATCCCAGCAATATCTCCCATAAAGTATTAAAGCTTCTGACGGGTGAAGAAAAAATATCCAGATACCACATCCATAAACCCAGGACACTGAAGCTGATGACTCCCATCACCAAGCTACCAACGATACCATAGTAGTAGGAGGCAATAAAAACCGGGGCAGCATATAGAAACCATATTAAGTTGATATCTTTGCTGAAGTCAGAAAGGAGAACAACGCACGCTAAAGCTATGAGAACAAATAGCAAGCTCTTTAGCTCAAACTGAGCTTTCATGATCCCACCTTCACCCTGAAAGAATTAAACGCCCAACCCCTATAGCCTAAAAAACCGTACTTTATCCCATTTTCAGGTTACAATAATGAAATACTTCGTGATAATAGCCGCAAGTCCTGCATTTCTCTAACTTATGTGGCTGTTTTCCAGCAAAAAACCTCTCGGCAACCAGCCTAGCTTGAAATGGATTATCATACACATGATGTTGCTTCACCAAGAATTGCCAGACCTATCATTGAACCATAGAATGCACAGAAACAAAGACACATCACAACAACAGCAACTATTGCTAGGATTATGCACATCTTCCCAAATTTCTTTTCTTCCGACGTGTCCTTGGTATAAAAAATGATGCCGATTACGATTCCGGCCAGAGGAACCAAGAAAGAAACAATGTAGAGCAGAACTTTCATTCCGCCTTCCGGCACGCTACTTCCTCCTGATGGAGGAGTTGGCGGAGGTGGTGATTGCGGCGGTGTTGGTGGTTGTACAGTCGGCTCTTCAGCCATCCAAATACCTCCTTTCCAAAATGCTTTGCTGTCAAATCTCCTATTACCTCGGATATTACTTCGGATACAGAAAAAGAAATCCTTCTTTTAAATCCCGCTTTTAAGAAGTTTTTATACTACTAAAGAAATCAGGTACTTGTGAACATAAAAAGACAAAGACAATTCAATAACCGAGAGAGTGAAAGAAAGCAAAAAAGGAATAACTAGTTGGCTAATACTATTTGCCCTCTGGTACCAAAAAGGAAGAAGAGTGATTAGGACAAGATTTATAATCACAAAAGTAAAAATAACAGATATAACAACCAGAGAGGATATGACCTCAGCTCCAAAAGGAATATTGATATTCTGCATTATTTGCAAAAAGACAAAGGTCAAGATAGCAGTGAAAAACAGTACCGTTTTCTCCCACCGTCCGGTAAGTATCAACTTGGAGGACGAGCGTCTCCATATCTGATAATTAAAGAGAGGGAAAAGAAGAAGAGGTAAAGCAAAACCGCACATTAACCCGGTAATAAGCCGAATAGTATTGGTTGTCTCCCGGAAACCCAGGTAAGAAGAGATGCCATCAACAGCAAGAGCTCCGACGGCTAAGAAAACCACCACCAAAACCCCTTTGGCTGGCATCTCGTTTTTTCTTTCTCCTCTATCGGTTAGCCAGAGAAACAAGAAAGAGATAAAAAATCCCAGGTACAAGCCTGTATCTCTGGCACAAACCGGTAAAAATCCACCGCTCACCGAGATAACCCTGGTGGGTATCTGATGGCATACCGCAAATCCAATTTGCTCAAAAATGTAACTGCAATAATTGAGAATGCGAAATCCCTCCAGGGCAGTCATTGGTAGTTATTTATTCATTGCTAGTAAAACTTGTATATTTGAGACTTGTTATCTACAGACTATTCGAACTACTAGTCACTAATTACCAACAACTATCTGGCCGATTGAAGTGTGTATGATTCAACTTAGCCATTGGATTTGGAAACAATAGTAATACTACGTGAATCTTACTTGAACCGGGGACAACATATCAAGAGTTATGATGAAGAAGCAGCAAACTAGTGGTTTTGATTGTCATTGTCCTACTTGATCCCCCGATCAAAGCTGGAGGACCCAATCCAGCATACATTTAGATGTGACTAGTTGAGAATGCTGTCCAATTTAAGCCGAGAGAAGGGTATCACATGAATCGTTGTTAATCCGATATTCACAGTGGCATCAAGGGACATATTGACAATAATCGCGTTTCTTGGCTCATATCTTTCAATGAAGCTTCTCAAGGCCCTGGTTATTCCCGGCTTTCTCAGTAGGTACTTGACCTCTACGGGCAGCTGAAAGGCTCCGAAGTCGATTACAAAGTCTACTTCCGCCTTGTCTTTCGTGCGCCAGAAACCAATCTTTGCTGCACTTCCTTCAACTTCTTCCTTCAAGAGAAGGAAGACAAAGTTCTGAAAAACGAATCCTTTATCAAAATTACTTCCGAATTGCCCTAGAGCAAAATTCCTCAACCCTAGGTCATAGAAGTAAAATGTGGGCGCCTTGGTGATCTCTTTCCGGATGTTCCTAAAATATGGGGAAACCCGCTGCACAATAAATGTCTTCTCCAGATACCACAAGTACTCTTTCAAAGTTCTTGATGAAATACCTAAAGTGGATGAAAGTTCGGAGAAATTCACGATTTTACCACTCTGCGCTGCTAATAATTTTACCAGATTGCTGAATGCCTCCGTCTTGTGCACATTCAGCAGATAGGCAACATCTCGTTCAATGTAACTTTGATAGATTTCGTTGATTAGTTTTCGCTTCTCGGCCAACTCGCTCTCTAGAACAACCCTGGGATAGCCCCCAAAACTAAGATACTCATTAACCAGCTCGTCTACCTTTTCTCCCTCTACTAAAAAAAAGTCGGCTATCTTATCTTCATATTGATATCCCGTTCTAAAATGAACAAACTCCATGAAAGACAGCGTAGAAAGCTCAAAAACCCTCTTTCTGCCTA
>SDBS01002507.1_pt1 | contig 18303 bp, 32 predicted proteins | sample 2277091 | NCBI WGS metagenome assembly SDBS01 (sample SAMN10404972, study PRJNA504765) | marine sediment metagenome | isolation source: marine sediment core GS10_PC15, 163 cmbsf | place: Arctic Ocean: Southern Knipovich Ridge | collected 2010 | reverse complement strand
ATTCTTGAAGGATTCTCATCTTAGAAGTTATGAGATCCTCCGCTACGGCTTTATCTAATTTAACTTGAGTCATATTATATAATTATAAGAAATATACCTAAATTAATCTATCGCACTTAATTAAGTAAGAGAGCTTTTAAAATATAGAATGGGTTTTAGACGGGATTATTCTATTTATCTCATTAATTATTTCTTCAGTGATTAATCCGAGAATAATCCCATTGAGTTCGTCCAATTGTTCAATCCAGCGGTTTATTGTATCTATTTCAATTGAGAAATACCCTCGATCACGGATTGCCCGACGTTTCTAATTTCCACGCACCATAGCCTTGAATAATAAAACATATCATCGTTGCGTATTTATGAATTTTTTGACCGAGTATATTTACTAGAAAAGGAGATCCAAAGAAATTTAATATGAGCCCTATAATATAGACCACGAAGCAAATAACGAAGATACGAGGATAATGCTTTGGATAATCGCTCTTAAGCATTACTTTTGAATATAGTATGCCCATAACTCCTAACGCCGGATAGGCTATAAGCACGAATAAAATATGAAGCAAACCAAAAAGCGGTGAAATATCATAAGGTGTAACAGCATACCCAAAGGTACAAACTCCCGCGAGAACTCCGAAAATTGTTCCCTTTTTACTTAATTTCTCATTTGTTTCCATAAAGAAATCCCGGAATGCAATCGAAAATGGAATAAGAGAGAGACCGAATACTTCCGTTGCGATAATATATACAATACTTTGGGGGGTTCATTGTATTCTCGTTATAATTTTGAATCAATATATAATCCGTCTTATTTCATTCTCCTTTAAATACTTATTTAATAGAAATTTCTTTTAATAGATAAAATACATGAAGTGATTAATTATATAAGGTAAAATAACTAATATTATAATAGTGAATAATTATGAGCAAGATTACCAAAAAAAAATTGCATGAGCTTATCGAAAAAATGCCAGATGATTTTACCTTAGAGGATTTGCAGTATCACCTCTTTGTTCTTCAAAAATTAGAAAAAGCAGAAGAAGATCTAAAACAAGGATGCAAAACCTACACTTTTGATGAAATGAGAAAAATGACAAAAAAATGGCATGAAGAGAAAGAGCAAAAAACAGAGAATATTAATTATTAAAGAAAATTTCAGAATTAACATCTGACGCCAAGAAAATGGGAGAAAAAGAAATCGTATTCCACCCAATTGCTCAAGAAGATTTAAAATATCTTTATGATTTTTTTTCACGATCCTCTTTACAATATGCTGATTCTTTTATTGAAGGACTTTACGATCGAATAGAAAATTTAAGAAGATTCCCTCAACTAGGAAATGTTTATCCCGAAAATAAAAAATATAGACAAATTATTTATCAAAATTATAGAATACTTTATCAATTCAATGAAAAAGAAGAAAAGATCATAATTATGATGGTAGTACATTGTTCAAGGAATTTACGATTTTGAAATTTAAAATGATATTGATCACGTATATTTTCCATTTAAAGATTTAGGGCCACTTCAATACCACTTTCCTTAATAAATTTTAAATCAAGAAAAATATAATAAAATAAATTGATTGGAAAAATTGAAAAAATAAGTATATACAGTCTTTGGGAAAAAATGAAAAGGAGACAATAGAAATTTTCGTGAATGTTAAAGGAATTCCTGTAAAAGATGACCAAAAGGCATTAAATTTTGCTTTAAGCCTTGGATTAAAACCTAAAACATTTAGTTTTATTTAAAGAAAATATAATAGATTATCAAGAATTTAAATGATTTTTCTGTAGATTTTTTTGATGGACCAATTTTTTGGAAACTCAAGGTTAATAGAGCACTTTTTGTTGGTTCATTAGTAATTTCTTTCAATACATTTTCTGGAATTATACAATCTTTAATTAAATCTATCTTTCCAAGATTACCTAGAGAAATTAAAACGGTTGAATCTACTATCATTCAAGGGCCTTCAATTCATCATTAATTTCGTCTGGGCTTATTTGAACAAGTAACCCTTTTTCTTTCGCAATCATGAACCAATCTGCTAGAGATATACCAGCAATTTGAGCTGCTTGTTTTACGCTAATTTTATTAAATATATAAAGTTCTATTGCTTTTTTGAGTTTTAATTCCTTTAACCCCTCTTCCAAAGCCTTTCTCTTTACTTCTTCCTTATTGATTCCTAAAAGTTTTGCTAATTCTTCAATATCTTTTTCTAAACTAATCATACTATATATACTTATAAAATTCAATTATATAATTTTTTGGGTATGAATTTAGCAATGTTTCTAAAATTCAGTATTCAAAATGATAACAAATGAAATAAGAACAATATATTAAGCTAAATGAAAGTAAATATTATAGATATTATTAGATTAAAAATTAGAGTATAGTAAAAATACTTATTTAATCTTGACAGTAAATATATATTAGAAATGAAAAAGTGACAAATTAGCACCACAATAACACCACAAAAGTATGGTAATACGAAGATAATATCAAGCAAGGTTTAAAAATTTTATTAAAGATAATATCTAAAGCATTCAAAATGCATACAATGGGACGGAAAATCTTATTTGAAAAACGCTCACCTGAGATTTCTAACATTAAAACAGCATTTCTTATATTTTTTTCCGCTTCCGCAAGGACAAGGCTGATTTCTTCCAATCTTCAATTTACCTCGATTAAAGCTTACATTTTCGTATTTATCTCTATTATTTTGAGCCATAACCTTAAAATTATGTTGAAGCATCTTAAAGTTAAGAAAAGATTGAAATTCATCCTCGTTTTTCATATCTACACCAGACTTCATTGCATCCATCACAAAAGATTTGGCCATGCCCCAGTTTTGCGGATTAGAAGCATTTTCTATTATAAGTTCATGAATTTTGTGAAGCTTATTAATAAACGGTTTTTCATCTTTTAGTATTCCCTTTTTACTTAAAAATGAAAGAAATCCTGATAAAACTGGCACTAGTGCCTTAAAAAAAGAAATTTCAGCTGATACTTTCCTTGGTAATATATCAAGACATATCTCTTCTAAAGCATTGATAATTAAATCTTCAAGTGTTAGTGTAAAATACGAATATAAATTATCTATAAAACTCTCAGTTATCGAATCCACTTCTTCAATTTGTTTATTGGTAAGATCCGTGGAATACTTACTCCTAAGAAACTCCCTTGTCCATTTTTTGCCAGTTAATCTTAATTCCTCCCTTTTTTCTTCTGAATATTCTTCCATCATTTTCTCCTCTATTCTGTGCAATTTCATATTTTCTCATTTGGATTAATTCTCTTTGTGTTGCTTGAAAAATACTGCTTTCGACCATAAATTGATTTATATATAGCAGTTGAAATTGTTTTTTTAAACATAAATCATAAGAATTTAAAAAACATTTAAAATCAACTTAATAAAAAGTTAATAACATGGTTTAATTTCTTCTGGGGGAATTTTCCTCTGGATTTGTATTTTCTGGAATTTCTTTTATCAAAGATAATATTCTCTCAATCATGCCCCTACTCATAAATCATAGTATCTTATATAGGTCAAAATACATTTTAATAGTATTTCTTTCTATCTTCTCGTTATTTGCTAGTTTTTTAATAATCATTTTTCCAAGAGGTATATCAACAAATTTAAAGCCCATATTTAAATAAAAGTTTATCGTTTCTGGTTTAATCAATGAATCAACAAATACGCATCGACATCCAACTTCTTTAGAGATTTTTAAAGCAATGTTTATTACTTTTTTTATTAGGTCTGACCCAAATTTTTTTCTTCGAAATCTTTCATCAATGGCAAACATTCCCAATAAAATCCCTGGAACATATCTAGTGATTTTCTCAATTCCTAAAGACTCTTCCCATCGTAATGTAGAACTTGAGAGAGAAAAAAACCCCATTACATCTGGGGTCTCAGCGTTCTTTAGAATATAAATTTGAGAATAACCATATTGAATAAATTTGCTTGAATGTTCATAGAAAAAATCATCGAGCTCATTAATTCCAGAATGAAAGGTATATTCTTTAAAGCTAAAATTTAATTCTATTTTTTCAAAAATAGGTTTAATTACAGTCATTTAACTTTAAAAGTATCTTTTTTAATTTCCTATTCTTTTGTATGGTCATCAATTTCATTATGAAATTTTGAATAGAAATTAGCTAATTCCTTATCGTATTCTACTGACTCTAACTCATCTAATAATAATTCCACGGCCTCTTTTGAAGTTAAGACAAGATCATTATTATCAGATATAATATAGAAATCTTCTGGTTCCTGTATTTCTTCAAACTTGATTTTATGTATCTTACTTTCAGTTTTCATTCATATCATTTTATATATTTTTTCTATCTAATATTTCTAGAAGAATTTTAAGAAATTAAATTTATTTGTAGTATATTTATAGAATAATACTAAAATTGCACATACTTAAATAGCTCACTTAATAACTTATTTTGTTGCATTAAAATTGAAATTATCAACCAAATTATTTTTTGGCTTCCCTAAAAAACATTTTCAAGTTTATTAAATAATCAATATGATTTAATAATAAATTAATCACCTTCTTATTATTATGGAAATAATTTATGTCTTCAAGGTTGTTTTAAAATATCGAAAAGGGTTATGGCGTAAAATTGAGATCAGAGGCGATCAAACACTTGGAGATTTTGACGAGATTATTCGAGAAGCGTTCAATTATGATTCATGGGATCATTTAAGCATGTTTTTTTCTGGTCGCGTGTGGAAATCTGAAGATTATGTCAAATTGAACCCGATGCGCAAGATTCCGGTATTAAAACCCAAATTAATCAATTAGGGCTATCTGAGGGAGATAAAATGGAATATGTATATGATTTTGGAGATGATATACAACATGTTATTACATTAGAAAAGATTAAAGAATCAGAAATAAGTTACCAAACACCTTGTATCACTGCAAGGAGCAGAACTCGATTGAAGTATTGTAAACAATGCAAGAACGGAGGAAAAAAAGTTAAAGCCAAATGGCAATGTATAGAATGTTTAGAGAACACTGGAGAACTCGTTTATTTATGTGATGATTGTCATGAAAAAGATCACATGGAACATTATACTAAAGAGATTGTATAAATCTTTCCAAGTTTTTATAAAGAATTGGAAGGTTCTCTCAACTAGGAACTTATTTAAATTTATCAGGTAATTTTGGTAATCGAGTTATATCTGCTAATTTCTCATATTGGAGATCAAATGTATATATCTCCTTAATTTTTTTTTCTTTCATCAAGAGATAAGCAGAAATATCGTTAGAATCCATGTTATAATCTGAAATCTTATTAACTGCATTGATATACATTAGTTTTGATATTTCCACTGTTTCTATAGACTTATTCGAAATCAATCCCATAATAAATTTTTGTAAATCCTCCCAAGACATTGCACTTTTCAAGAGATTAACTACTTCAGATAATTGAATTAAGGAGATACAGTAGGTATTTTCTTCTTCATTAATCTTTTTTACTATCTCTTTTGCTTCGTGTTTACACCACTTTATTTTATCTGAAAAAACTTTTCCTTTTTTCGGTTTGAAATAAGCATAGATAAAAATATTAGCGTCCAAGTATATCATTTTAATTCACCGATATTTCTTTTTTAAGAAAGTATTTTCAAATTCAGACCAATTTTCGAGTTTATCAATAAGAATATCATCATATTCTAATTTATCAAAGAACTGGGTTAGATCGATTTTTTTCTTTGGAATAATTTTAAGAATTCCTTCTTCTTCCATAATTATAACTTCATCCCCATCTTTAAGCTCTTTTTCTCTCCAGTTACGAGGCAATACGATTCTCCCTTGAGAATCTACCTTCTTTATTTCTATATTCATTCTTTTTATCACATATAGTATTTAATATTTATTTGTCCCATAATAATATTATAGTACCAAAATATAAGTCTTTTGGGTAATTTCCTTTTTTCCCCACTATTATTTTTTATAGCCATATATATTTATGAGAGCCCGGACAATTATGTAAAGTTTTTATAATCTGCTTTGATAAATAACAGTGGCGTAAAAAAATATATCAAATTAAATAGAGATCTAAAAAAAATGTCCCAAGCATTTTCAGAAGAGAAACCTCCCAGAAAGCCGGTTGAATATGGTAATTTGGTAATCTGTAAAGAAGATTTTGAAAAATACAAAAAATTTCTAGAACATAAACCTAAACAATTTAAAAAAGACTTGACTCACAGACTTCTCAGAGAATTTAATGTTGATAATACGTTCATAGAATTTCATAATCAGTTTTCCAATCAGCTTAAGGAATTAATTAAAAATGAGAAGGAAAAAATAGCATTCAAACAGTTTATCCAATCATTTCCTTCCTGCTTACCCAATAGAACGTATCTCAGAAATTTATTTGATTCATTCAAGAAATTTTAGTCGGAGTAGGTATATTAATAATATTTCTTTTTTAGAATTTAAATGAGTGATAAATGGCAAAAAATTTTCTATTGGCTTCCAAGAATAGCTAAAAATATCCATCTTCTCATTGATTTAATTAAAGAAAGAGAAAATATTGATGATAGAAAAGGAGAATTCGATTCAAATCGAACTTATAGTACCTTTTTAGGAATTGATGTTGCTCATTATCAAAAGAATAATTAAGTCTTTCATTCGTCTTATAGTTATAAATTTTGAACTCTTAAATTATTAAGTGAAACTCACCGAAAAGATATGCTGTTCTCTCGAAATTATCTTTATCTACAAGAAGTTCTTACAGTTGGCATACTAGGTAAAATAGTATTTGGTGAAGCACATCCAGAGGATCAAATAGTATTATCTTTATTTAGGAATTCTTATTAGTAAATTCATCAAAGAATATGATCTCAACTTTAAATGATTCATTTTCCATTGTATTTTCAAGTTCTTTCTCTTTATGATAAAATACTGCTTTTCCTTTAATCGCTTCGGCTAAAGTAATCGTTAAACAATCTGCTATTTCAATGGCTCTCTGACATTTTAATTGTGCTGCTTTTTTTAATAAACTATTGATAGACTCAATTTGAATAACATTACTTGCTTTTAACGCATCAATCTTTGTGTTTGCGGTTTTCCATGTGAATTTTCGACAAAGGATATAAAATGTTTCTAATATTGCCATCTCTCTGTACAATATCCCTTCCATCTCGTCTTTAATAGGTTTTGAAATTTCTTATTTAAAGGCTCATCAGCTTGGATTGCTATTAAACAACTCGAATCAATCGATACTAAACTTTTTTTCATCTTCAATTCGCCCCCGTTTTAATTCTTCCAATAGTTCTTCCGAGGTTACATTTTTTATAGGCTCACAAAATATCTCAAATTTTTCCCAGTCTTGGTTTTGATTAAGGTATTGATCAATTAAGTGAGAAATAGCTCCATCAAAGTCAATTCTTCTACCAGTCTTTTTCTGCAAATCTGCTGCGATTTTTATTAATTTAATTTTTGTATCCTCCTTGAGCATGACTGTGCCCATAATTATACCAGATCTTTTTTATAGTTTTTATAAATTATAATAATGATTCTATCTTTAGATGATTTGTTATTAAATAGATATTAACTAACCATATCATAGAATATTTTCTTAATTCAATACATTTTTAGCGTTTTTTAATAGTTCTTGGTCTTTGCCTTCTAAAGAATCTACCAATTCTTCTGACCACGATTTTTCAATAATCTCAAACCCTAAATATTCAAAAAACGCCCTCAAGATTGGACAAAATCCTTCAAAGATCTCTTTTTCGAATATTCCCTTACTGGGGATGATATGTACTACCAACTCATATACATCTTCTCCGTCCCATGTATTGGGTGTTGCATCCATATAATCGGCCATAAGTTCAACAAAAAATTCCACTGTCCATTTGGCATTTTTTTGATAAATGGGGGAAAGTTTTTGAAAAAAGTTGGAATTTGGAAACTCTTTATACCATTTCCGAACAATGCTTTTTGCATATGCGATTGAAGCCATTAAATATTCGAATAGATTCATCTTTTTAAAAGATTTGCTATTTATAGGTTAATTAATTTTATTTACCATGAAAGAAATTCAGTCTTTATGCATTCTCAAGTCTTTAAGAAAGATTAAAAATTGTCGAAAACTTACTAAATTCAGTATCTCTTAACGATTATTAGAAATTGAATGTGTCATTCAAAACAACTATTTTGGTGGAGTCTCATTGAGTATGATTCGAGTAATTTCTAACAGAATTTTCTATATTTCTATTTAAAATAATAGTTATATTAAATCCTTAAACTTGCCTATCATTACAGGTAAAACCAAACATGCCAACCGGGAAAAACTATATAAAGAGTTTAAAAAGGTGACGATATATGAAAATATTCAGTGATCTCCAGTCGAGCGCCAAAAATAACTTTATCATTTCTTATGATTGCCATCTGGACATAAATAGGTAATAATTCGAATATTCTAACGTTGTATTTTAACGGAAGTATCCATAAGGCTTGCTTTAGAAATTTGATATTATTCTCTTGATTTTTGTCTACGAAATAATAGCAACATCAATATCCAAATTTGGACAATTGTCTCCCTTTACGAAAGAGCCATAAAGGATAACATCCTTGTTTTCTTTTTTATTACAAAATTATATCCAAAACTAGGCTTGAAGTTAACGTCCTTTTTCATACTCAGTCTATTCGCTGAGAGTCTATAAAGCTAGTTATTGAATAAAACATTAAATTTTTAATCGCTTTCTCCAATTATATCATAGCAAGAGAGAAAAAGTTATGAAACCTGAAGATCATATAAAACGTTATGAAAAGATGCGGACGACATTGTATGAGCTATTAAATAAACCAATTCGAGAACGGGACAATGCCTCAATAGTTACAATTGCTCATTGGGCATCTTATCATTTAGTATCGATTATAATTGATCAATTAGAAATTTCAGAAAGACTAAAGCATCGCAATCACCGGGGAGTTAAAAAAACATTAAAAGAATCGGAAACAATGAATATTATAGGAGATTTTTCAATTCAAATATTGGATTTATATAATAAATTAGAGAGTGATTTTTTAATAAAATATCAATATGGGAGCATCGGTAAAATGCTTGATTACGAAGAATTAAAGGACATAATAAAGCAATTGGAAGTTATTTGCAAAAACATAACGGAAAGGGTGCAAAATGATGGTAAAAAACAGCAGTGATTCTATTCACTCAATTATCGAGATTGATATTGCCCGAATTCGAAGATTTGCGGGGATGATTGGTCAGAGATATCAGCAAATTAAATCAATATTTTTATTCGGAAGTGTTGCTCGAGGAGATACTGACGAAAAGAGCGATATTGATTTGCTCTTTCTAATATATGAAAATAATTCGGGATTTTATGATGTCCTTTCCCACGACGATGATTATAGAATTTTCGAGGATTGGGCACTCGAAAAAGTGGAAGGAGGGGTTAATCCTTTCGTGTGCGATTCAGAAGAGTTGATTCGTGATTTTGACACATTAATCGAAAAGATTCTACTTGAAGGTATTAGACTATATGGCAAAGATATTGAAGGATTACAAAATCGGCTACAACAAGAGAGGAAAAAGAGCAAGTCAAACTTGCTTGACCTTGTAAGATCATTATAAGAAAATGTGAAAAATTCGAGAAGTTCGATTAATTGTTTGAATTATAATCCCGATTTATTAGAACCCCAAAAACAAAGTATCTATTGAAATTGAAATTGAACATAGTTTCATTATTTTCCTTATTTATCATTCTTATTTACAAAATTCAGATAAATTAAGTTAGTTGGTCAAGTTCAAGATACTTACTCTGCCTGATTCAATATCCAGAGTCAGAAGATAAAAAAGATTTTAGAGATAAATCACGATTATTGCTGAAATGAGTCTTAATACCATCATCTTCATAATATTTTTAAGAATATTAATCTTTATACTGCAATTTTAAGCCTCATAGTTTCGAAAGTTCACCAGACAACCGTATTTGATAGCTTTTATTGGAACATATCACTTAAAGATCATCTATTTCTTATCAGTTGTTAAATCCTTAATAATATATTTTTATTATCTTTAGAACCTTGTATTATCCATGGAAAAGAAAGCTCAAGAGAACTTATTAAGAAGATGTTTTTCACTCTTACCGGAATTTTATGATTACATAAAAATTTCTGGAGATGATGAAAAAAAATTAAAAATCATTAAGGGACACATTTCCTTGTTCCTAAAGGAACTGAGAAAAACGAGCCGGCAAGGATTCACTTCTAAGTCTTTAAATTCGCAATTTGTAAATAATTATCTCACCAGATTTATCCCAAACAGATTCCCGAATTACTCTAATAAGAAAATTTTATTTATTCGAAAACTCTTGAAAACTTATTTTATTTATTTAACGACGAAAAGAGTGTTTGAGAAAAAAAATACTCAAGAATTGATCAGAAATCTTTATACTGAATTGGAGTTAGAAAAAGAAATAAAAACAAATTTAAAAGAGGAAAATAAAAATGAAAGTAAGAAAGGGTTTAAGGATGCAACAGTATCATCTTCCCATATGAACCAAATAATTACCATCAAAAATAAGATCTTCAAGTTTCTGAATTCAAATCTCAAGGAAGATGATTTGGACGAATCCTTAGAATTACTAGTAACCTTCTTGCTCAGCAAGCCTGAAAAGGTCCTCGTCCAAGCGATTTTGGAGCTCGTTGAATCTATTGAGGATCCGAATCTTTTTTGGAGGATTAACATTCTAGTTCAAGATTTCCTCAATATGAGATCCTTACCATCAAGGATCATTAACATTCTTGAAAATAAATCAAAAAGAGATGAATTTTTTTATAGATTATTGATCATTTATCAAGGGTTTTTCTATTCGGGTTATCTTTTAGAAAAGGATTTCCAAGAGCTTATAGAGGACTTGGAGGTGGATATGGGTCAATTATATGCTTATATTTCCACTTTAGCCCAAGAAATTCCGGGTTTGACGGATATTAGTAAGAAGGAGCCCTCTAAAAATATTCAAAATGTTCTTCAAATACTTGAAAAAGAAATTGAAATTATTAAGCCATTTAAAAAAAATGTGTCTTGCATTGACGATAAGACCATTACGATCTTCAATTTTCCGGAGGGATACGACATTGACATTCAAAAGCATGTTAGTCATTTAGAAAGCATCTTGGATTCCCATCGTGATATGTTAGACTTCGTTAAATCCTCCTATGATAACCTTGAGAGTTATTTTTCCAAGAGCGAATGTAAAAAATTGTTGAGAAAAACGCAAAGGTCGTACTATGAGGGAAAACATCGAGAAGCCTTGTTATTTATCAATAAACTCTTGAAAAAAGTCCCTGAAAATAGTGTTGCTCATTACTTTAAAGCAAAAGTATTAGAAGCGCAAGGAAAAAATTTTAATGCTCTTAAGTATATCTTATGGAGCCTGAAAATTGATCCCTTAAAAGTCGAAACTTACATGGATCTTGCCCACCTACTTGAAGCTGGAGGGTATTTCCATCAGTCCCTTGCCTTAACTTCCTTATTTATTCAGATTTTCCCATTTGACTTTAATTTTTGCCTTCAATTGGCAATTTCTTCCTCACAGTTATTATTTCCATTTAAATATTTTTTGAAATTAGCCGGAGCAATAAATCCAGCTAGAACATTGAATTTTTTGGATCGTTATTGGCCCCTTGAAAGGTTTAAATCAAAGGATTCGATGAAGGAACTTGGAATATCCCGTGAAAAGTTTAATAAATTACGCGACTCCGCTAAAAAAATTGTATTAAATGCCATCAAAGTCCTGAAAGGAATTGATTTTCCCCTTAGAGATGAAGCCCTTTTGGAAAAGTTAAATTCCATCATCAGGAACCCCCTATATTTCTTTCCAGTAAAAAGTGAACATATTTTAAAAAATTGGTTTATCTATGAATTAACGCAAAGATTGGCCATGATCTTTTATAAACTCTATCCTAATTTTTTCTACGTAATTGCAAATGAACGATTCATTAATTTTTGCTTCCAGATTTCAAAAACTGCATCGCAATTCATATATAGAAAGATATCTGCTAGTAAAATTACGACTCTGGATCTTTTTCCCGTGGTAGTCAATACGATATCGCATGAAAATGTTATTGACGACCCTTATTTTAAATTAACAACTAATTTCATTCCTAAAGAATCTATTTACGAGATTTTAACCCTTGTCATTTATGAATTAATTCAGGAATGTCAAACCTGCCCAAATCAGTGCTTAAACAAACCCTCAAAGTGGTCCATGGCTTTTTATGAGATCGGCGTCCATACAGACGATTTGGATGAAGAATTAAAGGACTACTCCAATCTTATTTGTTTTATAGACTTCCTAAACGAGGACTTTTTAGTTTTCTTGGAAGATAAGGGATTAAAGCAAGAAACAATTGAGAATAAGACTAGGAACATTGAACTCTTTTTTGATTTTTTAATTAATGAGCTAAAACTTAAAAACCCAGATTGTCTTGAAGAATTTCTAACATCCAAGAATATTAAGATATTTTTAGAAAATTATGTATTACAAGAAGAAATTATCAAGACGAAAACCGCCATAGAACAGATGCGTCTAAGTTTAAAAAACTTATTACACTTCTTACACCATGAATATGGATATTTTGGGAAAGAAAAACTCAAGGATTTAAGAATGCTTTTGAATGAATCTGACTCTTTCATTCAACGCTTGAGAGATTATCCGAAATCATAAAAAATGAAGAACACTCCAACACTTCTATAACGCAAGAACATGTTTTCATTTCACCCCCTTCATCTAACTGTTAAGGGCATTAATTCTTTAGTTGTGATATTCATTAAATATTAATGATCCCGATTTAAAGAGATATCTTAATTTTAAATTATGCTAACAGTTCTCTTTTTACTCATCTTTTTATTCTCTCCTTTTGATAATTTTTAATTCACCTTTAAATAAATCAAACTTTGTTGATTTTTTTTAAAGATCACTGACAGTTAACGTTCAATATACTATTTTCTATCAAAAATTAATAACTGTATATTTTTAAGTTAGGGATATGTTCATAATGAAAGACATTGTTGGTCAATATTTCATAATATCCATTAGCTAAAATTATCCCTGCGATCAAAATATCCACTTTTCCAATATTAAGACCTTTGGAATCTAATGAGGCACTTAACTCTGCTGATCTCTTTATTGCAGGGAGTGTGAGATCGAATACTTGAATATCATTTAATAGTTGTACCATACGTTGCTCTTCTTCCTTTAATCTATTCAGAAAACTAATATTCTTTTGAAATCTTTTTGATAGAGGCGAAAAATAAAATCCATAATAAATCTCATAAAGGACAATGATAGGAATTGCGAAAATTGAGTTAGTATGAGCTGCAAGAAAAGCCGCCATGTTTGGTTTCCCACGTAAAATTGCGATAATCGCATCAGTATCTAGAAAGATCATTTAATCCCTCCTTAACACGTTCATCAATATTTTTATTCATTGACTTGCGGAATTCTTCCGCTTTTTGAATTATATCCTCGGGAAAATCTGCCCATACTCCAAAATACTTCATTAAACGGGATGTGCTACCTTTTAATCCTTCATTCAATAGTCTTTCGATAACTTCTGAAAAACTTTCGTCCTTCTGTTTTAATTTCGCTAGTTTATTATATATATCTAATCTAACTGAGATATTTTTTGATGCCATATATCTATCACATATTCTATAATGATCATCTACATCTATAATTTTTTCGCTCTTACCTAAAGAAAGATCACTTTTCTAAGTATTAGAATCAGAAAATTACTTAATATTTGCGTTTTACAATTATGTAAAACTTTTTATACTCTGCTTTGATAAATAACAGTGGCGTAAAAAAATATATCATTTTAAATAGAGATCTAAAAAAAATGTCCCACACATTTTCAGAAGAGAAACCTCCCAGAAAGCCAGTTGAATATGGCAATCTAGTAATCTGTAAAGAAGATTTTGAAAAATATAAAAAATTTCTAGAACACAAACCTGAAAAATTTAAAAAAGACTTGACTCACAGACTTCTCAGAGAATTTAATGTTGATAACACCTTCATTCAATTTCATGATAAATTTTCCAATCGTCTCAGGGAGTTAATTAAAAATGGGAAGGAAAAAATAGCATTCAAACAGTTTATCCAATCATTTCCTTCCTGCTTACCTAATAGAACGTATCTCAGAAATTTATTTGATTCATTCAAGAAAGTATAGTAGGTTTATTTTAATTTGTTTTTGCTTTTAACAATTTAGAAATTGCAGACATTATTCCCTAATATAGCTTCTATTTTCTCCTAACAATCGTTCACGTTCGTCAATGAGATTTATCAATTCAATAGCATCCATTTCTACTTCCGAAAATGTTCCATCTTTAGCGTGTTTTAAAATTCAGTAGAAGATATATAATTCCACTTCTTTAATAGTAAATAAGTAGTGAGAAAGATGACAAAACAAATGAATTTAAGATTAGATGAGGATTTAATCAAAGAATTTGAAGAACTAGCTAAGGAAGAAAATCTTGATCGATCAGCATTGGTAAAAAAAATTTTATTAGAAGGTCTTCAGCAAGAACGATTAAATTTTGCACTCCAAAAATATATGTTGAAAGAAATATCAATTGAGAGGGCTGCGGAAATCGCTAAAATTTCAATACATGAAATAATTCTTAAGATGTCTCAGCTTGGTATTAGTTCAAATTTAACTGTAGATGATTTTGAAAAAATTTTATAATAATACTAGCCTTCATGGAGATAATTTAGATATCTATTTATTACTATGATGACGAATACCGATTTGGGGAGCACCTCCACATATTATACTTATATTAGTTCTTTTTAAAAATAGCTATAAAACTGTCTCTTCCTTTATATATTTAATAAGGGTTGGTATATCATGTTTAGGTTTTCCTATCATGAAACTGGCAACAACTTTTCTATTTCCCCTTTCATGAAAATGATGTGGTTTTGTTGAAACATCCCATCTATCATCGAAATTATCAAATCTAGAAAAATCATTTTTTCGTGGAGAATGTATAATTTGATATCCATATTCGCCAAATTCGTTATATTTTATATATAAAATTTCGCCTGATTTTAAGGTTATTTTTAATTGTGAAAGGGTCTCATCTATTTCATCTTCTCTGATGTTATCCCCTAATAGATTAACAAATAAAGATCTAGCTTCTCGAAGAAATGAAATGTGAGGAATCATTCTGTTTCCCCAGAAATTACTGAATCAAGAAGGTCTCTTAGTTTATTATAATCAGCAATGAGTTGACGCATCGTGATCGCATCCATTTCTGCGTTTTCAAGCGTCCCACTTTTTGCTTTGGAAATGAAATCATCAGAATTTTCTTCATCCCATTTATCCAAAATAGAACGAATTATATCTTGTATATGTTGAAGTTTGAATGTAATCAACTCTTTTACAGTTTCTCGTTCTATTGAAACATTCATATCGTATCAACTCATGTAGAGTAATATTACTTAATTGTATATAATATATATCTTTACATATTCATATAATTTATTCCTTTTTTTATTTCAATTTTTCTAATTTCCACGCACCATAGCCTTGAATAATAAAACATATCATCATTGCGTATTTATGAATTTTTTGACCGAGTATATTTAATATGAAAGGAGACCCGAAAAAATTTAATGAGAGCCCTATAAAATAGATCACGAAAAGACTAACGAAAAGACGAGGATATGGTTTTGGATAATCGCTCTTAAGCATTACCTTTGAATATAATATGCCCATAACTCCCAACGCCGGATAGGCTATGAGCACAAATAAAATATGAAGCAAACCAAAAAGCGGCGAAATATCGTAAGGTGTAATAGCATAACCAAAGGTTGAAACTCCTGCAAGAACCCCGAAAAATGTTCCCTTTTTACTTAATTTCTCATTTGTTTCCGTAAAAAAATCCCGGAAAGCAATCGAAAATGGAATAAGAGAGAGACCGAATACTCCCGTTGCGATAATATAGAGAACCATAGAAATAGTATTATCTTGCCCCGAAAAACTTTTGGATCGTCCTAAATCGCTAAAATAATTGTAGAAAAAAGAATATCCCGGTTGATTAATGTCAACTGCGTTTCCTCCCGGATAAAATATCATCCCTATGAATGTCAAAATAACATATAGAGCGCTGCCAATTATGGCGAAGATAAAAGCATACTGCTTCCAATTATTACGTTCCACTTTAAAATGCTATGAATAACCATTTAAAAATTTTATTATAGATAATAGCTAAAGCACTTTTGCTACCTTTAGCATATTATCTCCACACTTAATGCCTTTAAAATTTATATTTAACTATTCGTAATTGGGGAATTTCAGGGAGGTCTTTTTCAGTCGTATGAAATTCAGCGTTGTTTTTTAGCGCTAATGTAATAGATAAACAATCATTGTACGATAAGTTTTTTCGATATTGGCATTTTAAGAGTCCAGCTTCAATGATTATTTCAGTTGTTAAGGAAAAAGACTTATATGGAACATTAATTTGAAAAGATCTGATGCAATTTGCAGCGTAATCTTTGCCACCCGCAATACATAAGTGTTTAAAAACTTCCACAAATACCACATCGCACACAAATGCAGAAATGTTCTTGTTTTTAATGTTCTTGATTAATGCTTTAATTTCTTCTGGGGGGTTTTTCTGATAATATAGGCTAATTGGACCCGCATCTAAACACGCTCGCTTCGCCATTTACTTTTCAAGCTCCATATCTTCTTTACGAGACTGATTGAAAATTTTTCGAAACTCTTCAATAGTAAGCCCCTTTTTTCTTAAGGATTCTTCCGATTCAATAGGAATGATTTTTATTTCACCATTTTTTTCCTCTTTTACCAATACATAATCACCGTCAGAGATATTATACTTTTTTCTAATCTCAGCAGGAATTGAAATCATACCTTTATTCGTGACTTTTACTACCTTTTCAGCCATTTTTACTCACTAAGTACTATTCATTTATCTAAGTATTTAAATCTTTTCTTAGTAATATTCAATTTTCTAAGTATTAGAATTAGAAAATTACTAAATATCCCTATTTTGCTTTTTGAGGTATAAAGCATAAGTTTATAATAAGTAATCATTAACTTTTAGACAAAATTCCTCCACATTTAAGAAATAAAAAGTACTATTTCTACTTTTTATCTGATAATCGTTTCACGATGATTATAATACAAGGAGATGATTGTGGGTATTATTTGGATAATATCTTCAAGGAGCTACTAATGGTAGAAATTAAAAATTTGAAATTTAACTATCACTGATCTTTAAAAAAAGCAAAAATGTAAATATGTATAATCACATATTTTATGTGTAAATCAAGTTTTCATAATAAGGTGAAAATATGACAAATATTACATTATCAGTACCTCCAGAATTAAAAACGCAAATGGAAAGATTTCCTGAGATTAATTGGTCTGAAGTTGCTCGAAATTCCATCAGGCAAAAAATTGTGCAATTAAGTTTTTTAAAAGAATTAACGATGGATAGTGAAATAACGCCTGAAGATGCCGTGAAGATGGGTCAAGAAGTAAACCTTCTATTGGCTAAACGCTATAAGGTCGAAAAAAAATGAGATTAATCATTGATGCGAACATATTATTTTCAGCATTAATTAAAGATAGCTCAACAGCAAAGTTATTAATTGATGATAAACTCAAATTATATGCTCCTGAGTTTCTATTTGAGGAGTTTGCTAAATATGAAGATTATATTTTAAAAAAGACTAATAGAACTAAAGAAAATTTTAACGCTTTCTACAATTTTTTAAAGCAGAAAATTTTAATTATCCCTAAAAAAGAGATTGACCCATATGTAAATAAGGCAAAGGAAATCTCTCCCGATCCAAAAGATACAGTCTATCTGGCTCTTTCCTTAGCAATTAATACTGTCTTTTGGTCCAATGATAAAAATTTGAAAGAAAAGCAGGATTTAGTTAAAATCCTAACAACTGAAGAGATTATAAAAACGCTTAGTAGATTTAACGTCAACAATGAACCAGGAGAAAAAAGATGATACTGTCTAATTATTGAAATTTTTTGAATAATTTTATTGTTATATATCTCGTATTTGAATACGTCGATTATTTCACGAATTCCCTACTACAAATGCTGTATGAAGTATAAACAGCGTAAATTTTTAATAAGTTATCATTATTTTCCGCCTCTATCAAAAAGATTTCAAAAGAATCTTATTTTTCTGAATAGATTAAAGGAAGAAGAGCAACGTATGGTACAATTATTAAATGATATTCAAGTATTCGATTAA
>SDBS01002506.1_pt1 | contig 18305 bp, 15 predicted proteins | sample 2277091 | NCBI WGS metagenome assembly SDBS01 (sample SAMN10404972, study PRJNA504765) | marine sediment metagenome | isolation source: marine sediment core GS10_PC15, 163 cmbsf | place: Arctic Ocean: Southern Knipovich Ridge | collected 2010 | reverse complement strand
CTATACCAAAATGGTTTATAATTCCATTCTACATACATTGTCGTCGAACTTGAAGCTACATTTGAATAAGTAAAACCATAAGAAGTAGGAAGTTTATCTATTATATCTTTTAAAATTTGTCCTGGTTCTTCTCCTGAAACATTATGACAAATCAAATATTCATTTAAAAGAAAGGATCTATGTCTTCCTTCTATATTCAGGAATTGCCCATTATCACTTATGTCGTCTTTTGTATAATCTACCCTACCCCAAAATTGTAATGTTGTTCCATCTGTATTATCTGCATAAAACTTTACAACATCTCCATTCTTATAATCTCCAGAAATTTGTCCAAATGCATTTGAAAGTGAAATGCTAAAAGTTCCAATTCCATTTGTTACTGGCAAAATCCAAGAACTACTAATAACTTTTGAAGTTACATCAACCCCGGCAATTTCTACTTTGCACTGAGTATTCCTTGCCTTTGGGATTGGAATCCTAATTTGACTTGATCTTATCATTTTTAATTCCAGATACAATCTTCACAAGAAGTTGAAATATTTAATATTGGTGATAAAATCCTTGTATCTGAGGGATCACAATTAACCAGATCTGCCCATATCCATATATTTTGATTATTTAGATATCCAAGATTAAATACGATATCCTGCCAAGTTGTATTAATTTTATTTCCGCTTGTTGGTATTGTATTTGTATCCCCCCAAGTCAAATTTAAACAAGCATAAGATTGATCTACTCTTAAAGACAAATTGCTTTCCATTCCTCCATAATTTGTTGTAGTTATATTCAAAATTGGTTTTGTTGAAGTCTGGCCATACGCTGAAACATTCTTTGAACTATTGGTCCTAGGTAAAAAGAAAATATTATCTGTCCAAATATAAGGCAATCTTCTAATAAAACTAGAATAATAATAAGTAATCCATCTTGAAATATTAACTGAGTAATCTGCATTATGTGCTGTAATCTTTATTGTATCATTTCCTCCTAAGTAATCATACCTTAGATCAGTAAGATTTATTGTTCCATTTATTGATCCAACACTAATATTCAATACTGAAAAATTAGCCATATCATCAATATAATTTTGAATAGCTGAAACATTCAAGTAAACAGGGTTTGGATCATAAGTTAAATTAATTGTATTCAAATTAACAATTCCTGCTGAACTTGAAAATACCCTCAAAGGAACTAACCAAGTCTGTCCAATTAAAGGATCCCCAGTAAAAGCCCCACTTATATCTGCATTTGTTAAATTTACTATTAAAGTTTGATTTGTACCATTTAAATATCCAGACATAGTATAATCATAAGTATCATCATCACCAAAATCTAAAGATACATTAGAGGGATCTCCTTTCTCTGAAAGTATCAGAACATTACTCACATAAGGCACAATAGCCAAGTAACCAGAGTCTGGAGTAAATTTCTGCCACCACAAGATATTCTTCCCAGGATCATCTATATTATTTTCTACTCCCACTGTTTCCTGCCAATTTTCTCCAAAATCTCCACTAATCTTTGTGGTCCCATTAAATACTCCTGTAACTGTAATATTAATTTTATTTATATTCGCTGAACTATCAAATACACTTGTAGAAATATAAGAACTATTTTCATAAGAATTAAGTTTTACACTAACATTTATCACAGAATTATTTAAGAAAATTTCTTCACATTTCTCTATTTCTCCTCCAGCAGTTGAAAGAGTTCCAGAAATTCTATTACGCATACTTATAACATTTGTATTTACTGGACTAAATTCCCCTCGACTAACTAAACTTCCAGATTCCAAAAAACCTATTGTTGCCCATATTGCATAAGTCCCATTATTATAATATTTCCTATAAAAATAGTCTTCTTCTTCATTTTCTGCTTCATAGTCTTCTGTGCCATTAATAATATAAGTATATAAATAAGTTGAATCTTCCTTATTTTTACTTATGGTAACAGTAACATCAGAAGACCCATAAAAAAAACAGTCATCACCTAGTTGCTCCAAACAATTTTGATTTTCCAGATAATCATCACTAAGCCTATGATCTTCATCTAAATCTAAAATTTTAGTTCCTCCAATTGAAAGTTCAAAATCCCAAGTACAACGATTCCTCCTATCTGGATTTATAGTATCTATTTCTTCACCAACAATAGATGTTCCAAAACTTATTGTAACATTTTCTAACGCAAAAGGACTTAATACATCTGTATAATTAAATAAATTAATAAAAGAACTTATTGATTCTGAATCAAATTCATCTGCTATAGACATATCATCTGTTAAATCAGAATATGCCCACATAGAACTACTTCCTTTAAATGTTGAATAATCTTCGCAATAACCTGTATTTTCTTCACAAGAAGAGTAATCATCTAAAGTAAATTCCCAAAGTGTTGCATTACTAAATCCCCCATAATTTAACCAATTGCTTGTTCCTGTTTTACTAGGAAAAATAAAATTACTTATTGTTGTTGCATTTGTAAGAACACTATCTTTATATGTTATAAAATCATTACTATCAAAAGTAAATCCATAATCAAAACCTGTTATATTCAAAATAAAATTAACTAGATCTGCATTATCATCCAAATAAAAATAAACCAATTGGTTCCCTTCATTCTCAAAAGATACATTCGTAGTATTTAAATATAAATCTGTTCCATTAGAATTATCAAATACTTTATCTGTGTAAATATTATTTCCGATTAGATCTCCATAAAAGATTCTATCTATTGTACTTGTATTTGCTTTGTAAAAAACTACTTGGTGTTTGGTTGTAGAATTTCCTTCATTTGTATCTCCAGTTATATTTACACTTAAATTATTTACCAAATCATATTGATGGACCTCAACATTAAAATTTGAAGTATTTAATACTGTTTGATTTGAAGTAAAATTAACTGAATTATAAGTTAGATTTTGTGTTGTATATCCATTATTAAATAAAATCTTTCTAAACCAATTAATTGTAATATTTATTGTATTTAACCAAGAATCAGAGGAATAATTTATTCCATAAGAAGGATGATCTATATCCAAATAAACAATTCCAAAATTGCTAACTGCAGAAAGATTTATTACACTTCCCAATTCAGCAGTTATATTATTTTCTTGTCCTTCTAAACTTAGTGTTATTGTTCTGTTTCCATATTCTCTTGTTTCTGTTGAATAACAAGTACTAGAATCATTATAACAAATAGTAACATTAAAAAAATAATAATCTGTCGCTAAATTTGAGAAATTAACTTCCCTAGTTCCATTTAAATAAGTATAAGTTTGATTTACTACTCCCCCAACAAATAAATCAAATGTTGTATTTGCTTCTTCTTCCTCATAAGCCTCTACTTGTGAATAAATCCAATCTTGAGAAAAGTCAGCGTCGATAGTTGTATTTGTTGCATCTCCTGTAAAAGCTATATGCTCTTTTGTGAATGAAACTGTATCTAAAACAAGATTGTCATTTGTATCATTACAATAAACCGTCCAATTATTTTGTCCAAAGTAATCTGTAATTCCAGTAAAGTTATCTCCAAATGTTCCAGGTGTTGAATTTGTTGCTCCTTTATCAATAGAATACCAACAACTATCTGTAAAATCATCAGAAGCAGTATAATTTAAAATTGTAACATTATCAAAATAAGTTATGTTTAAAGGATTATCAATTGAAACTACTGGATAATAATGATCAGAATCAATAGTATAATTACTTAAAGAAAAATTACAATCTCCATTAGAATCACATGCTTGAACATTCCATAAGGTTACATCTGTAATTGTTCTATTAAAAATTAAATTTTGAAAAGTAAAATCTATACTTTCATAAAGAGAAAAATCAATTATTTTTCCAGTAACTTTATCTACTTCATCTATATCCAGATAAATACTTGTAAAATGGTCAGACCCACCAGAATTACTCCCATAAGCTCTAAAGGTAATATTTTGTGGAGTTGAACCTAAACTTGAAAATCCACTCCAGCTTCCAGTATAATTTCTATAAAAAAATCCCGTTGAATTTTTATATACCTGTACCTTATAATCATTATACAGTTGAGAATCACATGAAGTATAAGATAACATATTAGTTGAACCAAATTTAATAGCCGCGTTACATGTAATTGCACCATTAGCAACCTTAACAAATTGGATTCTATCAATGTCAATATTTACAAATTCATATTGTTCATTTGCATCCCAAATTTGAGTTGTTGTAGCTAAAGCTTCCCCCCAATTACCATCATACTGACCTTTACCAAAAAGATTTAATGTTCCTCCAGATTCACCTATAGACCTATAACTCCCATCTCCATTTAAAACAGTTGTCCATAAAATTGCATTTATAGAAGCATCATTAAAATCATCATAAATTAAATATTTAGTTATATTAGACACTTCCCAACTCCCACTTTCATTAGTCCATAAACTAATGTTAGTTAAGATTGTTGATCCATTTGTAATATTTACTGTTACATTAAAAGTTATTTCTGAAAATTCAGATAATAAATTATCAGCAGGAAAATTTAAAGTAACATTAATATCTTCAGGAGGATCAAAAAGTCTCACCTTCACAGAATATTTAGCAGAATTAATCCTATATTTAATATTTAACTTTCCAATATCTTTGTTTACATATTTGTAAATTCTTTCATAATAATTTTTAGGCTCCCATTCCACTTTCATATTATGTCCAAAACTCATGGGATTTTCTAAATCCCAACTTGTTTCTCCAGTGTATAATAAATCTTTAACCTCATAATCTAAAAGAAAACCTTCGCAATTATAAGTGTCTATTTTATGACTGATTGGAAATAATTTTATATCTTTTACATTTCCATCAAAAGAATAAGTATCAATTACTAAACAATCCTCTTTAAAATAAGCATATCTATAAATCTTTGTAGTATTTCCATCTATAGTATAATTAACCACTCTATCAGATGCACGCATTTTTTTAATTCCATCCCAAAGAATAGTTCTTTCTGTTCCTGCTAAAACCCAATTTCCATCTTCATAAACTTTGAATGTACTGTGAGTTGTTTCTACATCAATTCTTACTTTATTTGGAATTAAAATATATATCGACGCTGTTAGCAAGACTAAAATTAATATTCCAATATAAATTTTCTTTGCCATTATGCATTTGTACTTGATTGAACTATCTTTAAAATCCAAGTAACTTTTGTTGGATCTCCTTCTAACCAAGTAGTATCAAAATCAATTATTTTAACTTTAATTGTTCCTCTTAAATCATCTATAAAAGTATATGGTGCGCCTGCTTGTATATCTTGATGGCCCTGTATTAATGCTTCAATTGATGCTATCCATGTTTTTATAGCTGCAGTATTTGCTCCTTGATATACTCCAGTTAAAGTAATTGTTTTTACGACTCCTCCAAAATCAAGAACATCTGTCAAATCTGCATCATTTAAATATAAAGGCATAATTACTAATGTTGCAACTTTCTTATCACTATTATCATTTATAATAATATTGGATCCGTTATGTAAAAATATCCCCTTAATTGTTGTATTTGCCATTATAAAACTCCCCTTTGTTTTAATTCCATTTGAATTATCCGTCCCGCTCTCCTAGCAATTTCATCTACATCTGTTTCACTTGATACATTCCCTGAGAATTGAAAAGTAGGTTTTAAAACTATAGATTTATTTCCTCCAACTTTTGTTCTTGGAATAACTTCTTCTCCACGATGTAATTGATAAAGTCCATCTCCTGGAACACTTGAAATTCCTGTTTGTCCTTCTCCTCTTTTTGGAAAAATTAATCTAAATAAACCTGGTCTATCTTTTGTAAATATACCTGAAATAGCACTTGTTATTTTATCCCATAACCACATTCCAAGTCCAGATAAAGAATCACCAAGATTTTCAAATAATCCAGTTAGTTTATTCCACAACCAAGTTCCAAAATCTTGAGCCCATTCAAAGTTAAAAAGATTTGTAATAATTCCAGAAATCCAATCAGCAGCAGGTTTTATAACTTTATCATAAATCCATTGGCCTATTTTTCCTCCAAATTCAGATAAAGGTTTAATAATTGCATCATAAATCCATTGGCCTATTTTTCCTCCAACCTCGAATAAAGATCTTCCAATCTCAAATATTATCTGCCCAATTGATCCACCTAATCTCAAAAGAAAATTAACTGTATTTGTTAAAGCAGTTCCAATTTTTCCAACTCCTAGAACCTCTGCTCCTAATTGAGGAGCTTTTTCTGCTCCTTCTGCTCCTGCTCCAACTATTGGTCTAGTCCACTTTAGAAAAGCAACAGCCATTCTCATCATTAAAATTGCCATCGGTCTTAATAATGTCGCCAAGAAATCTCCAAATGGTCTAAAAAAGATCATAAATGCCCTTCCAAAAATATCTAATATACCTTTAAGATACGGACTTGCTTTTGATAATATTCCAACTGCTGCTGCAATTGCAACTCCTACAACTCCTAATTTTGTTGCAACTCCTTTAAGTCCTTTTGTCACACCCAACATTCCAGAAGGACCCGTACCTATTCCAGGAGCTCCTCCAATTTTAACTGATTTAAAAACATTCTTTAATTGCGCTGCTATCTTTTCTCCAATTTGTTTTCCAACTTTATCTCCTTCCTTCCCACCTTTTATAGTGATAGGAACTTTGATTTCAAATCCATTTGTCATTTTTTATTTTGGAAATTCTTTTTCTTTTGCTTTTCTTTCTAATTCTAAAAAGTATACCATACGATCATAAGGAAGATTATCTACTTGTTCTGGTGTAAAACCAAAACAATGAGCAAAAAACCAATAAGTAAATTCCTTAGATATTTCTGGATCATCTAAATAATTTCCTTTTATGCTTTCCCTTATTCTGTATTTTTTTTTTCTGAGGGTTCTGCGAACTGACTGTACTCCTCAAAAAGATAATCTGTGACTTCGCAAGGCAACTGTTTGATTATATCTACATCAATCTCAAAAGGTGCTTCCACAATTGCTTTTGCTAGAATCTTCTCCTGGATCTCCAACTCTTCTACTTTAATCTGTGGCTGTCCACCAAGAATAGTTGTCTTTGTGCAATCACTTCGGATCTTGTTCCTCACACCAGTGCTTAATTTTCTGATTGTGATCATTACCTTTTCTTTATTGACCATCAAAGGAATCTTCTTTGTCTCCTCGATTATCCGGTTCTTCGCGTCAATGCCCAAGTTTGGAATCTTTTTCTCACTCATTTTAAATATTAGTTGCTGCTGCTGGAGCGATTTCAATATCGTTTGTATAAACTATATTTGTACATCCTCTTGCCCATCCAGTTACATCTTCCTTTACAACTTCATTTGGACTCTGTGGCAATGTTTCTTCAGTAAGAACAACCCCTGTCAAAGTGATGTCTAAAATATCTGAGTCATCATTCGTGAATGTCAATGTAAGTGTTGTTTCTGCATTACTTCCTGCTGTAGGTACACTTGCTGAATTTGTCCCATCCATGAAGTATGTCAAAAGACTTGTATAATCCTTAAATGCTACTGTCATAGAAAAATTGTACTCTCTGTTCTTTGCTACAACTGCTGTCATGAATCTAGATCCTACTCCATACACTGGCTCCGCATTGTTGTTTATAGTCAACTCAAAACTTTGGACTGCTCCCAAAACTGTTGAGTCTGGCAGTTCGATTGATCCATGTGCAAATGTAAAAACTGGTTCTACATCTGGAATATCTGCTGATAATCCAGATCCAAGATTCTCATATCTAAATGAACAATCAAGACTAAATTTCAAAGCCTCATTTATTGCTGCGCTAATTGTGCATGTATTAACTACACATCCAATTACCTCACTTTGAAAATCATTTGTTCCAAGTTCGAATCCTAATTTTGTTGTAAAACTTGGTAGGATATCTGCTTCTGTATAAGTATGAGTATAAGCTCCTGGTGATCCTGAATTTGAATTTGCGCCTAAAACTCCCAGTAACCAATAAGCATTACTCAGAGATCCATTAACTGTCATGGTTCCTCCGTATTGTTTGTTTATTGTTGCTGTTGCGTTTCTTGCTCCAACTCCAAATATTCTTTCTGCATTGTTGGTTCTAGACATAGTTACTTCGACTCCTTGTCCAAATGGAACATAAGTTTCATCGCTTCCAGTATGGCTTCCAACTGCTACTCCCCAACCATCCATATCTTCAAAAGCATAAAGTGCTATTGAACCTCCTCCTCCTAAATATGTTTGTGCTATTTTAATTTACCTCCCGCTTTATTTGTTTTTTTCCTCTTATGAGTATTTTTACCTTTAATTTCTTTGTTTGGCTTGCTCTGAGCTGTTTTTTCAGCTTTTATGATGTCTTGTGCATCTTTTTCTGAAATCTTGCCTTGCACCACATCAGTCATTAATCTCTTTAATTTTTTGTTATCCATTATGCTGTGTCCACCTCGAACATACCAAGGAGATCTATATTCTTTTGCATGATCTCATCTTTTTTATCTGGACTATTAATTGTTGGCCCAATCAATGTTGGCTTGATAAATTTCATATAATAAAATTCTTTTGCATTTGTAACATACAACTCTTTGATTGTATTTATATAAGAATCTAGATCATCTGAATTATCAGAATAAATTACAATTGTAAAAGCAATATTAGAAATAAATTGAGATCCTCCAATCCCATGAGCATCTATACTTACATTAAGGATATCCATGGCTATCCTAGGATAAGAATTAATTGTTAGATCATCCCTTGGAAAATCTGGATAAATTTTATCTGTTCCATAATCATGTGAAACAATATAATCTCCTGTTTGATTTGCCCCAAAAGTGATAACACATCCACTTGCATTAATATAATCCACCGTGTAATCTATCCCAACATATTTAGAAACTGCTGCAACTGTTATACTCCGAATATTTCTAACATTTGTTTTTGAAATTGTAATTACTTTTGTTCCAGATAAAGTTCCAGTCGCAGTTGTTGTTAAAACATCTCTTTCTGAGATTGAAAAAACATCTTGGTTCCTTAGAAATACTACTTGCTCTTGCTTTATATTTTGAATATTCATTTTCCGCTTGGATTCTCTTGCCGCTTGGCTTTTGAGGGGCATCTTTTTTATTTTGACTCTAGGACTTACACCTTTGTGTCGAAGTAGTCTGACCCCCTCATCTGACTCCTTCAAGTATTAATATTTTAAAATCTAAGAAGTATTTAAAACTATTTGCTAATTTCCTCAATTATAATATTTCTTAATTTGTTCTGAATTGTATTTCTAATAAATGGATTTGGTCTTGTTCCAGGATGTTTTACTACTTTAGCAAACACTATTTTTCCTTTCTCTCTCCTGATCTTGAACTTCAGGGCCTCTTTTTCTTTTGGAGTTATTATATGTGGAGGTGTTCCAAATTCAACAAACTTCCCATAATCAACCATCCAGATAATCAATCCTTCTTCTGTTGATTTTACTTTAATAGAATTACGAAGTCTGCCTGTATCCACCGGAGAAGCCAATATTAATTCGTTTTGCATTCTGATTGCAATCCTAGGCAAAGCTCTTTCAAGCCTTTCCTCAATCTCATTCATCTTTTATATAAAATAACGTTGCAACCTGGAAAACTGTTGTTCCATTGAACTCTCTTATACTTACTTTGTCCACTCTATAAACTTTAGAATCATGCGTTATTTTATCATATTTATTTAATGTGGCTGATGGCGTAATAAAAACCCTTGCATCCCATGTTTTGGTTAAACCTGGCTTGTCTAGATCATATCCCTCCAAATAAGTATCAAAAACTATATCTATATTCTCGTCTGTACCGTCGGTATAAGTTTTATTTCCATGAAAATCTGTTGTCATTGTAACAGGGGTTCTAGTCGCTACAACTCCAAAATCTTTTAATGGCCCATTTACAAAATCTGTCGCTAAACTTGGAACTACACTTTGATAATAATTTACAACTACTGTCATGTCATCCCAAAGTGGATTCAGAAAAGTTATTTGAGTTCCAGTAGCATTGTGTACTACTGTATATTCTGTTGTCAAAGCTAAGGCCAATCCACTTACATAAACTAAGAATCCTCCTTGTTGTGTATTGCCTGTATTTGATAAAGTCAATACTCTATTTGAAGCTCCTGAACTTCCTGTGCAATCACTTCCTGTATAGTTTTCTGTTTGTACTTCCATATTTTTTAAAATACCTCAAAGTTTATATGTTTTATCATCTGAGTTGTCCTCCTGGATATAATCTTATATCACACGTGTCCCATAAAAATATTTTATTAAAATTTGTTATATTGGCCCACACAGAGAAATCTCCATTTCCAATTAAAGAAATATTGTTTCCTCCCATGTTTACATTTGAAGTAATCGAACAATTATCACTACAATCAACAGCCCAATTTCCACTTGAATATGTGCAAGAATCAGCAGGAGGAGCTCCACTATAATTAATTGCATTTGTTTGAGTATCATTTTTTGTAACTCCCAAATAAGTTGCATTAACAAACAAATCTTTTAATCCACTTTCAAAAGTAGGAACAGTTACATTTACTTTCCAACTTCCACTATAATAAGCAAATTCTTGAGTTGTTCCCGCAAATGCAGTAATATTCACAGAATCAACTGCTGCATCTGAAGTAAAAGAAGCTCCACACATCATCCAAATTGCAATATTTCCTGAACCACTCAAACCTTCTAATTTTAAATCTTCTGTAAACCATGAAGTTCCTTGATCTCCTGATTCACTCCACTTCGATACCCAGCTCCCTGTTGAGTTTTCTTTAATATGAAGAGTTCCCATTGTTGCTCCATACATATTATATGCAAAACTTACATTCACAGATGTATAAGAATCAAAATCAATTTCAGGACTTCTATACAAAACAGCTTCATCTGGATCATTACAAAAATTAGTAGATGTTTCAACCATTCCATAATATCCATCATAATTTGCTGTTGGCCCTGTACTACTTGATTCACCATTCCCTGTATAAACATACCAATCGTCGTCGTCAAAAGTTGCTTGTATCCAATTTCCAATAGGATCAGGTTGTGTTCCTTCTGAATATCCTTCAAAATCTTCAAAGTCAATTAACACAAGTCCTACTCCTGCTTGACTAATAATCGTAGCTTCACTTCCTCCAATAAAAACACTTTCTATATTAACACCACTTGTTTGATTTACATCTTCAAAAGTGTAATTAAATCTTATTGTAATATTATCCCCTGAACTAACTGATTCTGGATCTCCTGTTGTAGGGTCTATAATATTTAAAGCGTTGGAAGTTGTAGTCAAAATATAAACCCCAGTATTATTTGAATATCCTACATTATCATCTGCATACCACCTATAACCCACTACTGTCCCAAGAGTTGAATTAAGAGTCATAGTTACATTTGCCCACTCTGGAGTTGCAGTGAAATTAACAGCTGATTCATTTGCCCAAACCCCTGTGTTATTTGTTGAGAAAATATATTCTCCATTTGATTCTAAAGCAATATTATCGTCATATAAGATTGAGAATAAAATAGGTGCTCCTGCATTTGTTATATTTATTTGGGCAGATGAGTATGTTGGAGGGGTTGTGTCTGGTCCAAAAGGATAAGTCAAACCACTCCCTGAATTATAAAGTTCTGCTACTTCTGCTGGGGATAATACTCTATCCCATACTCCAATCTCATCTATTAAACCATCATAATGTGAACTTGGAACACTAGATGCTCCAATATTAATATCGGTTGATGTAGTACCCCCATTATAATTTATTGTTCCACTTGTAGAACTTGTATTAACATAAATATAACCTAAATTATTACCTGCATCTCTTACTAAAACTACATGATACCATGTTCCATCATCCATAGCAGTTGTAGATTGGATTACTGTATCTTGTGAACTCAAACCATTACCATTAACAAAAACCAACTTCCCATCTGTCTCTAAATAAATAAGATAATTTCTATAACTAGTAATCCAATCTGCAATAATCCATGCTGTAGAAGTATGACTTTCAGGTTTAATCCAAAAAGAAATAGACATATCTCCTGCTATGGAAATAACACTCGATGACCCTGCACTTGCATAATCTGTATTTCCTAACTCCCAATCTCCACAATAATCTATTATTCCTGTTGCTTGATAATCTACTCCAAAATTTGTTAAATCTAAAGAAGCTACTTCATCTAAAAAATTCCCACTTGCTTCTTCAAATTTCCAGTATGCTACATTATTATCTATTAATGCATCTATCCAATAAAAAGTAGTTGATTTTTCTTGATTGGGGTTAAAATGTCCAGCATCAACTAAAAGCATAACATAAGAATTACTTTGGTCTTCTTCTGCATGTAGTTTAACAGCATAATTTAAATTTTCATTCCAATCTATTCTTAAAAAATTCTCTTTCCCATTCAAACCTCCATCATAATCATATAATTTATAGAAAGGTATTGGAACTTTCACCATTGAATAATTGTAAATCATGGACCCATTACTAGTTGTCTGGTTAGTTGGAAAAGAAGTGTTGATGTATTCCTTCATGTCTTTAAAAGTCAAATCATAAACTCCATCTAATTCATAATTTGTATTATTAATTAAAATTCTATCTATGGTTTCAATAGGTATATCTAAATCTGTAACTTTCCAAGCAAAACCTAAATCAAAAGGAATATCAATTCCAATATTTTTTCCATAAATTGTAATTGATAAATTTTTATCATCTAATCCCAAATGATATTGAACACCAATTCTTAAATCATAAGCACCATAATTTATATCTTTCCAAAGAGTTGCATTCACATAAGTCAAATTATCTGTTTCTATATTCTTCTGAAAATTTGCAAGTTCATCAGCACATTTTATTTTAACCCATTCTTCACCAGAATAATAACCAATACAAAATACATTCTTAGACCAATAATCTTCGTAATTATTTGTAAATTGAATACCCGAACCTTTATCAAAAAAGTAATCATCTTGTGTATTCCAAATATGAACTACTTTTCCATCATCTAAAAATTCATATCCTATACTTCTATTAACTCCATACCAATTTGGATCTATTTCATCTACTCCAGAAAAAGCTCCCCATTTGATTGTATCATAAGGAGAATTTTTATAAGCAACTATTCTAATTTGATAATCTCGACCTTCTCTAAAAGCTACACTAAACTTTCTAGTATCTTTGGAACTAGACAACCCACACCAAGTTCCAGTACAAGATCTATCTAATGGAATATTTCTCCAACCAGATCCCCAACTCCTTTGAAGTTTCCAGGACTTAACTGCTGGATCAAAATCAAATAAAGTATCTCTTCCCCAGGGATCATAATTTGTAGGGTAAATAAATATATCTTCATTCGCTGTAAAATTAATATAAGCATAACAAGGATCTGTCACTGTTCCCGCACAGATGCTGTCACCTGAATATGACACATTTGAAATTGCTCCAATAGCAAACAAATAAAGAAAAATCCCCCCAATAAGAGTTCCAACTATTATTCCTGATCTTATTAACCATTTCTTGACTGTCTCTTTGTAAACTCTTTTTGCCATTTCATTTTATCCACTAATGATCAAAGTAGTACCATTATAATAAATAGAGGAATCTTGACCGTCTCCAAAGTAAATTCTTGTGGTGTCTCCCACATAAATATTTTCTATTTCATCGCTTGTACTTCCAATATTTTCTCCATCTGCATCTAAATATCCTCCTAATTGTGGAGTTGTATCATCATGTAATTCTGTTATAAATTCCCCATCTACATAATTCTTCATAGAAGTATTAAATCTTGTATCTTCTGTATTCACATAAGACTTCATAGTTGCATTTGTATTGATAACACGATTATCCATAGAAGTGTTAATTGCATCTACTTCTGTTTCATTGTAAACTTGTGACCAAATAACATCCCATCTAACGTAATCTAATAATTGAACAATCTTTGCAAAAATACTCAAAGCCCAAGACCCATCCCAATTAATTGTTGTTCCATCAAAACTCATATTAGTTCCTTGAGAATAAGTTGTATCTGTGCTCCAAGTAGTATTATAAGCAGTCCAATTTGCTATCCAAGTTGTTTCTGCGCTAGAACTCCATGTAGAATTATAAGCAGTCCAGTTTGCTTTCCATAAAGGCTCATCTATGTTAGCAAAAGTTCCATTTGAAGCTACAGACCAAATTTCTGAATCTGTAGTTGTCCAAGCCGAAGAATTATATGCTGTCCAGTTTGCTAACCATGAAGCATCAGGACTACCAACAACATCAGTTAATTGAGAACCATTTCCATAAATTAATCCTGTAAAATTAATATCTCCAATCACATTTAATTTATTCTGTGGTGTTGTTGTGTTGATGCCGACATTTCCACCTTGTAAAGTCAAAACAGAAGCACCACTTGAATCTCCTAAAACCAAATCACCATGCTCAGCAATTAACCTTATATTTACATCTCCGCTTGACGTATCACCAACATAACCAGTCCTATTCCAAACTCCTCCATCTGTCCCTCCAAATTCAATATAAGATGTTGTAGAATCATTAGTCCAACCTGAATCTCTAATTCTTATTATTGAATTTCCCGTGAGGAGTTCTAACGTCCCAGCAGGGCTAGAAGTTCCAATACCGACTCTACCTATAGAATCAACGCTTAAAGCGGGGTCTGGATTACCATCTGGAGCTACTAACTCAGTATGCCTATGCAAAGCATTTACTATGCTGTTATTTATTAATGGAAGATAACTTGACAAATTTCCCGTCCATAAAGGATCAACTTCTGATGTAACTATTCCTGATAAAAAACTTCCATCACCAAGATAAGATCCTGATGTTGTAAAATTAAAGACCCCTAAATTCAGACCATTAATTGCTCCTAAATAAGGAACAAAAGTTCCAACATTTGCTCCTGGAACAACTAACTCAACTCTTGAATCTGTGTCGCCTTCAATTTTAATTTCCACTGTTGGATTTGCCCCACCACCATCAAGATTAACCATTAACTGAAGCGTCAGTCTATCTGAAAGATTTAAATCTATTTCATCAGTTGCAATATGAGCATCATAATCAGTAAACGCCGTCGTTAATATTGTACTTTCTTCACTTGAAAATAATAAGTTCATGTTTCCACTCGTATCATTTTGCCATAATCTCCAAAAAATAGTCGTATCTTTTGATGAACCAGTTACTCTTGCGTGAAAGTGTAATTCATTAACTCCATCTATAAGAATATGTAAATTAGGAACTCCATCATTTGTCGTCCAGTTTTGGTATTCTGTTCCAGTTACAGTGATTCCTTTAGAAAGAGTTGTTGAAGTTGCAACGCCAATATCAGTAAATAAAATCTTAGATCCTGGAATATCTGAAGCGTTATTAACTAGAAATAAAACTAAACTCCCGTGCTGGATTCCATGGAGTTGTGAACCATCACCTATAAAAGAATAGGCAGTGAAATTATAATTTCCAATATTTATATTTTGATTTGCATTCCCTCCTGAAAGATTCAAATATCGACCGTCATAAGAAGAATTTAAACCAGAATAATCAAAGCTTAAAGTAGCTCCATCGAATGAAAGCAGAGGGCTGTCATCCGTCCAATTGTAAATCCCATAAAAATTGGATGCATTAATCATTCCAGAAGTGAGTATGTCTGTGGAAACGCTTAGATTTGTTGATGTATTCCAGTAATCTGATTTGTCGGCGCTCCAGTTTCCTACCTGGCCAATAACTTCAGTGAATCTAATAAATAAACTATCAATCCAATTAACCAAGGATGTGTTGGTTGCAGTATCTAAAGCATCTGTGTATGCTTTAAGAGAACTGTTAAAAATTATGTCTTGAGCATCTGCATAAGTCATCGCTGGAATTGTTTGATTATATGCCCATAAAGCATAAGTAGAATTATAAGTTGAACTCCAAGAAGAATTATACGCAGAATAATTCGCTGACCATATCGGCTCGCTAATTGTTGAATATAAAGTATCAGCATAAGTTTTATTAAATGTGGCATAAGTGTCGTTCCAAAAACCAAATGGATTTGTAACCAAATAATAAGAAGTATTAGTTGCATTCCAATTTGAAGCGAACATCAAGGTTCCATTGCTTGCTACTGACCAATCTATATGTGTCAAGAATGTAGAGTAATTTAATGCCCAATAAGGATCTGTTTCTGTATAAGAAATGCTAGTTAATTGACTTCCATTTCCATAATAAATAGTAGCATTAACAAAAAGAGCTCCTGTAATATTATAAACTCCCCTTAGATTAATATTTCCTTGTGGTGTAAAATCTACAGCAACAACAAAAGTGATCAAAGCTATTAAGACAATCCCCCAAACAATAAATCTCTCTGTTTTTTTCATTTTACATCACCACTGGCCTTATCAAGATTCTTTTCATAAGATCCTCTTTTTCCCTATTTAATTGCAGGGCTGTCTCACGCCACTGAGTATAAGGTTCTCCCTTTTGGACTCTCATCTCTCCGATATTATATCCAACTATATCAGTATAAGATTCTCCTATTATCCTCGCAACCATTGCAATTGCGCAGAATATATTCATCAATTTTGTAAAAATAGTATTTACTTCCAATTTGATAACTTTGCTTCCTGATTCATGATCTAAAACTAATTTATCAACTACTATTGCTCCTGCTCCAGGAGACGCGTTAATTTGAGCAACTTCTCGATATCCATCCATTCCATAAATTTCTACCCAATCTTCATCTGCGAATCCAGTAATCGATGCTAATGCAATACTGACGTCTGTTCCAGCCTCTTCTGCTGCGCTTGTAGTCGAGCTTGTAGAACTTTCCTCCATAAGACCGTGAATATATTTTACTACAACAACATTTCTTTTATTAGGAAATTTAGAAGTGTCCGCACCTTCTCCCAAGAAAATATGACCTGATTCTTTGTAAATTTCTAAGTTTGCAGGATCTACAGTATCTCCATCAATCTTTAATTCTCTAACTGATAATAATGGATTCTTATCCAGAAGCAATCTATTTGTACCATCTCCATTCAAAATATCTATTCTCTCTTTTGGAGTAAAAACCGTATTAAAGTATCTTTCTACTTGGGGTTCGCATTCGTCTATAACTGCTTTTACATCTGCATCTGAGATTTCAGTACTTAAGATTCCACTAGTTCTTCTTACTGATGCAAGTGTCACGTATGTTCCGTCGTATGCTCCCATTTTATCCTCCTATGAATTTTTTTACTCCTACAAAAATTGTTAAAATTACCAACCAAACATATTGGATCTTTTTATTAAGTTTGTAATCTCCAATTTTTTTACGAATATGAATTAAATTATTATACATAAGTACATCTCTATCCATGCTCTTCATTCTTTTAAATTCTGTTAATCCAATATCAAGTCCACTACTTCCCATATTTACTCCTTAGCTTTTCAACAATATCATCTCTAAAAGGTAAACTGCCCCTTAGTTCAATTACTTCAATTAGTTTTTCTTTTGTTCCATAAACAACAATATCTTTTGCTGTCTTAGGTCCAATCCCATCAATCTTTGTTAATTCTTTAAAGAATAAATCATCAGGAGTATAAACATCTGTAATTTTATCTGTTGGTCTATCTGTTTCTATCTGTTTTGTCTCAACCTTCTTGTCTCCAATCTGGCCCTCTGTTGTTTTCAATTCTTCGAGTCCATTGTTCTTTCCAATTCTTCGAGACAATTTAACTATCTCGTTTTTTCCTACGGTGATCCAATGATAATTTCCTAACTTCCCTACACGAATTTTAATTGGTTCACCAGTTCGATTGATGAACTTCATTTAATTCTCCTCTACCATTAAATATACAGTAACACTTTCTCCTGCAGTTCCAGACGCTATAGACAATTTTACCCTTCCATAAATTACAAATGGTTCATGCACTTTCAATGCAGTATACCAAAGAACTGTTTCTCCGCCAGTATATATATGAACTGGTGTTCTCGGGTAATAAGTTTTGTCTGTGTTCGCTGCTGCAAGATCTAAAATCTTTTGCGCAGAAGCTTCTCCGTCTGAATCAAGATCTACTGTACAAGTATTTGTAGGGTAGTCAATTCCAACCGCAAGGATTCGGCCTCTTATAGGTATACTATAAGCTGAGGCAGTTCCATCTGCAGCTATTGATCCACTCGATATTTTGTACTTTGTTATAGTTGACATTTCTTTCTCCTAATTTAATTATTTAAAGTCCGAGGACTTTCTTTTTTTTCCGAACTCAAAAAAAAGAATAAAAAATAAAAATAAAAATTATTTGCTTTTAGGTTTCTCTTCAGGTTTTGCTTCTAACTCTTCAAGTGCTTTTCTTGTAGCCAACCTCTCAGCAATATCATAGAGTGTT
>SDBS01002505.1_pt1 | contig 18312 bp, 20 predicted proteins | sample 2277091 | NCBI WGS metagenome assembly SDBS01 (sample SAMN10404972, study PRJNA504765) | marine sediment metagenome | isolation source: marine sediment core GS10_PC15, 163 cmbsf | place: Arctic Ocean: Southern Knipovich Ridge | collected 2010 | reverse complement strand
CAACTTTGTTGGTACAGCCAATGTCGCATTTCCCGAACAGAATGTTGCCGACAATATCGACTTCGATGATGCTATCCCGCGTATGGGCCGAACCTTTGGCGTTCATATCGAGGATATGGCGTCTGTCGAAGAAAGAGAAGCGAAACGCCAGAAAAGGGCGAAAGATTTACAGGAGCAAAAGGAGATGGAGTTGGCTGCGGTTGCATCGAAATCATACAAAGATGCTTCTGGTAGTCCGGGTGAGGGTAGCCCGGCTGAGGCGTTGATGGCGGAGGCAGGACAATGAAAGTGAATCAGCGTCTTAAATCTTTTATAAAAAAACATTTCATAGAGCCACCTGACCGTTACGAGGTAGCCGCTGCCATTAAAGCGTTATTATTAGGAGTTCCATTAACAGGGAAAAACATCAAGGCAGAAGCGGAGGCAGGATAATGGCTAAAATACCTATTTATGATACAAAAGAAAAGGAAATGCGGGCATGGCTGGCACATCAAGAGTGGGAGGCACATCAAGAAAATAGTTTGTATGATATAAAGAAATCCCTAAGAAGTAGAACAATGACCAAGAAGTTATATTCGAGATTTAAGCATGGTTTGAGATTGTTTTTTTGGCGGATAAAACAAAATAAATTAGGGCAGTATGTACAATGACCGAAGATGAAAGACAAGAACTGATTTCTGATTGCAAAACGATATTCATAAAATCCGATGCAGGCGTGAATGTTTTGCAGCACGTATCAAAATTCTGTCTTGAAGGTGTCCAGACATACGAGCCGCTAAGCGAAAGGCAGTCATGCTTCAACGAAGGTGCAAGAAGTGTGATTTTATATATTCGAGGATTGTTGGCGGACAAAGGAGAGCCGCGACAAACAGAAGTTGTAACAGAAGAAAAAAAGGAGCCATAAAATGCCAGAACCAGGAGAAGGAACACCAGCAGTAGAACCAACGGAGCCAGTAGTGGCGCCAGCAGCAGAACCGGCATCGCCCGCGGCGGCGGCGCCAGCAGCGGAACCCGGCACAATCAATTTCCACGAAGTCATCGGACAGGACGGTAAACTTTTGCCGGGCTTCAAGGATTTGCTGCCGGAAGAAATTCGCCATGAGCTTACTTTAGATACTTACGCCGATATACCTGAGCTTGTCAAACAGCATCTCGGCCTTACCAAAATGACAGGCAAGGGCAAGGTGGTCATCCCTACCGAAACATCTTCACAGGTAGAGATAGATGCCTTCCGCAAGGCCGTCGGAGTACCGGCAAACTCGGCTGACTACAATATGCCGATACCGGAGGAAACCAAAGAATATTTCGATGAAAATTTGATTGCAGGTGCTCGCGAACTATTCCACAGCCCCAAGATGAACCTGAACCAAGAACAGGTTGATGTGCTTTGGGCGTTTGAACAGGCGCGCATTGCTCAGGGCGTCAAGGATATAGAAGCGGCTGAAAAGGAAGAATACGAGGAGGCCGAACGCATTATCCTTGAGGAATCCGGCGAAGCATTAGAGGATCAAAAGCATCTTGCAAATAAGTTGATTGCCGATGAATGTCCCGATGAAGAAAAGCGGGCAAAGCTGGTGGAAGCAATTAACGATAACAATCTTCGTCCTTACCTGTTCAATTTCCTGGCGAGTATTCAGCAAAAGTATCGTGAGTCCCACGGTGGGATACCGCCATCAGAAGGTGGTCCGGCAATGACCCCGGCTATGATGGAATCGAAGGCGAAAGAACTAATGGCAACGCCGGGTTATATGGATGGGACACTGAAAAATAACAACCCGGAAGGATATAAACGCTTGACAGACGAAATAACCGACCTATATGATAGGGCCGGTAGAACGGTACCTAAATAAAAACAGTCGATTTTCGAGGTAGCCCACTCTTGCGGGTCTCGATGACAGCGAGAAAGAACGCCGCTCAGCAAGCGTAAAATGCAGGCAAGGTCTCCTTGTTGGAGGCAGCCGAGCCGAATACGTTAGTTTATGTGATTTGGTTTGGTTGTTTTGTAATTAAGGAGATTTACGATGCCAGAATACACAGGAAGTAATCTGAACGGCAAACAATTTGCCGCTACGATCCAGCATCTCTCTCAGCAAAAAGATTCCCGCTTTGGCGATAAGGTCAGAAATGAATCCGTCAACAATGCCGAGGAAGCGTATTTCAACCTCTTTGACGCAATGCCCGACCCCGCGCAGGATACCGACCGTCATGGCGTAACTCCTTGGGGTGAGTACGAGGCCAATCGGCGCAAGGTAACTCCTTTTAAGTGGGAAAAGGGAACTATAATTGACAAGAAAGACGTTCGCCGAATGTCTGTTGACCCGCAAAACCCTGTTGTGATGGCTCAGTCCATGTCGTTTAGCCGCAAGAAAGACAAAATCGTTTATGGGGCCATGCTCGGAACCGCTTTCGAGGGCAAGGCGGGAACAACGGCGATTTTGTTCAAAGACGACTCCATCGGTATCAACAGTGATGGAACGGTTTCGACTCTTGGTACGGCGGTAAGCAATGACACTTTGACCGAAGTGCCGATGACAATGGCGAAGATGCTGACCATGATGACTATCTTTAACGAAGCCGAGGTTGACCCTTCTATCAGGAAGTATTGGGCCGTGTCGCCGAATGACATCAAGCACATGCTCAACATGACCGAAGTTGCAAGTGCCGACTACAACACGGTGAAAGCACTTCAAGAGGGGAAGCTCGAAACATATATGGGCTTCAACTTCTTCTGGTGGAACTTCCTCTTTACCGATACGGACGATGCCACATGCAATCGTACAGTTGCATGGGCGCAGGACGGCATGATCCTTGCGAAAATCGGCGCGTTCAATACCACGGTCTCGATATTGCCGGAACACAAATACAGTACCGGTGTGTATTCGGAGTTTGACCTGGGTGCGGTTCGCATGGAAGGTGCGAAAGTCCATGAGTGCATGAACCTGGTAACGCAGAGCTTGACGGCCAGTTCCGCTCGGTAAACAGGCTTTTCAATCGGTTGTTTATTAAAAACAAAATAGAAACTTTCTTTGAAAGGAGATTCTAATGGCTACTGAAATGAGAAACGGTCAGCCTTGTATGCCGATAGGCCCGATAGCAAGTCCGATGGACTTCTCCGGTACTGCGGAATATGGGCTGTATGCTGCTGAGTCAACGCAAAGACATGCGTTGGGCCGAAGGGCGCTAACCTGGGATGGCAAAGTTTACAAGTACACCCTTGCCAACGGCACACTTAACACCAATCAGGGATGCGAGCAGTTGAGACCACAGGAAGTATCTTTTGCTGCAATCGTGTCCGGTGCATTAGGCGCTACAGATTTAATATGTACCGTTGGCGCCACTGACGGCGTTGCCGGTGATGGGGTTATTGCCGAGAATGGTATGTCAGGTGGGAATTTCGTCATTTTTGACGGCTCTGCTTCGCAATCGTCAATTAGACGGTCTATCCTCGGCAATTCGGCAGTTGACGGCGCAAATCCAATGACAATATATTTCGATGCTCCCTTGCAGGTTCTTTTGACCACGGGCGATTCCATTGAAGCGCATAGCAGTCCCTATCTGAACATCACTGCCGCTGGTAGTTCAAACAGAACCATTCTTGGTATCCCGGTGTCCCCAGCCACATCTGGACAATATTCATTTATCCAGACGTGGGGTATATGTTGGGTTTCTCCTCAAGCTGATGTTGGCACTGTAACTGCCGGTTCTGACCAACTTGTGTTCCGACACGATGGTACGGTCGAAGTGCATGATGCCGGTTCTGCCACCACGAAACAAGCTCAGCACGCCGGTTTTGTGATGACCTGGGGACAGGGCGGACCTGGTGGTCAAGGTGCACCGTTTATTATGCTCCAAATCAGCATCTAAGGAGCATTTATGGCCCATGCGCCACCGGAACTTGTTCCAGAAAACGTCAGTGAAACAGATTTGAAAGACGAAGTAAATAAGCGCACAGCCAAGGCGGGTTATACGACCCGCTTTGGCGAGTGCCCTTATGCTACGAAGATTCAAACGTCCGTTTCGTTCGGCAAGGCAAAATTAAACCTCTGGCCGCGTGATAGGGACGGAAACCTTATTGATTAAAGGAGCCGATTTTGGCAATAGTTGCAAACACTTTCGACATGCGAACAATCCCATCGGCGGGAAAAGAATGGCATGAGTCTTTGCAGACGGAAGATGCACGCGGCGCCGAGACAATTAAGGCTGCGGAGTCGGGTTTTTCTCATTACATAACAAAACTTGAAATTCGGCTTGATGTCACGATGGATGTTTCTGTCGGTTCGGGTGAAACCGCTGAAGCAGTAACGACCGTCCATTTCGGCCCGATACCACTCAAAAAAACTGGTGCGCCAGGAGGCATAACCGCTCCGCCTTTTATTTGGAAAGCTCCACGAGGCAAAGGAATTAAATGTACGTCCGGTCTTTCGATTACTATTGACAGTACGTCCGCTGGCACGCTGTGGATTGAAGCGGATGGTAAAACCTGTAAAGATTAAAGGAATACTAAAATGAGTATCGTGGCAAACACATATGATATGCGAACTATCCCAACGGCTGGCAGGGATTTTCATCTTTCCCTACAATCAGCCGATGTAAGCGGCGCCGAAGCAATCTTAGCGGCTGCATCGGGATATTCGCATTATATAACAAAACTTAAAATTCGAACCGATGCCGTGATGGATGTTTCTATCGGTTCGGGCGGAGACGGTGGTTCAGCAGTAACGACCGTCCATTTCGGCCCGATACCACTTGCATCCGGTAGTGGATTTTTTAATTGGGAGGCTCCGCGACTAATGGGCATAAAATGCACTGCCGACCTTTCCATTACAATAGACTCCACTGCCGGTGGAACAATATGGATAGAGGCGCACGGCAAAAGCTGCCAGGACCTATTACCTTAAAGATTAAACGGGGTGCGCATTATGAGTCTGACCGCTGCCGAATTAGTCATCGTAAACCAGGCGAACGATAGGGTTGGCTTAGGCCAGATAGCCTTCGCAGCCCAGACGACACTTCCGGCCCTCACAGCTATCCGCCATTACGAACAGACCCGCAATTCCCTGCTCGAATCTTATGAATGGCCGTTTGCCACCGACAGGGAAGAACTCGGCAAGATAAGCACGATATTATTAGATGTTGAGCCTGGGCCGGATAATTGGGTTGTTGGGGATACGATCACCGGAATATCATCGGGAACAACCGCTGAAATCCTTACAGTAACTTCGGGAACGGAATATGAGATAATCCATCTTTCAGGCGACTTCACAGACGCAGAGACAATAACCAACGCTACTATCTTTGCCGTAACGTGGGAAGGTGTCGAGGTAGTTTTTGGAGACGATGAAGTTGTTTGGTATGACGATTCAGACGACCAAACAGTCTGTGGTACTGGTTTTCCTGATGTTACCGGGATAACCCCTGCTTTTCAATGGACACATCAATATCATCTTCCCAACGATTTTCTTCGCCTGAAAAGAGTTTGGGAAGATGATGGCACGGATCGTCCTGATTGCAGGTGGGAAATAGAAGGTCAACGAATACTGACTAACTACGATACCTTGCATATCAAGTACGTCAAGCTGGTTACAGACCCCGATGATTTTAAGCCGTTGTTTACGGAAGTCCTGATTCTAAGGACGGCACTGAAACTTGTTCCACCGTTGGTCGGTACGAAAACAAATCCAATGAAAGCCGATATTAAAGAAGATTTGAGGGCTGTTATGACACGGGCAAGGCTTGTAGCGGCCCAGCAAACAAACGTATCAGGCCGGGATGATTGGGGCCTGGCTAAATATGGAAGTTATTCTTCAAGGAGAACCATATAATGGGCGGAGTATTCAGTAAACCAAAAGTAGTAAAGCCTTCGCCACCCCCGGCGCCCGCTGCGATACCGGGCAAAACGCCGGCGCCCGGTGATACGGCAATCAGAAGGGCAAGAAGGGCGGGCGGTTTTCGTAAAACGCAGTTGACTGGAAATTTGTCGCCTTCAACCGGCAAGAAAACGACTTTAGGATAACCATAAAACAAGGAGATTAAAGTGAGTGTGGACTTAAAAGAAAAGGCTGTTGCTTTATTAAGCACAACAACCATATCGTTCGCCGCCGATGCAGATACGACTTTATACACGGTTCCAGCGGGTAAAAGATTGGTATTGAGCCATGCTGTTATAGTGGCCGCTGCTGCTGTAAGCACTACGACAATAACAATAGGGCAAAGCGGGGCCACTACCGACTTTTTGGCGGCGAATACATTATCGAATCTGGCTGCGCAGTATGATGCGGTGGTTGTCAGGCCGATTCCGAATACAACGCCGCTAAAGAGCAAGTCCTACGCAGCCGCTACTGTGATAAAAGCTACCGTAGCCGCCAATGCCGGTTCCGCGGGTAATACCTTGTATCTGTTCGGATTCCTTTACTAACTACAAATGGCTTATGAAGTTAAATTTACATGGCACTCAGGCTTCGACCTGGCATTTACCGCCTACCAACCATCCGGCGTGGGGCGGGGGATTCCTGACCAGCCATTGCCGGAAGTCCGCGATGTAGGATATTACAGGGCTACACCCTTAACCGACTTTGTAGATGGCGATGTGGTTCAGGTTCACAGACTCGAAACTGTTACATGGGAAGATGCTGTAGTTGTATATCTTGAGACCGAAGTACCCGTGCTTTGGGAACTCGAAAGAGTCTTTAGTGATGAAGATTGGGTGGCGGATTTAGATAGTACGGTAAATGCTTTGGTAACTTCAAAAGGTCAGCCTGTCGGTTCCGGTGAGTTTACAATATCAAGCGGCGAACTTTCGGGCATTGTTGAGGATGTTGAAGATATTTTAGTGGCGCAGCAGAGAGTGGACACTTTTTTGGATGAAAGACAGCCTGCGAAAGAAGAAACTGTTTTGAGGAATTTATAATGCCAAACGTGCCAATTGTAAGATTTAATGGAGGTTTTTTGACGCCGCAAATATTCAACAGGGATGATGTGGAAAAGCAAGGCGCAGGATGCCGACAATTAGCGGGCTATATCCCCCGGATATACGGAAGCGCCGAAAGAAGGCCGGGTACGAAATTTATCCATAAGAGCAAAGTGTACGATGTCTGACCTAAAAGAAAACTATGATCCTATAGTTGATTCAACCTTAGCGTGTTTTGAGGAGAGTTATCCTGCTCAGACGTTTTTAACTACTTCGGCGTACAGATTAGATACAATAGAACTGAAACTCAGCAGGGCGGAACATTCAGTGCCAGGCGGCGTCCTTTCTGTAGAGCTATTTGCAACAACGGGCGGCAAACCATCCGGCAATGTTTTAGCAAACGCAGCTATGTCCGTATCAAAATTAAGCATCACGGCTACTTGGGAAACATTTAGCATGGAAAAGATAGCGCTGACAGACGCTACGACCTATGCTATAGTTGTGAGTTCAAACAATCTTGGAAACTCTCGGCGCGTAGCATCTTGGCATGGCCTTGTGGCAGGAGCTTACGCGGGCGGCACTGCTTATACGACAACCGATTCTGGTGATAATTGGACGGATAGTAGCAGAGACCAGGCTTTCAGAATATACGGCAATGATTTAGAACCGGCTAAAGCATGGACTCCAACGCCCGCGGATGATGCAACAGAGCAACCTATAACGACCGCTTTGACCTGGGCTGCTGGCGATGATTACACAACGTCTTACGATGTGTATTTTGATGAAGATACAAATCCTCCGACAACGAAAGTCGTAGATAATGCGGACGTAAATATCTTTACCCCGCCCGCCGACCTTACTGTGGGCGCTGATTATTATTGGAGAGTGGATGCAAAAAATGATTTTGGCACTACAACGGGGGACGTTTGGAAATTCACAACAAGCGCAGCAATTCCTGTAAGTACACCGGCTGAGTTTCAGGCAATAAAAGACAATCCTTCCGCGAGCTATTATCTGGTCAACGATATTGATATGGTTGGCGTGGAATATGTCCCAATAGGAAACTTTGGGGATGGGTTTTTTACCGGAATAGTAGATGGCGGTGGTTTCACTGTATCGAATATTACGATAGATGACGCCGCATCGGATTATCAAGGTGTTTTTGGCCTTGTCAGCACAGGTGCTTTAATTCACGATTTGAATGTTACTTCTGTAAACATAACGGGAGATGACAGAGTAGGTGGTTTTATAGGATGGTTAGCGGCGGGAACAATAACAAACTGTAGTGTTACGGGAACCGTGAGCGCTGATAACTATGCAGGAGGTTTTGTTGGTTATATGTCAGGGGATATTAGTATAAGCGGTTGCTCAAGTGCGGTAACAGTAGTATCTGACCAGAACCTCGGCTTAGTGGGGGGGTTTGCTGGTTTTGCCGGTAGCGGGATTATAACAACTTCTTATGCTACAGGAGATGTAACAGCATCGGGGAGTGGTCCTGATGTTGGTGGCTTTGTTGGGGACAACAGTGCAACCATAAATAACTGTTACGCTACTGGCGATGTTACCGGAGAGAACGCGGGGAACACGGGCGGTTTTATAGGCAGGCAACGCTCTTCAACAATAACTAATGCCTACTCTGTTGGAGCGGTTTCTGTTGGTAATTTATTGGGGGGCTTTGTTGGTTTTAATCTCAGTGGCACACTGGTAAGTTGTTATTATGACTCCACCACTTCCGGCCAGAGTGATACCGGAAAAGGCGTCCCAAAAACAACCGCTAATATGAAAAAGGAATTAACTTTTGACGATTGGGATTTTTCAACGCCGGTATGGTATATTATAGAAGATGACATATATCCGGTCTTTGATGTGGTTCATGTTGTGGGTGGTACTGATGTTGGAACGGATGACAATGATTATGTTTGCATAGTGGAGCATTTGGAAACTGATGATACTATTCCCATAACCGGTGTAGATTGGGAAACTTATTGGCTTTTGGGAGACGAACTCATGGTAAGAATGATACCATTTATATATTCTTCGTCAATCGCTTACGAGTGTGAGTTCGGAGGTTCGTACATTAGATTCTTCTTTGCTGGCGCCGCCCTCATGGACAACGGCAGTCATGTCGAAGTTGTAGCTCCATATTTGCAAGCTGACTTGTTTTCACTCCACTTCGAGCAGGTCGGCGATGTTATGTGGATTACCCACCCATCGTATGCTCAGAGAAAACTATCCCGAGTATCAGCCACAGAGTTTTCGCTTGATGTTATAGAGTTCGATAAGGGGCCGTTCCTTTTAAGGAATGACTTTATAGATCCCGATGTCCAGGACACTGCCAAAATGTCTATCTCCGGTCTGGCAATAGCAACGGCAACGGCTGGGGCGGCGGGCGTGGGAACATTCACGATTGAAAGCGCCACAGATATATCGGCATTGTTTACGCCGAACAAACCTTTTGCTGTTTATGGTTCGACAGGCAATGACGCCAATTTCACTGTTCACGCAACCTCAGCTACTACCTATGTCGGCACAACCGTTACGATTTATGTAAACGAGGTTATTGACAACGGCACAGGCGATGGCAAGATTCTTGTTGTCGGCGCAACAGATACGTTGGTTTCGACCGGAGCTATATTCGATGACGCCGATCACGTTGGGGCATTGTTCAAATTGACCCATCCAAGATTATTAAAGAAACTTTCACTTTCAGGCGCAGGAACATCTAAAGCCGTGGAAGTAAAAGGGACGGCGCGTTTTGTAAGCACAGGGACATGGGAAGGAACCTGGCGCGTCGAAAGAAACCAGAATAGTTCCGGCTGGGAAGAATTCAGGCTGTTTGAAGGGCTTACTTCCGGCGCAAGAAATGACAGTTTGGCTTTTACTGAAAAAGATGATAATGTATTTTATCGCCTCAGAGCCGATGCTGGTATGTCAGCGAAGCTTGGTGCTACCTTAACTGTTGATAATCCTATCCAAGAAGGAATTGTAAAAGTTGTAGCTGTTACCGATGTGAACAATGCTACGGTTTTAATTGTAAAGTTACCGGCAAGCACAATAGCAACAAGGCGATGGGCCGAAGGGGCGTGGTCTCCGAAAAGAAAGTATCCGGCTTCGGTAACTTTCTCTCGCGGCAACAGGTGTGTTTATGCAGGCGAATCTCCAATAGTTGACCAGATATTACCGGATTAAATTATGGCAACAGAACAAAGAGTTTGGCTTAGTCATGTAAACGGCTATGAGAATTTTGAAGAAGGCGTTAATGACGCCGATTCATTTTCGTTATCTATTCCCACAACCGATACGATTGTATGGGTAAAATCGTTAAGAGATATTGTTTTCGGAACCACTGGCGGTGAATGGAAGATAAGTTCTAATGAAGTCGAAACACCTTTGACGCCTTCAAACTGGTCTGTTAAGGAGCAGTCAAATTATGGTAGCAAGGCTATTCAACCTGTTAAGGTAAACGAATCTATTCTGTTCGTTGATTTTGTAGGCCGCAAAATAAGGGAGATGACCTTTAGCGATGCAGACAGAAGATATGTTTCTCCTGATTTGACTTCATTGGCTGAGAATATCACAGTGGGCGGTATCACTACACTCGCATACCAGAAGAACCCGGACTCAATCTTGTGGGCTACGCTTGAGGGGGGCTATTTATTAGCCATGGTTCTTGACCGCGAACAGGACGTTGTCGCATGGTCAAAGCAACCTATCGGCGGAACAAGCGTAGAGGTTCAATCGGTATGCGTTACACCTGCTTCCGATGAGGACACGATAACGATTTCCCTCAAACGCACGATTAACGGCGCAGACACGATTTATATCGAGCAATTAGCTTCAAGAACTCTCACGGCGTTAGAGGATGCTTTCTTTGTCGATTCCGGCGTAACGGTTGAAAACGATCCCGCATCTGCAACAATAACGGGGCTTACTCATCTGATAGGCGAAGTGGTTACTGTGTTGGGCGACGGCGCAGCATATACGCCGACAGCGGTTGTCGATGCAAGCGGGGAGGTAACAATATCAACAGCGGTGGAAAAGGCACAGGTGGGATTGATTAAAAACAGTATCCTTCAACCGATGCGTATCGTTTTAGGCGGTCAGGATGGGTCATCTATGGGAAGTATCACCCGCATCAACGAATTAGTTATTTCGTTCTTAGATACCGGCGCCGCAAAGTACGGCTCGGATGAAAATGATTTACATTCCATAGACTTTACCGATAATCGGTGGACAAACAGTAGTGAAATAACGGGACTGTTTACCGGCGAAGTTGTTGTCAGTATGCCTGGTGGATTTTCAGTTTATAATCCAATAATCATTACGAGCGAAGGCCCAATGCCATGTACGATCAGGGCGATAGTGCCACGAATGGATGTAACAGGGAGGTAGAGCTATGCACTTTAGAGCAATGACACAAGCTGATCTCGATTACCTTAGCGAGCACACTGTAAGCAGGGGCGTTACCAAGAAACTACCCGATGAGGTCGATTGGTCTTATGCGCTCGAGCACGAAGGCACAACGCTTGTCATCGGCGGGATTCAGTTGATAAATACGACTACAGCTTGGGGTTGGCTTGATTTTTCGGACAAATCGGGCGAACATATACATACTGTTTATCGTGTTGTCAGAGAATGGATAGAAAAAATGTGCAAAGAAAAGGGCATAAAACGACTGATGGCCTACACAGAGGTAGGTTTTAGAGAGGCGGAAAAGCTGATAGAACATCTCGGATTCTACGAGGAATCAGTCATGCACAACTTTATTGGCGACAACCCTGCTAAAATGTGGGTACGGTTTTTTTAACGGAGAATCATAATGGAACTTTACTCTGGTTATATTGAACTTTGGCCGGGAAAAACCGTCTTGTTGCCTTGCCCTATGACAATGATGGAAATAGCCCATTTGCGGTTCGACCCTGGGACACTTTTTCTTACCGCATTGGCGGCGCAAGCTGCCGGTCAGATTAAGGCTGGTCAGGCAGCGTCGGCAGAAGGTGAGTCTCAACAGAACATCGCAAATTACAACGCACAGGTACAGGAGCGAGAGGCCAAAGCGATTGAGCAGAGAACGGCTGTGGAGCAACGCAGGCAGACCGAAGCGGCTGAAAGGCGACAGAGTACCCTTGAGGCCGGAATAGGCGCCGCCGGGGCCGTAGCGACCGCGGGGTCTCCACTATTGCTTCAAGCCAGACAGGCCAGCGAATCCGAACTTGCGAACCTGAACATAGGCTTTACCGGGCGTGAGCAAGCGACGGCGGCAAGAACGCAAGCCCAACTCGATATAACGCAGGGCAAACTTTCAAGACAAAGAGGCAAGGCCAGGGCAACCGGCAAATTTATAGGTGCGGGTTCAACGTTGCTTACAGGGTTTGCCACAGGCAAAGAAAGAGGTCTTTTCTAATGGCTAACTTTCCTGAAATCGAATTTACCGAGACAGTGCCGGGAGTTGTCAGGCAGCCTCGCGCCCGCTTGGACGTATCGACAGGTCAGGAAGAAATTTCAAGAGGCCTGATGCAATTAGGCGGAGCTTTAGATGAGATAGCAACAAATATTTATAACAGAGAAAGCGCTGTCGAGTATAACGAGCAAAAAAGAAAATATGACGAACGCGGCTTTACCCTTTTTAGTTCTGCAAGCGGCGACATTGAGTTTGACCCTGAAACAAATACATATTCGGGTGCGGACGTTGACTTGTGGGGAGAATTTGAAAAGAGCATCGAAGGCGAATTGCTGACATCTAAAAAGCCCAGGGTAAATGCACTTCTTGGGGAACATATAAATAATACTATCATTGATTGGAAAGAATCTTTTTATAAACAGAGCCTTGGAATGGCCGCAAAAAACGCTCATGCCAAATTTGAAGCAGAGAGTGGGAGTGCGTTAGCAAGCGGAAATCTCCAGGAGTATTATCAACAGTTGGAAACGAGGCTGGCTCTGAAAGATATAACTCAGGCTGAATATGACCATAAAGTGAAGAACGCCGTTCCTGATTCAGTCCTTGAACAGTCCAGGCATCTTATCGCAAGTGATAACGCCGACAACTTTACAATCGCAATCAATAAGCTCAATTCCCTTGATGAAAAAACGCTTAGCACGGAACAGCTTGAGTACCGAAACAAATTACTGAGGATGACGGAGCAAACCTCGAAGGCCAAATCAGACGAAGCTCTAACTGATGTAATTATTCAAAAGGAAAACCTCAAAGATGCTGCGCCAACAGAGAAAGCCAACGCAACGGCAGTCATGAAACAACAGCTTGTTGACGGAGGAGTCAAGGGCGATGCTTTGGAGAAGTGGTTTGGTATCCTGGATAAATGGTCCGGTGGCGACAAAGACCCCACGGAAGAATACGACCCTCAAACATATGCCGGTGTATTGGCCGCAGTTGATCTTGACCCTACGGCAATCAGCGATGCACAAATATATAATTTTGTTGGGCTTGGAACCGAAGGTGGCATTACATCACAACAAGCCTCATCCCTCGTTGACTTACGAAAAAGAAATGTTGACGAAATTCCTTCAATGAGCAAGGAAGTTCACGGGAGATACCAGAGAATCTTGAAGGGCATGTTTGATGCCGAGCTTTTCGGTGAAGGACTGGAAGGAGCAACGGCTTACGCAGAAACGGCCAACATATTAACCCTGTGGTCAAATGCAAATAAAGACGCGACCATACAAGAAACAGAACAGTTTTTTGCGCAGCTTACCGCCGAACATGAAAAGAAAAGTTGGCTTGGTTTGCTTAAATGGATAGGGCCTCCGCAAGAGATTTTGGGTCAATTGTTTAAGAGGCACAGTCAGAGAAGAGACCTCGAAGAACTTAAACGGCAGGCCCAAACACAAACAGTTGAAAACAAAACAGACGAAGAACTCTTGAATACAATAATGAGCGAGTAATATGCCCACACTTGTCGAAAAATCAAACGCCTTAGATGAACTCGAGCGCAGGCATGGGGCAAGCCCTGAATTGGATGAAATGCGTAGAAGATACGCTTTGCCGCAAGATGAGATTGATGAAACGAAAATAAAGGCTGACATCCCCCCCGGCGACAAGCTGATTGACAAACAACCGAGTTATAGGCGTATTTACGAAGATATTCTGACCGGCAAGGAGGATTGGGATTCATACATACCTGCAAAAAAAAGGGCACAGTTGCAAGCTGCGTCCCCCAATTATGAAGAAAATGGCAAGAGGTTGTTGAACTCGGCTTATTTTGCCGACCAACTTGGTATAGATATAGAATCTGCTTATGTAACACATGACCAACTTGCCGAAACACTTCTAAAAGAAAAAACCCCTGCACGTGCTTTTGATCGCATAAAAAACAGGTTCAACAGTGGCCGTGTTGGAGTTCAGATAATGGACATGGGCTACGATATTTTAACTGGCAGAGGCGACGAGGAGGAAACACTCAAGGCGATAGAACGGCTCGGCGGGCAAGTAACATCGGACAGCAAACAGGACTTGCGCAGTTTCGGCGAACAAATGGTAGGAGCAACCGCCGAGCAACTGCCGTTTATGTGGGAGGCCATAAAGGAATCTCCCTGGGGCGCTGCATCCGGGGGTTTGATTGGCGGCTTGATGGCATTTGGCGCCGGGCAGTTAGGGCCACAAATAGCATTGCCGGAAGAAGTAATTACCGTGCCAGCGGGCACAATGTTAGGCATAAAAGTAGGCGGTGGGCTTGCCGCTGCTAATCGTATCCGACAACTTGAATCTGGCGGGCAGTATCTCGAACTGCTCGATATGGAAGATGAATTTGGCAGAAAGATAGACCCGCGAATAGCCAAGGCAACTGCTCACGCGGTCGGCGTCATAAACGGAGGGATAGAACTTACTGAATGGGCGATTATCTTATCTACATTCGGGATAGGAACAAAAATCTTTGAAAGAGCGGCATCCAAAGCAACGGCAAAATTGTTTGCCAAAGGAACCTTGAAGCAAATAGCGGCCAAATACGCCCTAAAGTTCTCGGTAGCTTTATCGGGCGAAGTTCTACAGGAGAATTGGCAGGAATCTAACAATATCGTCTTTGGTGAACTTGCCAAAGCAATCAACAATGAAACCAAAGGCACAGATATAAAGCATATAACCCAAGAAGAACTACTGAATCGGTATTATCAAGTTACCGCCGAGTCCCTGAAAGGCTTTCCTTTGCTTCTGGCGCCCGGCACGATTATTTCAGGGGTAAGAGAGGTTGCAGCCAGACCAAAGGCAGTCGAGAAGGGGGCGCCAGTGGCCGAACGGCCTGCCGAGGCACCCGTACCCCCCAAAGCGCCAGAAGCGAAGATAGACATTACCAAACCATTTGTGAGCGACATAACCCCTGTGTCCACTAAGGAGGATAAAGCCAAGGCAGAAGAAGAAGAAAAGAAATTGAAGGTAGAGCCAGGCGAGGGCAAATATAAGGTTTACGAAGTGGGCACGGATGTACTTTGGTGGGAGACTAATAATAAAGAAGCGGCGGACGCTTTTGCTGCTACTTTTAGTGAGAGCATGTTCACTATGGGTACGTTCGAGGTCCGCGAGTCTTTGGAAGAAGTAGAATTTACCCCACAGGAGAAAGCCGACCTTGCACAGCTTGAGGCTTTGCCGACAGAAGAACATAAACCATCACGTCGCAAGCCTTCCAAGGCAGTGAGGGAGTTCCTTACACCCGGCTCGACAGTTGAGAAGGTTGTTGCTGAATCCAAGGCATTGCAAGCTGCAATGAAGAAGGCCGCTCAAGCTGCACGCAAAGCCTTCTCTGAGGGCAAAAAAACAGGGATCGCCAAAGTTAAACGACATTACGCAGACTTGAAGGCGGCTGAAAAAGCGCGCAAGGAACTGAAATCGCGTATCGGAAAAGCTGTAAAAAGGATAACAAAAAAGCCTTCAAAGACCGTTGACTTTTTCTATCGCGAGGCCATCGAAGTTCTCCAGCAAGGAATCGACCCCAAATTCAGAACCAAAAAGACGTTGGCTCAGCGACAAAAAACAAGGGAATTTCTCGAACGAGCAACGCCTGAACAGCTAAAAGAGTTCCCACAAAAACTTGCACGGAAACTTGCACAGAAAGATTTGGGGCAATACACCGTTGAGGAGATTGAGCAGATTGCCGCCGACATCACGAGGCTTGAGAAGATAGGCAAAACAAAAAAGAAAGCCCGACTCGCTGTTGAAAAAGCTGAACGAGAAAAAAACATAACACAACTGACCAAAAGCGCCTCCAAAGTAGCACCTATCGAACCGGCCCCTAAAGGTATTGATTTTAGCAGCGAAGGAATCCTTGAAGCAATGAAGGCCGGTTATCTGTGGACATTGCGAATGCCCCGGATACTCGATTGGCTGGACGGCAAGAAAGGTACATTTGGTGGCTTGTGGCACAGGCTGTTTTACGACCAGGTTAATCAACTAACGAACGCCGAGCTTAATAAAACAGATACAAGAACCGAATCCGGCACATCGAAGATGAAGGAATTGGGCGTCACGGTAAACGATTTGACAGAGGTAACAGATTTTTCAGAGTTACAAAACGGCCTTGCCCTGACCACAGAACAACAGATGGGGATATACGCCGGTCTCAAAAACAGACTATCGACCGATGCTATTGTCAACGGCAACAAAATAACCCTGAAAGCCGCAAATGCTGTGGTAACTAATTTGGCACAGAAGTACAAAGACATGGCTGATTTTATCATCACGGAATACGGAGAGCATTACAACAGATTGAGGCAGGCTCACATCGAAGCGACAGATACCGATTTAGGGCAGGAAGATTTTTATACAGCTATGATCCGCCTTGAAAAGGATGACCGGGCCGTCAACGCGGACATGACCGACCAACTTCTCCAGCGACACGGACTAAAAAGAGGCTATGCGGCAAAAGGATTTACTATCGACCGAAAAGTGATTGCGCCTGAACACCAGAAGCCCATTGATATACGCCTTGTCTCTGTTTGGCAAAGCCAGGTAGCACAACAAGAACATTACATACACTTCGCCAAGCCATTAAAAGACCTTCGCAAGATGCTCAGTGATAAAGAAGTTAAAAAAGCCGTTCAGGAAACATTAGGCAAAAAGGGAGGGGGTCTGATTGATAACTATCTCAGTCGTGTAGCAAATCCATCTATTTACAACGGTTTTGACGGCGGGCTAAGAACTGCCTCACGAACCCTGCGAGGCAATGTAGCCATAGCGTATCTCGCATACAATCTTTTAACGATAAGCAAGCAAATACCTTCTTTTGTTTTATATGCTAAAGACGCGGGCCCAGCCGCCCTGATGAGTTCTATGCTTGATTTCGCACAAAATCCACGGCAAATGTGGGATATGGTCAGAGAAAAAGACCCGCAAGTTAGGCACGCTTTCATCGAACGTGAGTTAGCCGAACTCAGGCGGGCCAAAGCAAGCATAAAAGACAAAACTATCCTGGATAAATATATCAAGATTACCGCCCAAGTAGGCGACAAAGGAATGATCGGCATTAAATTTGTTGATGGCATTGTTCGAACAATAGGTTGGAACGCGGTTTATCAAAAGAATTTAACACAGCTTGGTGAGGCTGAATCAGTTCGCTTGGCTCAAAACGCAACCCTGAGAACACAACCAGCCGCCGCCGCAAAAGATATTGCTCAGCTTTACGCTACAGACGAAATACTAAACTGGTTTACGCTGTTCACGAATCAGTTAAATAATCTCTGGAACATAACTACTTACGATACCTTTGCGTATTGGAACAACAAAAAGTATCAGGATGCGGCAATGACCCTGATGGCTGTTTCTTTGAACGCTATGGCTATATGGATGCTCGTTAATAAAAGGTTACCTGAGGATGAGGATGACTTGCTCGATGTTGCAACAGATCAGGTATTAAATATGCTGCCTCTTGTAGGTTCCGGGGCGATGGCTGGCAAAAGAGGCTGGGGGGGAACCCTACCGCCACCGTTAGAGGCCGTAAGAGCAACAGCCGCTATCCTTTCGGCCAAAGACAAAGAAAAGGCCGCAACCGAAGCATTAGAGAAGTCTTTGGTTTTGACAGGCGCTCCCGTAGTGGCTATAAAAAGAGCAGGGAAGTTCCTTGAAACAGGCGAAGCAATAGAACTTATCGGCGGCAAAAAGAAGGAGAAAAAAATAAGTTTCTAAAAGCCTATGCTCGTAACTCCAATATATAACCCGATACCGCCGTTGGAAAACACCAAAATCCTGACCAATGACGGAACGCTGTTGAGTTGGACGGATTCTCCGATTTTGCGTACTGCCACATTTTCCGAACCTGTAATCGGAGTTTTCCCGATAACCGGGGATCATTTTGCTACTAAGGAATATGTTGATTTAGCTATAGGTTCTTCCTTTGACCTTTTCTTATCTGATACCGATGATGCGGTAGTAGCTGACACCCACGTCATGTATGCAATGGAAA